>Ga0123355_10007632_pt1 | contig 16242 bp, 7 predicted proteins | sample TergutEmb28metaG_3_FD_89872 | JGI IMG/M metagenome (GOLD analysis project Ga0123355, IMG submission 89872) | Embiratermes neotenicus P1 segment gut microbial communities from Petit-Saut dam, French Guiana - Emb289 P1 | ecosystem: Host-associated > Arthropoda: Insects > Digestive system > Gut ...
TCTTTCTTTTTTTTTTTTTTTTTTTTTTTTTTTTTTTTTTTTTTTTTTTATTCTATTACATGACGTGTCTTATGTCCTCTATTGGTATAGGAATTGCTAATTTACACATTGCGAGCTTTGATGTGACTTCTCAGAAGTCGGTCTTTATTTTAATAAGAATTTTGGTTGTCAAAAGTGTTATGCAGGTGGTGCCCAGTTGTACAGATATTACTGTGTGTATGTTGAGGATTGGTGAAGCATATTTTCATTGATGACATGTGAAGAGAATACAATATATATTTTAAGTAAAAAATTAATTTCAAATATTTTGAACCTAAGGACTTTGACCAGCTAATGCTCTTTACATAGTTTGCAGACATCTGGCATTAATTTTATGCTACCTTCTCAGCCTGGGTGCCTAGATCAGCTCAAAGATTTTGGATTTAGAATTTTTGATAAAGGTAGTGGGGCAGGTTAGGTTTTACTTTTGCCATTTATAATTCCACATTTGCTGTGTCAGGTGCTATTGCCAATAAATGTGTGATACATGTAACACTCCAGTTTTAGTGTTATTGAGGTTATGTCAACAGGTCTTGACAGTTTTCTTGCACATTTGAGAAGAAGGTAGGATGAATGCTAGAGATGTTTTGTTTTGTCCCCGATATGAGAATACCAATGTTAATAGGAATGACAGAGAAAGGTTCCCCCTCGCATCCCATAGGGGCACAGCCGACATCCCAGCAGCAGAGTGCCAAGTGGTAGGAGCCAGGAACTTCAGAACATGACAACAGATGTTCCGGGCCTGGACAGGTAAACAACATGTGGCAATGCTGTCTCTGTCTGTACCTCATCAGTCCAGATGGCTGGTAATGTAGAGAAGACATGACTTGTCCAGTAGTGATGGTTGCATCTGTATGTGCCCCTCAATTAATACCTTTGTAGGAGTTTTGTGGTATCAAACTGCAGTTAATATATTTTCAGTTAGTGCATGATCATTCAACTAATAACACTTCCTTTGGATAAATTTTGACATTTGTTCACAATAAAAATGTTTTGCATCATTGTTTAAACTCAACACACACACACGCACACATATGTGTATATGTGAGTGTGGTTTAGAAGGGAAAGTTTCGTTACTAAATTCATTTGTGGTTGATACACTGTACTGTTTTCACTTTACATGAATGTGCCATCCAAATGTAACGTTCAACTCAGTTCTGAACATCGGTGTTCAGAAAATGTGTAATTCATTGTATACGTCAGTTATACATTCTGTATGTAATAATTTTTGAATACAATAAGAAATCATCAAGTTATTAAATGTTTTTGGGAATATTCTATTGATATTTTTTGGTATGTTAATTTTATGAAATTTATAGTTTATACTGCGAGTTATTTAATATCTATTTTTTTTATATAAAACAGTCCCTTGCTGGAACTGTTGGCTACATGCATGTTGCCATTCATCATACTGGCTGGAATCTGCCAGACTTAAAGCAAGTTGCATAGCCATTTCAGAGGTTTATTTAATCTTTCCAGTTGGAGTTACTGTAAGATTTCCATGCAACAGCCACTGATTTTTCATGAACATTCTCTAAAAGACCTCTACTTTTTAGTGTTTGTACAACATTGTTGTGGTTGGTCAGTATACAGATAAGAACTTCAGTATGTGCATTTAGATTTAAAAGTTCTGGTTGGGATTGTATAGCTCATTGTTTCTGCACTGTAAATGTGAGTGAGACTACAGTGATCTCAGTAAATGCCATGTTTGTTGGTGGTGTTGTGCAAAAATGTATGTGTGAATATAATTTGCAGTTGGGTGGGTGCTGGGGGTTGTGGGGATACGGAAAGAACAAGCGAGCTTCTGTATTTGGGTCTCTGAAGTAAGACTGGTAACAACAACAGAGATTTTTGTTTTATGATGAACTTTCAAGAAAAGATCTGCAATTATAGTATGTTGCACCCTGTTTTTTCAGTGCATAGATACCTTATCCTTGAAGGTGTGGCAGAAAATGTCTTATTCCAGCTGCACTGCTGTCTATTTGAATATTTGTATTTCACACAGCGTGACTCAGTGTTGTCTACATGTGTGGTTTGCATCGTGAATCATTGTGAGGTTTATGGCGGTCTTGTGACTGGAACTGTTTAATTTCAATATTTCAAAATATTCTGTGTGCATAATGTGTATAGTTTTCATGTTCAGTTCAAATTGCTCATGTGTGTACAGTTTTGGCCTTCAGAGCCATCAGTTTTTGAAGACAATATCAGCACAGCCACTAAATAAAGAAGTGTTGATCCTTGCCATCTGCTGACAGATTGTGAAGAGTAGCGTATCGTTAAGGGGTTCCTGAGGATTGTTTCTGTTGGTACCTTGAAATCAAGACCTACACTATAGGTGTTACATATTTAACATATGTTACGTGAGTGGCAATGTGAAATATTTTATTTAATACAGCTTGCTGCAGGATTAGTTTTAAGGATATGCTTTCATATTGTCATTTCTGACATACTTATATCATGTGATCTGTGTTTTTTTTGGTACAGGTTGAATGACACAGCTTAGCTGCAAGCCTGCCTCACACCACAATACACACCTTCAACCCTGATTAATTTTCTTTATGATTGTACTACTTGGGTTTTGAATATATCTTGACATTTGGAAACAAAATTGGTCGTGTTCAGTATGGAATATTGTGTTTGGGAGGTATTCTAACATCTGCATTACTTTTTTGTTTCGCAGTTCTTGTGTTATTGTGAATGCAGAGATACTGAATCCCTGTATGAGAAGTCTGTAATCGTATTGTGCAGTGCATCTTCTTTGCCTGAATACAGTAATGCAGAAAATTTTTCAGGTTGAATTTATTAATGATAATCCTTTTGGAAGAACAGCCCACATTCTTGTTGAAACTGAATGTACTGTTCATAAACATTGCTAATACTGTGACACCTTGGCTGATAGTGTCAGCTGCCTAATAAAAGTGTTGCATATAATTCTAGCCATTGTTTTTGTTGCAGTGATGTAATGACATCTGTATAGTTTTATTTTCACTGCAGTTGATCAGTGCATGTGTCTGCAATATTTGTTTATAAGTGTGGAAACAAGGTTGAATTTTGTTATTCTGGTCATGACATGCTAAGTTACAGTTGCCTCCTGTAATAGGGCATTGTTATTTTTTATCAGTTTTAAATAATAACGTTGCTGTTTGCATTGATGCTTTAAAACTGAACATCGTTCGCTGCGGAATGTCTGCTAAGACAAAAATGTTCATAATAAATGCTTAATACACACTTCTGAGTTGAAGATTATTGTCTTATGGGATGTTACTCTACTATATGGCACATCCCACATGACAAGCTTCATAGTTTCCACCACGAGAATTTCAAATGTCAAATGTGCATAGAAAGACAGAAAATGGCACCACAAATTAAAAATGTGTTCTTTTATTTTCAATTTCACTTCCCCTCTGAGGTTAAGAATCGCTCTTCTAATTCATTCTTCTTTGTTGGATACTGTAACTCTACATATCAAATGCACTCATTCATGTGTTTGTCCAGAATACTTGTACAGTTGCAGTTCAGTGTGGAATGATTGAAGACAGGCTTCTGTTTCTTGAAGTTTGAGTGGATATCTTTAAGAGTAAGCATTTAAATCTTTCTTTATTATGGTTGTTGGTTTAAATCATCAGTTGCAATATTGGTGATGCAGACAGTAACAAGAAAAGAGAACTTCACTGAAAAGATAATAAGGTTGGGAACATGTTGCAGGAACATATTATTATAGACAAAATATAGTCCGTCTTCAAAGCAAAGTTTGATAGCTATTGTGAAAGGAAAATATTCCTTTATGAAAAGCTTTAACACTTTTTGTTTTCTATTGTACTTAAAATGTCTTACTCTTCTCCATAAAATGTGTGTGTATGTGTGTGTAAATAGAGAATGCATTCTAATGTGTATTAGAACATAAATTTGGAATAAGAGTATTTTAAAATATCTGGACTGTTAAGATTTCAAAAGGATTTTTTCTGTATTACATAGTTTTAAGCAAACAAGATTATGCATATATTTGATTCAGCTGTCCCTGGTAACTTTTAGGGCATCATTAAAATCATTACAGATTCTAGCCTCTGAAATGTCAACTGACAAGGGTAATAAATGCTAAACTACACACTGATCGCCATATGTATAGAGTGCTTGGAGGAAAAATGAAGAAACTGGAATGCAGTATGAATCAGCAGCACAGATGAGGTCTGTCTGGACGCATTATGGTAGAGAATATTTACAGTTACTCACATGTCAGCATCTGTATGTAATTCTGCTTTGAATCCAGCAGTGCACATGAAGTTCTGTCGGGACACATCACAATACGGAACATTTACGGTTACCAATATGTCAGCTTGCTGCCCTAATTCTAATTTGAATGCAGCAGTGCACATGCAGTACAGAACATTTACTATTACAGACATGTCAGGATGATGATCTAATTCTAATTTCTGCTATGTTAATAAAACAAGTGTGAAATGTTTTGTGTGTTTCTTCAATGACAATTACACTTTATAAATGTACTTGCTATGTACGGTGTGCATCCTCTGTTGCTTAGACACATGATCAGTCACAATTAAAACCTGTGCATTCCAAAATTTGTGTTACAAAAGGGTAATTTGGCAGGTTCAAAACATTTCTGTCCTTCCCTTTTAACATTTATTTTATGTTGTTTAAAATCACATGTGAGAAGTGCATTACATTAATTTTAGCATGAGGAACTTCCATGGGCTTGAAATATTTGCGTTTGTGAATGCGAAATATTTCAGAATTCTGAAACTTTGATTTGTTGGTGACCACAGGCAAATGATCACACATACACTTTACAAATAACATTTTCTTCTGTCAGTGGTTAGGTTTCTGCTTTATAATTTAGTCTGTATTAACTTTAAGAATTATATTGCTGGTATTAATGAAGTATATATTCATGAAACTGAAAATGCTAGAAGGGTATTAAGTTACTGTATGAAGGTTGGAAACTTCCCAATGGAATAAACCCAAGATCTGCCATTAGACAACAACAACAACATTTTCGGTAACTGATAATAAAAACACGTTGTGCAACAAGTTGCTGTTGAACTTGTGTGAAGGTTTAAAAACATTTATTGGCAAAGTGAAAGTAGATTTTGAGACCTGTTACTGAGAAATGAAGTAATACGATATTGTAAAATGAAGAATTGATGGCAGGATACATTGGTAGATTCGTGGAAGAGAGATGAGAGTTTATTCAGTGTGTATGCTGATATTGCATAATAATGGCAGCATGATCTCTTTTTATGTTTCACCTTCAGGAATGGAGGTTATAAATTCTTTTTTTTATGTGGACTACATTTGTCTCATTATTCAAGTATGCATGATCTTTAGTGTAACTAAATACTCTATATTCTGGGATATGAGGGTAATCAAGGAATACCAAAAAAATTTATATAACTGCTGTAATAGAGACTGGAAAAAGATTTTTGATGTTGAAGAAACTTGCCTTGTGATGTGTGCTGTACATATTGGAATTCACAGATGAAACTCAATAATTATGATTAGTGTTGGAGCTAATAGAAGAAACTTAATGACTATAACCAGTATCAGTTTATACTTCCCCACCTTTGCATACGTACTTACCTTTTTAGCTTTGTCCCACTTAATTGCATAGCACCACATTTGTATTATATGGCTATACCTTGAAAGTTGCAGCCATCTGTCCTACAGTCATAACTGCATGCCAATTGTTTATTTTAGTTGTTTAATGTTTGGTGTTCCGAAGAGTGCAGGTGATTTCTGGCATGCAGTTATCTCATACCTATAGTGGATTTAAATTGTATTAGGAATTTGTAAACATGACACTTTTCAACTGGTATGAATACCAGCTTGATTGTGTTTACAATTTTGAACCTTCTACCCGTCGTTAATTTATGACACTTTCAATTATAAAAAAATACTGTAAGGAAGACTACATTATGTATGACTTCACTAGTGTGTGTTTGCATGTTTGTGCATGTACATTCGGTACTTGGCACACAACTTTGAATTTGTAAACAGAGTGAGTATCCCTCAAGATGTTGGAAGTGCCAAGAGTTAAAGCAACGTTTGGATTAATTATTTATGTTATAATTAGCAGTAATGGATAGTGGCACTCCTCATCTACCTTTGCCCTGAACAACATTGTTCTGCTTTACCTTTGACAAATTTCAGTTACAAGAGATTTTATGAATGTTGCCTGGAGATGGATTCTCATTTTTCTTACCAACAGATGGCAGTTTCTTCAACAGCAATGCTCTTACGTATTTTATTTAATTCTTGTTGGGAAAAAATGCTCCATTCTACATTGCAGTATTCAGAAACATAACACCAACTTTAAATAAGGAAGTGTAAGTGGTGCATTGTTAATTGGACACATATACACACATGCAGAATGTTATGTTGCAACAACATCTACCATATTCTTGTTCTTGTTTAAAAACACAAGCATTTCAGCACTGGCGAGAATTAAGGATTGTCTTCTTAAGCTCACTACATTCCCTGTGGCAGCAAACAACCATTCACTAGCTACTTCGAGGTAAGGAATAAAAAGAGAACATGAGGGCAACTTCAGATGTGAAGTGCTGTCCCCCCCCCCCAATTGGTTTTTACATTACTGCATTAGAGTGCAACTTTTTTCTTCAAACTGATTTTTCACCCAAGGCCTGAATGAAGTATTTTATGAGAACTTAATATTTTGAAGATTTGGGGGTGGATACTTCTTTTGGACACATCAGAGAGTACTGTGCTTCTTCTTGGTAATGGAACTGTCTTGAAATCTTTATATTGCCTTTTCTTGAATTTAACTTTGTACCACATTTTGGCCAGACATCTTTGTCTCTGGTAAAACACTCTTTTTGAAGCATGGGTCCAGTATCACTGCATTAAGCTTCCTTGTTAATGTTATGTCCTAGAAAACAGGCAGATATTCCTTGTGAAATATTTCAGGAACATGCTGAAGTTTGTTTGGTTTGCTTCATTACTTTGTATTTAATGTTACGATCTTCTGTTTCTTATAAATGGGAAGTGTGATATTTCCCTGACCATAGTTCATTAATGGCATCATAAAGTTGCTGGAGAATGTCAGCAACAGCACTGCCAGTCCATTCATTGCAGGTATAGAGTTTTGTATTATTAATTTGCAGCTAGTGGTTGCCTATTCCTGCAAGCATTTAGGCACATTGAATCAACTCTTACTGTCAGTGTTGCGGGAAATTACATATAGTTCCACCTTTACCTTCCATTTGATCTGATGTTATAAGCTGGCTATTGCAAAATGTGAATGTTGTTCCAGAAATTTTACACCTTATTTAAATAGTGTAAATACTGTGTCTGAATACTTCATCTTCCACTTTTGAAAATGGATGCCAGTCTTTTATTATTGTGTGTACAATTGTACAATACTGGTTGTACAGACACTTCCTGACATATGTGAGGTTTAAGCTCTGCACACCATTATGTGCTTTGACTCTTACATTGTCAGCCTACTATGTATGAAACATGTATAATTTTATTCAGTTATATAAATGTGTGTGTGTGCATGCATGCACAAACTGTTAATCCTGTGTGTGGCTGCTGAGACACTAAGCAAATTATAGGTACATTAAAACCCTAAAAATATTTGTGGGTACTGTAAATAAGTCAGTGGAAAAAAGGAGCATTTGTAACTGCATTCCACTTATTTTTGTTTCGGTAGTTCCTATGGGAGGGATCCTTCAGTGTTGCGGTGCAGTTTTTCAGTGTGGGTGTGTATTAATTTTTGAAGAACATCACTGGTTACAGAATTTTATGCCCCAAGCATAATGCAGTATTTTTGCCCCTGATATATATTGGTACAAAAAGTATGCATGAAGTCGAGTTTATGTAAGTCAGGGCCTATGTAACATGAGGGGGGGAGGGGAAGTTGTGTTTGCCTGTAATGTTGGGAGCCCAACATACTAACTTCGTTGAAAAACCTGCTAATATGGCTTTTGTAAAAATCATGTAACAGCAGCATGCAGTGGCCATATTGCTGGACACAGTAGGCTGAGGTGGTTAAGCCACTACGGCAGAATATAATCATTCTGACAGTAATCAAGTGGAATCTTAAGGGCTATGTTGTGCAGCTGGAAACACTGAACATTTTAAAAGAGTACCAATAGGATGACTCTAAGAACACAGAGTTGGTATTATTTTTTGAATAAAGATTGAGTAGAGAGGTTACCAAAGTTTACAACAAAGCATCTTTTAAACTCAACTTCCATAGATTTGTAGTCCTACAGATATGATACCCCCACACATTTGAAGGATTTTTTTTTTAATTTGAAATTACGTTTAGCGTTACATCTATTACATATGACCTTAACTGTCTACATAGTCACCCTACTTACGAACTTTATTTCCTGTATTATATGTAGGTGTGTTTGTAGTCTGTTCCTTTACCATATTTCATGTTCTTGCATACAGTCGTTAATGTAGTTGCTGCCATCAAACTGAAAAATTGACAAGAATTGTAGGTGACCATCATATTGTTATTTTACATTCTATGACAGTTCTGCGTTAACAAAGTTGTGTGTGTTTTTTTTTTTTAATATGTTTTTGTACATTACTGCAGGATTCTAAATTATGTGGCACTAATTTAATTTCAAACTATGAGTTAATACATCCATTATGTTCTTAGTACTGATTGTGGGAAGCTAAAAAATACAACATTGAGGTCCTTCATTGGCATAACACCCATAAAGGGATATTGAGTTTTGTAAAACTAGATCCCTGGTTAAAAAGTTTACAGAAGGACACAAAAACACACATTCAATTTGAAAAAGAATATGGGCACTTGAGTGTGCTCTTCTGCATCCATTTTGCTCTTCATTCATTTCTGTGACATTTGTATGATACATTGCCCCCAAGCTTCATTTTTAATAATGAGCAATAGGTACTGCTCATAATGGAATGGAACTGCATGTGTGTGACAAGAATATAACTTATACTATGCTGTGTGCGGATTGACTGATCTCAAGAGCAGTTATAGCTGGGACACATTCAGCACTGTCTACAGGATGCACCAATGAACACAGGCATATGAAATCCAATTGCAGCAGTGACTGTGTCTCATTCTGCAGCTGCTCATACCATACAATTCACCTTGCTGTTCTCTAATGTTGATTGCAAGTATTTCTATATTACTTCACCATGTTTCGATGCCATGTTTCATCAGAATGATCATGCATTCTGTAGGTGGTTCAGTGCTATTTGCGCGGTAACTGCATATTGGTTAATCTTGTGATCTGTTCCTAAAAATGGTTCTATATTAAATTCCTTCCAGTTTAAAATGCAATAAACACTTCAAACAGTGCTTATCTTACAAGTACTTTATGCTAATAACATAAGTTAATCCTAGCACTCAGAAAATCAGAATTACTTTAAAATCAAAAACATTCCAATTATATTACTGTGGCATGAGGTAAAAGTAAATTATTTTTGAGTGGAAAGATCTTTCCTCGTTTTTTAATTGGTGTACTTTTTTCTTTACATTATTCATCTTATGCAAAAATGATACATTGTAATGTAGTAATCAGGCTTCCAATAGAACTGCTGATAGTTGCATCATTTATATTATTTTAAAAAATGCTTTTCTCCACTAATGGAAGACAGACACCTGACTTTTTTTTGTTGCTTTACATATTGAATTTGTTGGTTAATTTAATATTTTGTTCTTGAACTTGAAATTATTTTCATATCTAAAACATTTTATAGTTATGGCTGCAGTTAACAAGGTGCATCCAGACTTTGAGTGTATAGATAAATATGTGCATATATCTGTATATTACATTAATGACAGTCATATTTCTTTCATTCTTTTCTCCTTATTTGACCTTTGTTATTGTTTTTAACTCTCAATATTCATTTCAGAAAAAAGTTCCTGTGTTTATTATTTTCCAGCTTTATGATTATTCATTCCATTTATATGATGTAATGAATGAATGATGGAGTGAGTGTGGGCTACAAAGGTGGTATTTATGCTGTAGTTATTTGTTAATTGCCATATTTTGGTGTTACTGTGGTTGTGTTTTCAAATCTATAGTTTTTTGTATGTAAGCAAAAGGTGAATATGAACTAATTGTAAAATGTATCCATTGCATATGAAGTTAAGATGCGAATCAAGGATATATTTCATCCCTGAGGACAGGAGCATTCTGTTGCCCTTAGTTAAATAGTAATTCCTAGTGCTGTTTAAATTTTGAATCCAAACTTCACAAAAGTAAATTATACACATGTATTTTTAGGTTATGAAACTATGTAGTATGAAAAATTCATTGTGACTGCTGTTTATACACAAACTGTGTTTACAAGAATGAATAATTGAAAGAAAGTGCAGTTTTCACCAACCTTTATTCTGGATAAACCAGAGATATTCTACATGTTCATTTATGCCAAAATATATATATATATATATATATAAAATGTGCAAATCAGAAAGAAGTACACTGTGATATTTGGAGAAATTTACTCATATTAATTTGTTTCTCTTTAGTTTTTAGGACACATGTCATTTATTTTACCTCCAAAGAAATAAATTAGGAATAATAATATATAAATACCAGCACTGATGCCCTTTTATAAAATAATCTTTTCTGTGTCACCTTAAATGATGATGATGATGATGACAAAAAATGTGTAATTTGAAGTGATTTTTTATTATAAATGTTCTTAGAAAAAATGAAGAATCTTTGTTCTGAAACAGGTCCATTGATGATGTTAAAAAGATGGTATATTCTGTCTACTCAATCACTGATCACACGTGTATGCATTGTGTATTTGTTGTTCTCTAGGCACCATGTAAGTATTGGAACAAATAATAGCATAGCTAGGTAGTTCCAAGGAAGCGAAATTGTAGCACTTCATCCTTGTATCCTAAACACTGAAAATATAACAAAGTCATACTGAGTTGTACATTATAACTAAAATAAATTTAAAGGAAAAGAATGAAAATTGTGTGCTTTCTTTTTCTATGCTTTCATGACTTCCACCATATTGTTTTGCATGGAGAAAAATAATAGCTTAAATGCACTACCTCATTGGTGATAACTACTGGCTTATCAAAGGTATTACATTGCAGGTTTTAAAAGTAGTTTTGGAGTGGGGAAAAAGCTGGATTTTTAATGTTGGGGTAAGTTTGTCAAATAAGAAATTGATGGTCCAATCATACAAGACAATCTTTTTAAACATATAAAAGTTTTTCACAAAAGGGCTGACTTCCTAAATTTTTTCTTTGAACCATTCATTTTAATGTTTGTATATATGCATAGAGAAATCCTAGGAGATTTGACTAAGAGCCCTGGTTGTGAAAAGAGCATCCTGCACTGCAGAACAGAGTGTGTTTGTTGTGAAAGTCTCATATGAGTGTAAATGAATTACAAACAGCATTGCAGTGTTCATTATGCTCTCTAAAAATGGGTAGGGAGTATGCTTTGACAATTTGAAGGTACCAGTTCTGTGTTAAAGTCAAAGGTTTGTTGGATGTAAGTGAACAGTAAGAAATGATGAAATCCTGTGACGTGAGTGAAGTAGTTCGAAGAAGTATAATAAAATCAGTATGTCACAACAAAATCATTGCAGCACACCTTACAGGTAGCATGCCTGGTGGTGAATTTGTCCATACAGGATCAGAGGGTCATAGAGGAACCCCTGCTTCTGGACTTTAAATTATATGTTGACAATGAATGAAAATGGTTAACTGTCAGGTGCCTCAAAAGTTGCGTACAGTGACCAAGAACAAATGGTCAGGTAAACTCATGGCATCATTCTGCTACGATTGATGGCTGTTCTAATGTGTCACACAGAGTTAGGACCAACTGTGATGGGAGCTGCTCAAACATTCTGCATAGAGCCCAGACTTACCGCCATAATATTTTCACATGTTTGGACTGTTAAGGAAACCCCTTGAAGGCAGTACATTCATGTTCAATGATGATATGCAGGCGACTGTAGTCTGTTTGGGCAGCATCCCAAGGAATTCACAACATTTGGGATATACCAACTTGTGTGTGTGTGTGTGTGTGTGTATGACTATAGTGATTTTTTTCTAACATTCACTAACTTCACCTCTTAGTATCCCCAGATGAGTTACAGTTGTACATGCCTTATATAAATCATAGGTATGGTAAATGACAGGGTGGAATAAGCATATGTCTTTAGCAGTGCATTGTATAGCTGGGAGATGTCAAGAACTAACTGTTCCGTTCACAGTGATATAGAATTTTATTACTGTCTGCAACTAGTTTTTTGTTCCAGCAGACATTGAAGCATACTCAATTCACACTTGCTGTCACTATTGTTGGAGGTATCACGTTCCATCTTGACTTTCAGTTTGGTCTTACTATACAAATCTGGTGTTGCACAACATGAATCTTGTAACAGTTTTATACTTAATTTCTGGGGTGTAAATAATGTGATTCATTCATTCATTCATTTGCAATTGTGTAATGTTGGTTGCTCAGCTGGACCTCGCTACCAGTTGTGTTAGAGGCCTTCTGCCGTTGCCACTGCATTACGAGCCACCATGTTTACTTTGATTCTGATTGTTAGTGTATTGGGTATGTTCTTGTCTGTTTGGAAGAGTGGTTGTTTTTCTGCAGGTATGTAGTTATTTAATGACACTTTAGCATCATCATATGTTAATGGCAGAGTGACTGTGCATTGAAGCTTGAAAGAACATGGAAGGAAGCAGTTGCATATTTTGGGATATTCCATCACTGGCTGGGAGGAACTGAAGAAATGCACAGGAAGCTGTAGACAGTATAGCTGGCCTCTGGGTCAAGAAGTAAATCAAGTATGTCTCGAATATAATGCTGGAATGCTAACCATTCAAAGATGGTATATAATTCATATGTCAATTTAACATGGTGCATATAGAGCAGAGGATGATAGCATTACAGGTCAGCATTTTGTCAAAGAGTATATTACTGTGGAGTGTTAATGGATTTTTTATGCATATAGTGTGCTTTCTTTGTTTAAAGGTGTTTGTTCCTTAGTTTCTTTTATGTACTGTACCACCTTTGGTTATTATGCAGTGCTGAATGGCAAAAATGGGATAATTGTTTATCAGGCCTATGGCCAGAGGGTGCAAGTGGGTGCACCCACTAGTAACTTCCAAAATATCAAATACAGACATGCTGATCAACCAGTTAAAATATGTGCAATACCCTACCACAACCACATCTTTCCTCTTTTAAACCACAGTGGTTGGTAGCAGCTGATTTTCAAAACTGTATGTATGTGCAAGATGTTCTTTGCAGTGTTATCGAGCACAATATATAATTAAAGTGTTGATTTTGCCATCCTGATGAAGGCGTTTTTTTCCCACTTTGTGTACATAATATATATATATATATAGTACATGTATAATATAGAGTATTATATACATATATATAAATGTATGCACATATATGCAGCCATTGTATTCATGATCTGGTTGTGGACCTGTTGTAAATAATACACTAAAAGGCAAACAGAAGTGTTTGTGTTCTATCAAAAGGGACTATCCTTTATTTAACCTACACACATGGGTCAGTCATCAAATAACTCCATTTACGATAGCACATCTTGTGGTTAATGTTCAAACTTTATACAGTTGAACTCTTCTACAACATAGCTCTCTAAATGAAACTAGTGTTTGTACATAACACGTAACACCCTTTATCTGGCCCCAAGAATATTAAGTGTGAACCAGTGTAAAATTATCTGTGAAAATCAGAAACCACTTAATGCAAGGGTCAAGAACTGAAAATGGAAGAATCTGCTGTGATATTTGTTGTTCATATTCATGTAATTACCATCCATGCAATATTTCTCTGAGGAGGAACGTTCCTGTCACAAGCAGAAAAGAATTATGCCATACCATCAACATATTATGTGCAGATACATTTATGCATTTCTGGACAGAAAGATATAAGGAAATAAACAAAGAAATAATAAAAGAAAGAAGGTATGGACAAAAGGAAATTTCTGACTTGTATATTCAAACCACAGTAAGTATCTACAACTAGAGATACATGTTCAAGATGGCACATGTCTGAAAGGAAAGAAAGATTCAAGACTCCAGAAGGCAGTTATAAGCTTTTACTGTTCTTCCTGAATACAGAGATAACATGCAACCACTCACATGCCTGTTGCAATGGTAAATGTTACTCAACATGGTGTTAATGTTCACTTTCAGCTTATCTGTGACATGGTACTAGGGAAACAGGTATCAGATTAATGGCCTTTGAGATTATCTCTCTGTGGCTTATGAAGCATTCCATTAGGGCCCATGTGAAGGAAACAGGCCATATTGTATGAGATGTATACCAACAACTCCAGAAGATTTGTACATTTACTTTTCTGGATGTGTTGCTACTGTGTGTAATAATATAATTTGAATGTGTGTTTCAAAATGCCTACGAGTAAACATATGAACATCAAGCATCAGTGGCTGGTTGTATGCTTCTGGACATCAACGCAGAGTTGTTCCTGGATTTTTTAAAAGAATTTTATGTTCTGTTACTGCACCTGAAATACTGTGTAAGGTAGGAAACTGGTTTAAACATGCCTGTTTGTATCATGTTTTATTGACCAACACTGAGGCACCGTCCTATACAAAATTACATATTAATTATAGCTCCAACACGTTTCGGTGTACACCAATACAACCTGCAGGCAACTCTGTTCAATGGCAGGTTCCTTGAAACACCTCATAGGATCACAAACACTCAGCCACATGCTACTAGATTGCATTTTTTCACACAGAATACACAACCTTTAATTACCAGAAAATCCACTTCACTGATGTGTGTGTTAGTTAAAATAATTGAAACTTTAAACAAGTTTTCACACAGATTGCACCACTCTCAATATCATTTTTCTTCACTGACGTGTTTGTCCATAAAGCAGTTAAAAGTTTAAACTACAAGTGCACCACTCTTTTTTTAACATTGTGGCTGTTCCTCAGTTGTGAAGATGTATATTAAAATGGTCAAAAAGATTAAAACTTTTAAAAACACTAAACGCTGTTGTAGAATATCGGGCACACATGGAATTTGAGTGTGATGGTATCTCTTTTGATAAGTCCTTTGGTATCTTGGAAATCATTACATCCTGAATTAGGTGCAGTCTATCGTTTTGTGCCATGCTACTGTATCTTGTATGTGTTTGGTATGCTGGCTGAAGGAACTTTCAATTGAATGGTGCTCCCTGAAGATGACATCAGTGAACACCAAAACGCATTGGTCAATGAAGGTGATATGAACATGATGCACGGTACATACAATGATAAGATGCCTGTTTGTAATTTACTAAGACAATATAATATTCCACAAAACTACCTGTTTTCTGTTATAATTACATGAATGCCTGCAGTTTATACATCCTTGAAGACATATGTTATGATTGTGCTTCAGCACTGATGCTTACTATAAGTCATGATGATTTATAGGCATATCAGGAAAAGTAAAGGTATATTCACATGCAAGAATTTTATGAAGTATATACATACTTACATAATTATGTCTTTATTCAGTGGTCAAAATGTATAAAACAGGGAAGAAAAATGTGTTTTGTATGTCATGTGTAATTGAGTTACTCATATGAATTTCTGGAAAACTGAAAGAGTAACTAAACACATGAATTAACACAAGGAAAGTAGATTATTGCATTCGTAATGTGTATGCTCATATTCAGTTACATGAAGAATGAAAAACACACTTCCTTCCTTAAGATGAATCCTCCTTGTCTATAAAATTATTTATCATCTATCTTACACTAAATATCCCTTACCATTCATATGACTGGATTCCAAAATAGATAAATAAATATACAAATAAATACAAAATTTGAATAAATTACTGCTAAAACTACATGAGGTTTAAAAATTAAGTCCATTGTAATTTGCAGATGAAACCTTCATTTATGTGTTTTAGTCAAAAGATAGCAGAAATAGCAGGCAATGATGAAAGAGGGCTGATTTTCATTGAAATTATGATCTCAGAGCATTGTCCATTACTTGATGTACTTCCATTGCTTTACCATTGACAATATTAAAATATAAATATCTTGTCAGTGTTGTGGCTTTTTAAGCAAAAAAAAAAAAAAAAAAAAATATTTTCTTACAAGAAAAATACCTAAAAACATATTATTGTACAAAAAAACTCTGAAAAAATTTAATAAAATATTCATAATAAAAAAAAAACTTCTTAA
>Ga0123355_10007633_pt1 | contig 16241 bp, 8 predicted proteins | sample TergutEmb28metaG_3_FD_89872 | JGI IMG/M metagenome (GOLD analysis project Ga0123355, IMG submission 89872) | Embiratermes neotenicus P1 segment gut microbial communities from Petit-Saut dam, French Guiana - Emb289 P1 | ecosystem: Host-associated > Arthropoda: Insects > Digestive system > Gut ...
AATAGAAAAAAAATTGCAGTTCACAGCCCAACCAACGCCCCAAAACCGGGCACGCGACATAACCCACAACCAAGAACCCCCCCCCCCCCCCCCAAAAAAAAACCACTAAAATAAGGTAGGTTAATTGAAGGTCCGTGAAACGAAAGGTCGGTGTACTAAATATGGCAATGACAAAGATATAATAAATATGACAAAACATCTATTTGTCTGTTCAAAACGTAAATGGAAAACTACGAATACACAGTAAAATACACGTTACGACGAAATAAATAACATCAAATATATTCGCTAAACAGACTTCAGATAGAGGTATATATAGGCCGAAAATTCCAGTGCTATGAAAATACGACATCTGAAATTCTGATTCTTCAGTTAACGGCGTTAAATTGGATTAGTACATAATTGCTTTAGTAACGTCCAGGGATGGAACTAATGTGGGTAATAAATTGGGAAGCGGAAGAAAGCAGTCTTGATATTGTCACAAATTATTAATTTCCTCATTACGTCATGCTCCTATAACTTACTAGAACTTATTCTCTCAAGTCCAAAAAGTCTCCTCAAAAGCCCTCCACGTTCCTCAGTTCGGATGAAGGACCAAGTTCCACACCAAAGCAAAAAGCTCCAAACATAATCTTCTACATTCACATACTCAGGGTTTTAGACAACATACGAAAAAACAAAATAATATGAACCGCATGGTTACACGGATTTGCCACTTCAATCTCTCCGTAACTTTAGTCAATAAATTTACAAATATTATTAATAAGTTTATCTGACTGTAGACAAAACGCAAAAGGTATTGTGTTTCAGTAATTCGGTCAATTAAGAGTAAGTTGTAAACACGATCTGTACCGTTTTAGAGTGTGGCACCATCCCCGTGGGCCAACTTCCTCACCGTAGGCCTGAAGATCCTGACCGCCATCTTGGGTGGTGGCACCGGAGGAGACGGCATCGATAAAGTGGATAACGGATCTCCAATGCAGGTCAGTCACAAGACAACATGCGCACAGCATCGCAGCTCCAGGTAATGGTGCCAGTAGCTGAGAATGAAGTCGGTTTCCAAATAGGTCAACCCATTACTATACCGATAGTGTTTTTATATTGTATGTGGAAAAAGCTAGACAGGATGATTTAAACATGAGGATATGGCGTTACAGATCCACACAAAACCACACAATCTCTACTGAAATCATAATTTCCAAATGGCTTTTATGGATTCCAATAGTCTACATCTTCTCTACCTTATAGCAAACCACAACATGCAGAGATACAATTGAGGCAAAGTAAAACATTGTACGATTGCGAAAATGACGATAAAGTTTACTCTGAAAGTGAATTAGAACAGAAACTTCCAGATATGATGCAAGGAACTTCTATCCCAAGTAAGACTACGATCTCATATTTATGCAGCGATGACGTTCATTACCGTAGTCGGCCGCGCTAGACTGATGGGTGGGTAACCCACATATTGGTGAGCATATTGCCTCCATGTTCAGGATGACGATGTCACGATACGATAATCGAGGAGACCACAACATGAGACTTCTATCTTCTGATTTGGTACATGTAAGTACTTTCAGAAATAAGGGTGAATATTATGGCATACGCAACATCATACCAACCAACCATAAATATGCTAGATTGCTCTGTACAATAAAATGAACAGCTTAAACTCTCCTTTAAAGGGAAAAAGACATAAAAGGGCATGTGAATGCTCTGAATTTAGATCTGAGCTTGAAATTCACCCACCATTTTCAAGGGAAAGTAAACATTTAATATGCAAATACCGTTTCACTGTAAGGAATAATGTAACAAATGAAATGCAAAATATAATCGCTTGATTCTTCGTTTTATACAATTTGGACGGAGCGTCCCTGACCAACGTCGCGCAATCCCTGACAGCGTATCAACATTCTATCTTGCTTGGCAGGGTTTTCCGTGCGGCACATCGCTGGACGCAATTTTCCTACACATTTATCGCTGACAGCATCCAGATTTGATGAGGAAAATTCTAAACGCGAATGCGTAAGATGTAGTGATTTAAAACGACATATTTCAATCCATATTTTCAAGGCATGGGACACTTCTTGTACAAAATGACCACAATTTTGTGGTCTAACATTGCCTACAACCATAAATGTTTCTAAGTGTATCACCATAATTTTGTTCTAAGAGTATTTTGTATCTTAACACTACCATCATAAGTTTGTTCCAAAATGCCTACTACATAACCGTTCGTCCTAACACTGTCACCATCAGCTTGCGTCAAACACAGCCTATCACCAATATTTTGTGTTCTACCACTGCCTGTCACCACATTCGTTTTGTACACTGCCTACAACCGTATTTTTTTTTTGTTCTCACATTGCCTATCACCATATGTTTTTTTTTCTAACATCTCCAATCACCATAATGTTGCGTTCTAACATTGTCTATAGCCAAGAATTTGTGTTTAAGGCTTTCACCACATTTTTTGTTCTAACACGACCTGCAACCATAATTTTGCATTCTTATACTGCCTATTGCCATATATTTGTGTTGTAACACTGCCTATCACCATATTTATTTAACACCAGCACCAAATTTCTTTGCTCTAACACTGCCATTAACTATGATTTTGGGTTCTAAGACTGCCTATTGTCACATTTTTGTGTTTAATACTGCCTAACATCATAATTTTTATTCTAACACTATCCCTAAACATATTTTGTTCTAACGCTATCACCATATTCTTGTGTTTCAGCACTGCCTAACACCACAGTTTCTTATAACGCTTCCTGTCACTATAATTTTATATTCTATAACCCAAAAAGTCTGCCTGATTGTTTTATTCTTTCATGCATGTCGCATAATTTCATTTCGATTTTTAAATCAAGTAAGGCGTTTTTTACGCTGGCTGCCGAAAGTCAGGTTCTATAAATTGAAAACTTCAGTCGGTACACTGACCGAGACTCGTTTGATTCATCTTCTTTCAAAGTCCATCCCTCTGTTGGCTGAGTTATTCCTACGTTATCATCTTCAGGCAATGGTCACGTAACATAAGGAAGTTCAGCTATTATGTAACACGTTTCCACGTTAAAGGAACTCTAGATACATTAGTGAAACAGCAGCAGCTATCACGAACACGGTCCTTCTGCCCCCTTCATGCCAACGGAAAGGCAAATGGCATTAATTCACCTCTTACAGCCTACTGGTATCTTCAAGTACCACAAGGTTTAACATAACGAAATTCTATCTTCTGCCCACAGGATGTAAATCTGTAATCTTTTATGGATATCAGGAAAAATCGCGATTGTTTCATTATACAGCATCAATTAATTAGGTTTTATAACCGAAATGGAGTGTTTACTGTGCGGTAGGAACTCAAACTTTAAATATGATTAAGGTTATTTTAGCCTCTAAAGTGTTACTGCCATCCCTTTAACCATCCTCTGACTAAGTGGTGAGCCCAGCTTTTAACTGGATCAGAAATCCTGCATCCCAGTTATAATATATAGGTTACGTCTTCTTATAATAAAACCAACTAGATGCACTAATCCTCTAACAGAAATTAGTACCAAGAGTATTTCCTGGGGGTAAAGGCAGCCGGTGCGTACGGCTGACAACCTACGACCATCCTGTGCCGTTGTCACGCTATCTGGGAGCCTTAACTTCCTGGAACCCTCTGGGCCACTCCGGGCCTGTAACGGGACTGCTCTTAGATGCATTAATTTCTCAAATTTGTTTTTTGGAATAAAACAAATTTGAGAAATTAGTGCATATAGTTGGTTTTATTATAAGAATTTATCACGTTGCACGGCCACCTGAACATCAAATTCAGGCTACGTCTTCTTAATCCAGGCACTGAACAATTCGAATATTTCTGTGTGACACTATCCTGACCTTTGGTGCAATGACAACTGTCGTTACGTTATCCAACAGCTGCAAGCTTGCCATTAGCCACGCTTTCAGAGTCTTACATTTTTCGTATTTGTTCAAAGACATAATAAATGTACTTTTCCAAAGAAAATGGTGGATGATTGACCATTTTTGGTAACATATCCGTAAACATAAGCATGACTTACACTGATATCAATCAACTTAAAACATGGGGAAAATTACTATTGTACAGTTTCTCCGATTCACATTCCTATTTTGTATATTTACTTCAGTTTCTCTGTGTTAGATTAAAGCAACTGCCAAAAACCAGTAAGAGCAATAATAGAAGCTTCCAGGATCTTAACAGCCCTTCATGTACTCTGGGGCCTTCTGAAACTTAAGTACCACACATGAACACCTATGGGCACCGGAGGCTGCTGTCGAAGGGGCAGCATTCTCACACCGAATTACGGAGATCCCACGCCTAAATGTCGGTCCGACCAAAAGCTCCCGGAAGATTTTAGCGTCGTATCTCAGAACTTAAGGCAAATGCAGCAACACTCCTTAAATTACGACATGGCCGTTTCCTTCCACATTTTCTTCAATTGATAATTCACTAACAATTCCATCATTCGACTCCAGATGGGTCACTGAAAGCGTCGATAAATGAACCAACAGTGTAAAAACGAATATATATATATATATATATATGGAGTGTGAAAATGCACTCTGCCATTTCTTAACTTGGCACTACACGGCGTTGAGATGTCGCATTCGCACCCCATTACCTCTTCAACAAGAGGTTGGGTGAGATCCACTGCATGTTCCGACGTGAAAAAAGCCAATGGCTTGAACAGGAATCAGTGATCAGTGTCGACTATCCAGTCTACGATACCACCTGGCTTAATAACATATGTCCTGATCACAACGTAATTGTTTAGGTACACACGGTAACTATTTTTATCATTTCACCGCGCATTCTGTAGATTACTTAATTACACACACCAACATATGTACATATATATATATATATATATATGTGTGTGTGTGTGTGTGTGCGCGCGCGCGCACGTGTTGGTGTATGTAATTAAATAATACACACGGTAACATTTAATAACGCCTTGTATCAAAAATATTTTACTGTTTCACGACGATGCACAGCGGCGCCTAGTTGTCAAATTCCTACAATCCACAGTGATTTACTACGGGATGGACGACCCTGGTTCGATTCCCATATAAAGCACAATTTTTCTCATCGCCATTGCATCTAGATTGGCTCTACAATCTCCGATCCTCACATCTAGGGCAACAGAACCTCCTTCTCAGGGAAATAAAGCGGCCGGAGTGTGGGACTGACCAATAATTTCCGTCTAGTCCCAAAGTAAAAATGCGTGGAACTTCAAGCCCATTTCCCCATACGTGTTCATGATGTGGCGCTTTGTTGGAGACACAACTCTTTTCCTTTACTTTTGCTACAGATTTATTACACGGTATTTGGGTTCATCGATTTCTTACAGGGAAAGAGCTTCGAAGCATATCACTTTTGTTAAAACAAGTCTTGATTGAATCTCTGCTACACTCTGTTAATATTCGCATTCGAAACACATCCTGTCACAAGTAAGCAAACAGAAGAATAGAGGCAAATATAATATAGATGTACAAAGGTAGTTTCTTGAAGCATGGTGCTCAGCAATAACCATCAGATTTTAAACCTCAACGTCTAACGGTAGTGTGTCTGCGTGAATGAAGAATTGCAGTATCCTATCGAGCAGACATATACGATCGTAATATCGATGGTGCCGAGAATACGTTATGAGACATTAAACTCTCAAATAGAAACAACACATTTAACGATAAATTTTGGAAATTAATCTGCATGTGTTCCTCCTGTTGAATCTTAAGGAGGCAGTCCATTAAGATGAAGGCGTTGATGGATGAGACTTAAGATCGTGTCCAAAGGTAGGGCTTAAACCTTCCGGTTCTAGAACCAGACCAATCGACAACTGCAACAGACACGTTGTTAGCAACAAACAGACTAACAAATACGTATATGTCAGCAGACTAATACAGTACGCGTCACCTACATACAATGACAAGCGGAAAAGACAACAGTCCACCTAACAGCCCATCAGAAATGTCAAATCAGTCACTTCAGGACGGCGCCGATAGCAAAATAGTAAGTTCTGACTTCAAATAATAATGTTTGCGTTATTCCACAATATTTTCAACTCAGTTTCGTGTAGAAGCACCACGGAGCACAAGAAATTTTAAATTAAGATACGTCGGGGAAAAATGCCACGCTTAAGGTTTCTCGGCTCATTTAGAAGTGACCTACAGTTACCACAAATGGAGATTTCAGCCTCTAAACCTAAGTGTTAAGCAGCAAAATATTTTTAAAGATGCTACGTCGTCAAATAAAGCACACACTAAAAAAGAAACATTTGTAAAGCACACGTAAGTTAATAGAGGGCACGCACAGCATGCCCACAAAACTTGAACGTTCTACCAACTGCACAATGAAGAAGCCACTATAGCATACTAATTCGACAGAACCCCATACATGACACCAAATGCTGTCTGTGAGCCGTGACTGTCGTGTGGTCTGTACGCAGACCTAGCAGTCTGCACAGAAAAAAAATATCGGTGCCACAGTTTTCACGCAGCCATTGCTGTGTAGCTGGCGCACTTAATGCATTCATCTGTAGGACCCGGTTTTCAGTATAAATAACAATTACAAACAAAACATCAAAACCACCATTATCAATATAATCATCGGCCACACTTGCCTCCTGCTTGTCATCGTTGAAAGAACGTAGTGAATTCTTTTGTACTTTTCTCTTCTGTTGTAGGACTACTCGTTTTTTTCTTGCGACACTTTCATTTTGTAGATTACTCATTTTCTTTCGCATTCCTGTTCAGTATATATATATATATATATATATATATATATATATTTGTGTGGCGCTTCGACCCCTCCCCTTACGGGGCTTCGCGTTCACACCCAGACGCACCACACTCGGTAGGACTCCACTGGACGAATGATCATCACGATGCAGATGCCTCTACCTGATAACACACAACCCATAATCCCAGCAAGTGAGCGCCCAAGGCCCACGCCTTCGACAGCGCGGCCACTGATTTCGCCCCTATTCAGTAGTAGTCAGCAATTTTTCCCCCTGCTTCTGACGTCCCGTGATCTTCGATATCTGTCCTGCAGTAATAGGGTTCAAATCCGTGACGAATGTACTTGAACTGTTCGCAAATTATAAGGTTTTTGACCCTACAAATCAGGTAACATTTGGGTCAGCAACGCTGTCTCTTTCTCATAGGGAATGCCTGATGTATTTTAACAGTCTCCGTCAACAGCCTAATCTAATGTAGCGAACACATGCACTTAAGTATGTGAGAAAGACCATGTACTTAAATTGTTTGTGAATAGCGTAAACTAGATTATCGAAGTGTGAGAGACCGGTCCCTAGGGATCTGAGAGGTATGGCCTGGGAGTCGGCGGAATTATTTTTATCTTCCTTTTATAATTCATAACGAAAAATATTGTGCTGAATAATTTTAACACTTTACAAAATCTTTTTTTTTTTTCCTGGAATAATTACATTTAATAGTGTACATTCCGCTCAGTAAAACACAACACTTATTTTCGGCTTCATCTAATCTTAATGTATTTTCATTTCTGTTGGTGTTCGTAATAAATTCTTGCACTGACCTACTAAGAGTTTTTAGAGTTTTAGGGCGTGTTGTCTGTAATATTTTAAATTTGAATTTCACTGCAGGTTTTGTCTTGGGGGGCCATGAGTTGAGATTATTTTGGGGAGGGATCCGCAGAATTTAACAAGTCCACGGTACCGGAAAAATTATAAACGAATTATGCATACAACAAATCCGAAATTATCATTCCCCATTGCTGCAACCCACGTCATACCGTACTCAGTGGCTTCCCAGACTGCAGTCATAATATCTTTCGACCAAACTTTCTATGTATTCACTTCTCAGAAATTGCTGCTGGTAGATTCTCATTGGCTTTAAAAATTCACGCATGAATCTCTCTTAAAAGCAGACAGCTTTTCCATTTAGACAGGCACTGCAAAATTACAATAAAAGTTATGACATCCTCCAAATGGCCTTTCTTCTCTAATGTACAATATTTAGTGGCGCACAAGATTAATTATACGGGAATACTTCACCTAAGAGACAAATTTAAGATGATCTGAGGATCAAACCAAGAAATCTAAACATGATATATGGTGACGTCGCATATGACAAGGCACGCAACAGAGTACAAGTAATACACAATTGCCAAACGAAAGGCTCACATACAATTTTGACCTTAAAAACACTTCATCGCTGAAACTGATCACAGCACATCTGCTTTGGTACTAAAATCCCGCAGCTTACCTAAAGAGTGTAATTGTGAGAAGTTAGAAGTACAAACAATTATTATTCCCTTACACAGAACTAACCAGCTGGTCCTGACAATGGAGACGCAGTGTTTCCTGTGGGGCAGTGAATTTCTTTACGTCAGGCGCTAAAGGAGTTTAGATAAACGAAGACGTTTGGATTAATTTCTACTGCTAATCATCTAGACGCAATGTGGCTCTAACGCACTTGCGAGAAGTGTGTGTTTGTGAGGCATTTCGATCACGCAACGCATCATCGATATTAAGGTCGCAGTCGTACAAAGCACCATGCTTCAAACTAGTGCAGCTTGCTTTATAGTGAGGCTGGGGTGCAGGTTGGACGAACGTCTGCAGAAACAGACAGTGCCACAGTTGATTCACGTTCCCGTTCATCCCCAATAAAAATTTTTAATTTAATATTATCTTCGAAAGTTTATCACTTAACACAGTTGAAAAAGAAGTGCTACTAAGACCAAGTTATGGAACTGAAAATTCTTTAGATTTCTCTCCGATCTGCCCATATTCATTACACATGTCCTCCGAATTGTAACAGTACCGAAACGTCCTAATCAGTTTAGAAGTATTGTAAAGTAAGTTTATCTCTTAGCAACACACCATTAATTTCTCTCCTAATAGTACAGCGCAGAAACATAAAAAGAGAAATGGAGCTTCAATACAGCAACTTGAATTATGGTATATGTTCAAACTAAACTTTAAAATTAATATTTTATTCATCAGTGAAAAAGGAGCAGTCTAGAGGAAAAAAGAACGGTAAAGTTGTCCCCATGCTTAAGCACCACACCATGGACATGTACTGGGGGAATGGAAGTAAACTTCCACGAATCCTGAATGTCGGCGCTAGATAGAGGTGAATGATTTGTTTCATTCCTCTACCGCTTTACTCTAGATTGTGCATATACCACAGAACCAGTCCGAATGAAGAAGTGATGTAAAAAAAAAAAAAACTTTCTTTACTGGTACTTAAACCCGAGAAGCACATTTATTCAGACGACGACGACGTGCAAACGCCTTTTAATTATACGACCCAAACGAACTGGCTGTCTTACGTGTTGTCTATATACAGGAGTTGCCTATAATTCTAAGTCATGTGGGTCCCACAATTTTTATGCAATTCGTGGAACGCTTAGAATTTTATTCTTTCAGCTCCTGTCAAAGCGCATGTATTGCTTCTAAACCACTAAGAACAAACACGCAAGGGGGAAATCATATCCGTCTATTTGTTACTAGGTTCTGAAGCTAAATGAAAGAATGTGAATACATTTTTCTTGTTTCAAAAGACGACCTAAAAGCTCGGAGACACCTTCACATTTACCTACTGAAAAGTAAGATAAACTGTTTTTGAATGGCCAGTTACTTGCATGATCTGCGGTTCTCACAGCGGCGCTGATCACGATTCCAATCTTCTGGTATATGGCGCCGTGCAGACCTGTATATAGGCTGCAACGTTTATGAGGAGCTTGCTTGGACTGCTATAAAGATGGGGCAGCAAGCTGAAAAAAAAAAGTATTTTCTTATTGTTGCTTTGAACAGACTTAGTTTTAAGTTCACGTTGCTTAGCAATACTAATTTTCCTTAGGGTATTTTTTCTCTTCGCCGAGATATCCAATATGGTTCTGGAATCCACGTACCAATCTATCCATCGGTATTCGTACAAGGGACTCTTTGCACTTAGCAAATCGTCCGAAGCTTCAAACGTGCCGCTGTTAAAAATGTGTGGTGCTTTGTCTCAAATCCTTCATGACGTGGGACTTATGCAAAAGGACAACTTTACTTTCCACCTTGACCTAGTTTTTAGCTTTTCATAGTGGTGTAACCGGCAGGTTTGAGTCGTGGGAAAGTGTCAGTTTTACAAGCTTTTGGTAGGACTTACTGACTGTGCACTGTGTATGCTGCAGACGTTAGTCAGCTATGCTAATGTAGTGAGGTATAGTGCTCTTCACTGAGGCCTGGTTCTCTCTCTTTCCTTTCCCATGCACATCGACAGGGTATCCTGGCCGTAGTCCTCTCTGCACTGCTGGGATCAAAAGATCCCGAACAGGTTGCCACGATGGCCAAGCAGGCTGGTGAGGTGAGTCTCCCAACCAACTTCCTCTCTCTCTCTCTCTCTGTATGCATACATTAGCAATACTTGGTTATGGCCTGTCAAAATAATGCACTCCCAATTAATCATGATGGCAATTACGAAAGAATATTCCAGGACTTTATTCCTCACGCCTGCTGCAGAAAATTAAAGGCATACGAAATTTCGCCCGAAAACATGAAAAGACCACACTGAAGACCTAATTATAGATGGATTAATGTTAAAATTAAACTTTAAATACCGCGTGGAAGTGTCCTTGTAAAGTAAACATCTTTTTTGTTGCAAAAATTACATAAATATTTTAAATTATAAACTTTTAATTATATTAAAATCTAAGATTCAGGCATAATTACGGAAAACAAAATGTTTATTATTCGTGTTTTACATATAGAATAAACCCAGTGCCGAATATGAACAAAGAAGGAAGCAAAATAAAAACAGCAATAAAATTATCCAACTGATATTTGAAAAAACTATTCCTGTGAAACCCCTGAAACTGCAATCCATGGTAGCCTGGGATCTGCAGACCAAAATGTGAATACCGATAGATAAATCCCACTGGCCTTGATATTAATTTACGCAAGTGAAATCCACCATTATAGAGAAAACCCTAATTTATTGCGGACACGACAACGCAGTCAGAAATTATATTCCTTTCTTATGGAATCACACATTTAATACACGAAGCAATGTTTAAAACAGAGTCTGTAGATGTTAATAATATACATACCATACATAAATTTCTAGTTCGACTGAGCTTCATTTAAAGTTCGGTTTATACTGTATAGGAACGAACCAAATTACTGTCGCCCGTCTATTAATGTGGACCTTCTCAACTGTCATACGTCATAGACATGACGTTTAAGGTTCCCGTGAATATTCAGATTACAGTAAACAGGTACCCCACCTTTATAGCACATAATGTCCGTGTACCTACGGAATTATTTATTACCAGGGGTGCAAATATCCCAAGCGCTAGGTCGCCATGGCGACTGAACCTTGTAAGGTGGCGCCTAATATTTGTGGTTACTCGGTATGTAACGTGCTTTACGCCATCATTCTCGGGCCTAGAACTTTGGGGTGGCTTCTAGATTTTCTTTAAGTCTTCGCACCCTTGTTCATTACAATAAAAGCAACACAGTACACAATACGACGAAAAATACAAAACAAAAACGATGTTAATATTTGTTCCTACATGGCTTGACCAATCCTGACCATTCGTATGGGAATAATATATATATATATATATTCTATACCTAACTAAAGCCTGTAATGTAAAGTCTTCTGTATCTCCCAGGAAGCAAGCACAGGCTCTTCTTGTGACGAAGACCAGGATTGGTTGAAAATGCAGGGACAAATAATACTGTTTTACTGATATTGTTTCTACTAAACTATACGGAAGGTGTAATGTTACAGAAGGCCCTAATGCTCATATACACGCGCCAGTACCTTCTGTTTGGGGATTTTGTGCGCACAAAAAAAAGGGCGTCATAAATTGGCAGACAATGGCTCTGGGTTGGTTCTCCAAGTCTCATTTGATTTTACACAGCAAGTCTCAAGAAAAAGACATTTCTGAGTGCACTGGACGTTTCGCTTTTCTGCCGGCGTTACTTTTATCAGTAAAATACTGGGCATGAATTAATGTTACGTACCTTCCAACTTCCACGACATCAATGTACAAAAATTGCGTGTCTCACAGGTTGTACTGTATACAGTCTCAAGTATAAAAAACCGTAACATAAATACCAGGAAATGTAATTTTGAAAGCCTGTTGTTGTCTGGCTCGATGGTCTTTTGATAAAAATACGGGGTAAAACTATGACGTAAACAAGAACAAAACATAATTTCAAGTCAAAATATAAATGTGCAATTATCTGCCTATATATTAAAAGTGGGAATAACTATGCCATCCACAGTAACAATTATGCAACTTCAGCTACTATCTTCACATATCGTAACATGCCTTGATTCATGGTACGACGTTCTGTATACAGTACCACGAAGCCATCAATGGAGAACTGTGAAAATTATCTGTAGAATTCGTAGCCAATTTTGTGGCGACTTTACGTAGAGTTCGGTACCAAGAAACAAGGTACGTCACGAAACTTTGTAGATTTACACTCTTCTTCTGTTTCCTCCCATACCTGCTTTTTAAGTTTAAATTTTTATGAATGCACTTCATAAAACTGCGATACTGATATGACAAATAGCAAATCTGCAGTTAGCAGTAGTAAAGCTTTCTGTAATGCAAGCACACACACGTTGGAGATACATCAATAATTTTACAAAACAATTCAAACAATGTGTCAAATTAAAAAAAAACTGAGGAGTTACACAGTAACTTAAGCAAATATTCTCGTGTAACACCACACAGCTAGTTTCAGGTTATTTGTGCTGCTGTTCGTTATCACGGATGTGCGCCGCTCGTTACCAGACACACACTAAAATAAATACGATTCAAGTTCGTACGTTTCAAACACTTCTCTGAATATAATACGATGTATGAGGGTGAATCAAAAAGTAAAGGTAATTTTTAAATTACGCGGTAACCGGGACAGAGAGGAGTTGGCACATTGCGCAGTATTGACAATGCCTGTTGAAGAGTTCAGCCATGTGCATACAGCACTCTGCCTTCAGTCGAGTGGCAGCAACGAGGTAGAAAACATGGACGCTCCTTTGCAAGATTGCACCATCGAAGAACAATGTGGCGTAGTGCGGCTTCTTCGGGCAGAAGGAGCGAAACCTATGGAAATTCGCCGTCGTATGTTGGCTCAGTATGGACAGAGCATCATGAGTCAACGAAAGGTTTATGAGTGGGTGGAAAGGTTTAAATTGGGTCGAATACGTGTTACTGATGAAGGTCGTTCTGGTCGGCCATCAAAATCGCGCACACAAGACCACAAGAGCAGCCGAAAAGCTTCTTCTGCGCAGGAATACAGAAACTAGTTGAACGATATAACAAATGCACTGGGTTGCAAGGGGACTATGTAGAAAAATGACATGTAAAATTGCTCACAGTTACTTCTATTAAAGCCGTTAAATATATTTTGCCTTTACTTTTTGATTCTCCCTCGTGTTATAAAATAAGTAGTTACATCACGTTCTGATTCAAAACACACACTGCGTAAGGAAACGACAAATGTTTCACTGAGAATGCAGTAACGTATCAATCTGGATATCGATAAAGAATGTTCTAAATTCACTAGCAGCTCTAAACTGTGTAGAACATGCGGTATATAACATATACCGATGCACATTACATTGCTTCTAGTGTCAGAACACACCCACGGCATAACAAGGCACAACTAACATACAGAATAAATAAAATATATCAATATACTTGGCAACCAAATATGTTTATACCAATGTTAATAACGAATAAATAAAGGTACGTAAATTCAAGGAAACAATTAGAATCATATCACACAGTGACAAATACGGGGAATAAATAAATAGGCACATACGTTCCCACTTTTAGGCATAAATAAAAGTTAAATTAAAATCTATATATGGGTTGGTTTCTGAAAAGGTCTGTTCCGAACTGAATTCCTGCAAGCATGAAATGAATTATTATGCGCCTTCAAGTTAAAGGAAATAAGAAACGACAAAAATAATTTTGCTGGGGGTGCGTGCGGTTCGGGAAAAGCAATCAATGTAACAGCAGTTGAGGAAGTTGTCTTTACCAATCGTGCTGCGGTGAAGTTACTGAACGAAGTGACCGCTCTATAGCAAGCAACGACTGGAAACCTCAAATAACAGCAGAAAGCTTACAGATAACGCCTGTTAAAACGTAGAGTCTACGTACTTATGTGATGAACCCGACTAAATAGTCACAGACAGCAAACAAAAATGTAAGACAAAATTAACACAAAATTCCACGAAACTGTGGACCATGAAATACAAATGGTATAAGCATTTACATCAGACGGATACCTGGCTTACAGGTCAGTAACTGAGTACCTTACTGGTCAGTAGCAGAGCTCCTTACAGGTTAGTAGCCGAGCACCTAAGTGGTCAGTAACTGAGTACCTTACTGGTCAGTAACTGAGTACCTTATTGGTCAGTAGCTGGTCAGTAACTAAGTACCTCACTGGTCAGTAACCGAGTACCTTACTGATCAGCAACTGAGTACCTTACTGGTCAGTAACTGAGTACCTTATTGGTCAGTTCTGAGTACCTTACTGATCAGTAGCTGAGTACCTTCCAGGTCAGTAACTGCGTACCTTATTGGTCAGTAGCTGAGTACCTTACTGGTCAGTCTGAGTACCTTACAGGTCTGTAACTGAGTACCTTACAGGTCAGTAGCTTAGTACCTCACTTGTCAGTCACTGAGAACCTCACTGGTCAGCAACTGAGTACCTCACTCGCAAGCTTTTGTACGGCTTCCGTTCGGACTGTTTATTTGGAATTAGGAACCTGAATGCTGAACACAAATATTAACTCGGACTATAAATTGTTAAATAACTCCCGTAGCACTTACCTAAAACAACATACAGCATTTACAAAACAGCGGTACGTGATACAATTCGCTTTGCAGTTTATCAACATCGTGGTGAATCTGCTGGACGCCCTGAAGACTTCCTTCAGCCATCGTTCCATAGCGGCACGCTCGCTCGGAAAGAAGGACTCTGTCTCTGAAGCTGCAGTGGCAGGCCTCTCTCTGCTCAAGGTATGGATAAACATATTCACTTTAGACAAGATGGTCGCTTCGGGTAAGTATACAGAACCACAATCCCCGGAAAAATATCTGGACTCATGAAAGATGACATAATTCAGGATACTGGGTGACAAGTAATTCGTGATTTGTACTGTCGGGTCAGAGAAAGAATGGACACGTATGTCTTCCCCACTCAAACCAAGTGTGTCTTCTGGCTTACGTTGCGTCTACAGGCTCTTTCTTTCTCTACTTTCTCAGTGTGTTGTTGCTGATGGTGGACGGATGCTCTGCAATGTAGGTAGGAAGGGGGAAAGAGCATACTGAGGAACTTCATGATTTATACTCGTCACTAAGTATTATATGGGTGATCAAATCAAGGAATTTGGGATGGGCGTAACATGTGGAATGTATGGGATAGAAAATAAATACATACGTGGTTTTGGAGAGGAAAACTGAAGGAAACGGTTCAATTGGAGGACCCAGGCGTAAATGGGGAATACCAAGAAAATGTTTTTAAAGAAACAGAATAGGAGAGCATGGACTAGGATAAATTTCGCTCAGGACAGGGATATGTGGTGGGTTCTTGCGAATATGGCAATAAACAGTTTGATACGTTCCGTGTTCCGTGCGTTAATTAAATGCATAAATTGCATTTAAAAGACGAAAAAATGCACTTTGGTTTTATGAATGTAATTTTATTACACAGTGACCACTGACACATGGCCGAAACATGTCGGTGGTCACTGTGTAATAAAATTACATTCATAAAACCAAAGCACATTTGTTGGTCTTCTGTATAAGTTTTATACGTAAGGAACCTTCGAGTTCCGTACGATGCAGTTAAATTTTGTGACTACCTGAGCAAGCGTTTCAAGGACTCTGCTTTACGGAGTTTGTGGAATCGGTAGGAGGAGGCCGATTTGAACCACCAGCAGCCCTATTCATTCCTTCGCTGGCCCGACTGACAGTGAAATCTAAAAGACTGCGAAGGGCTAGACGTGCTACTAGGATGGGTGAGAAAAGGAATGAATACAAAACTGACCACAAAAAAAAAGGCGGAAAACGCATACGTGTAATAAGACAGAACAGATGGTAGGATTATGTCAAGATGAGCACATGGATATTGTTTTTTTTTTTTTTTTTTTTTTTCACAAAAAATTTTTGGGAAATTTGAAGTTTGGGTCTTGGGGTTTAAGGGTTTTTTAAAATCTGA
>Ga0123355_10007634_pt1 | contig 16237 bp, 18 predicted proteins | sample TergutEmb28metaG_3_FD_89872 | JGI IMG/M metagenome (GOLD analysis project Ga0123355, IMG submission 89872) | Embiratermes neotenicus P1 segment gut microbial communities from Petit-Saut dam, French Guiana - Emb289 P1 | ecosystem: Host-associated > Arthropoda: Insects > Digestive system > Gut ...
CCGCACCTGCCGGCTGCGCCTCGAACAGCAAAATGGTTCCTGCCGCCTCGAGATTCAAGACGACGGCCAGGGGTTCTCGACTGTCGAGGGCAACGGCTTGCGCGGCATGCGCGAGCGCGTCGAGATGCTGGGCGGCACTCTGGAGCGCAGGAACCGCTCCGGCACGATGCTGGTGATCACCCTACCCCTGAAAGATGTACCCGTGAAAGAGGAAGGTCAGCGAGCTTGAATCCCCTAACCAAAGAGAACGCCCGCGAGAGCCCGAAAGAGAACCGCAAGACAATCCGCGTTGTGCTCGCGGAAGATCAGGGCATGGTTCTTGGCGCGCTCGCCGCTCTGCTCGAGATTGAAGGCGACATTTCTGTCATCGCCCAGGCCCGCAACGGCAATGAAGCCCTCGAAGCCGTTCTCACCCACAAGCCCGACGTTTTCATCACCGACATCGAAATGCCGCACAGGAGCGGACTCGACGTGGCGGCAGAATTGAAGCGCAGAAAGACAGGAACGCGAGTGGTCATCGTGACCACGTTCGCGCGGGCAGGATATCTTCGCCGTGCCCTCGAATCGGGTGCGTCGGGATATCTGCTCAAAGACATGCGGGCCGAAGAGCTGGCCGATGCCGTGCGCCGCGTGCATCAAGGCCTGCGCGTCATCCACCCCGAACTCGCCACAGAGGCCTGGGGCGAAATGGATCCGCTCACCGACCGCGAGCGCCAAGTCCTTCGCCTCGCCGGCGAAGGCATGGCCAGTGGCGACATCGCCAGCGAGTTGGGATTATCCGACGGCACGGTGCGCAACTATCTCTCCGAAGCCATCAGCAAGTTAGGCGCCAGCAACCGCGTCGAAGCCGCGAGAATCGCGAGGACGAAGGGTTGGTTGTAATTCCCATCCGGCTCCGCGTAATTTCATCTCAGCCGTGGGTGTGGATCAATTTCGGAGCGGATTCGTCGCAGAGCGGAAGCGTGTCGGCGGGTTCGGCTTGGGCAGCAACGTGACTTTCGGCTTTCGCCTTTATCACGTCCCCGTCAGGAACGAAGCCCCACTCCTCGCCCACGACCTGACCTTCATTGTTTTTTTTCAGAAGCTGTTTTTCTCCACGCCTGCGTCCTGCTTCTTCACCGTCTTATAGGCCCAGGCCATGCGGGGGGTGTTGTGGGCGATGCCGATGTGGCCAGCTGTGTTGAGGACGATGATGCCGCCATGTCCGTTGACGCGCTGCTGGAGATAATTCATCGCTTCTTGCGCGGACCACTCGGGAAGATTTCCGGCAGCGATTCGGTCGGCGGTCCACTTTGCCAGGACCAATTTCATAATGGGCTCGCCCCATCCGGTGGTCGAAGCGGCGGCGCTTTGGTTGTCGGCATAACAACCGCAACCGATCAGGGACGAATCGCCCAGCCGTCCGGGAGCTTTGTTCAGCGTGCCTCCAGTGGACGTCGCAGCGGCGATATTGCCTGCTTGGTCGAGCGCGACGGCGCCGACCGTGTCGTGCGAGATGGTGGCATCGTGCGAGACGGGCGCGAACAGATCATTGCCATCCTGCTTGGCATCACGCTGCCCGAGCTCCGCCTGGTAGCTTCGCAGGCGTTCGACCTCGCGCGGGATGACGAGATCCTCGTTCTTGCAAAGGGCAACGCCGTGTTCGGCCGCGAACTTCTCCGCGCCCTCTGCGACGAAAAAGATGTGAGGGCTCTCGCTCAAAATCTTGCGTGCGGCGCGAATGGGATTGCGCAGGTGCTCGACGCATCCGACACCGCCGGCGCGAAGGGTGGAGCCGTCCATGATGAGAGCGTCGAGCTGCACGCGGCCATCGCGGTTGAGAAAGCTGCCGCGTCCGGCATCGAAGGTCTCGTCGTCCTCCATGACGACGACGGCTTCTTCCACGGCGTCGAGCGCTGAGCCGCTCCGCTCGAGCACCCGCCAACCGGCAGCGAGGGCGTTGTTGACCCCGCGGATGTGCGCCTCGACCATGTCATCGGGCATGGCCCAAGCACCGCCGTGAACGACCAATACAGAATTGGTCATGAGTTGCGAGCTCCGGGTTGCGGGTCGCGAGTCATCGGATAGTCTAGCAGCAGTCGGGCCGAGCAATTGGCTGGGCAGTCAGCGTTCCGGGGGCAACAGAATTGCCCCCCGTAACCAGTATTGAAATCTCGAGGTGCCTTCCTACCCTCATCAGAGTCAGCACCAAAGCTTGAGCTGTCTGGACTTACTTGATAAGGCTTGGGGAATCAGGAGTCAGGTTTCCAGTCCTCGAACCTTCCCGCCTGACAACTGCCTGTGCCTGTGCTCCGATGCTGAGGCAGCGGAAGGCAAGGGCAGAGCTCCACTCAGCTTCCCTGCTGCCGGGCTGGCTCAGCCCGGCGAGATCGCGTGAAATTTTCGAGCCCGGGCACGCTCCCTTCGCTTTGCTCAAGGCTGCGGGACGGACGAAATGCGTTCCTCCCTATACGAACTACGCGGCTTGCCCGGGGTGCAAGGCTACGGGCGGGTCTTGGGTGCGGGTCCAGGTGTAGCGCATGCGATGGATTACGGTGATGGTGCTCAGGACGGCGATGACCCAGAGAACTGGAGCCATGCGGTTGAAGAGGGCTCCCAAGATCACCAATACCAGGCGCTCGGGGCGCTCCATGAATCCCACGCGGCAGGAACCGATCAAGCTCTCGGCTCTCGCTCGGGTGTAGCTGACCATGATGGCACTGATCATGACGAATGCGGTCAATACGACGTAGAAAAAGCGTCCGCCACGCGCGTAGAACACCAGCAGTCCCAGGAACTGCGAGGCATCGCTATAGCGGTCGACCACCGAGTCGAAGAAGGCGCCGAAGCGGGTGACGCGGTTGGTGGCGCGGGCAACTTGTCCGTCGACGAGGTCGAAGAAGCCGGAGAAGATAATGACCAGCCCGGCATAGATGAACATGCGCTTCTGGTTGGAGGCGTTGGCGGAGCCGAACAGGATCGCGGCCCAGGTGTTGACGACCAGTCCCATAAAGGTGAGGACGTTGGGGTTGATGCGGGAGAGAGCGAGCCAGCGAACGATAGTGTCGAGAAGGACTCCGCAAGCGCGTCCCAAGGCGGAGGTCCAGGAGGCGGCCATCAGGCTTGGGCCCCTTTGGGATCCTCGCCGAGTTCGTCGTGGATGGTGCTGAGGCTCAGGATTTCCAGTTCGCGCTTGCCGTTGGGTGTGACGACGACCGCTTCGTCTCCTACCTTCTTATTTAGGAGCGCGCGGCCGATGGGGCTCGTGGTCGAAATTTTCCCGGCCGCCACATCCGACTCTTCGCTGGTGACCAGCTTATATTCGACTTCTTCGCCCTTGGTGTTGTCGTAGACCTTTACCGTGGATCCGAGGCCGACCTTGTCCTTGGGAATATTGTTCATGTTGATCATGGACAATTCGGCCAGGCGCTTGCCGAGCTGGCGGACGCGGGCTTTAACGAACTCCTGGCGCTGCTTGGCCATGTGATACTCGGCGTTTTCGCTGAGGTCGCCGAGCGCGGCGGCCTTTTTGATTTCTTTGGGAAGTTCGTGGATCAACTCGTGTTCGAGCGCGTTGATCTCTTCCTGCAATTTTCGTCTAATCGCGTCTGTCATCTTGATTTTCAGCCGGGTTAATGGACGGCCGGGTTCACGGCAAGGCTTGGGACATTATAAACCCGGCTTCTGGCTTTCGGAGGCCGGCGTTGGGCAAATTCAGACCCGAAAAATTCGGCAACTGAGTTGTCGATTCTTTTATTTTTGATTCGACGTCTCTATAGAGCGGGGATTCCGAGCCTCTAATATTTTGGATATCCAGGAGAAATCACGATGAGAGTCATGGTCATGGTAAAGGCCACGCACGATTCCGAGGCAGGAGCGCTGCCTACGAAGGAATTGATTACCGCGATGGGCAAGTATAACGAGCAACTGGTGAAGGCGGGAATCATGCTGGCCGCGGATGGCCTGCAGCCCAGCTCCAAAGGGAAGCGGGTCCGGTTCTCGGGAGAGACGCGCACGGTTATTGACGGGCCGTTTACCGAAACCAAGGAGCTGATGGCGGGGTTTTGGATCTGGCAGGTGCGGTCGATGGAAGAGGCGGTGGAGTGGCTGAAACGGTGTCCGAATCCGCATTGCAAGGACAGCGAAGTGGAGATTCGTCCGATTTTTGAGCCGGCGGATTTCGGGGAGAATCTGACACCGGAGGAGGAGGAACGGGGTCGGCGGCTTCGCGAGCAGCTGGCGAAATAAGGATCGGTCATCGGGCGGCAGCCGCGCTGACCCGGCAGACGGCGGATTCCTCTACCGCTGCGCCGATCGGGAATGACAAAAGACCCGATGAGATTCTTAAAATGCGAATCTTTCAAAATTTCTCGTCGAATCTGCCAGGTTTGGTTCGACGTATGAATAGAGCGCGGGAAACGGAGGCGCGAAAGCCGTCGAGATCCGGCTCATAGCCTGGTTCAATTCAAGGAGATTTCTATGCGATTCCTCAGTATCTACAAGACCGTTGAGAGAACGACTCCTCCCACAGAGGAGGAAATTAGAGCGATGGGCAAGCTGATTGAAGAAGCCAAGGAGAAGGGATGGCTGCTCGGCACCGAAGGCTGCCTGCCGAGCGCACTGGGGGCACGGGTTCGCAGGTCCGCCGGGAAGACCAGCGTGACCGATGGGCCGTTCACGGAGTCGAAGGAACTAGTCGGCGGATTCGCCATTCTGAAGGCGAATACGAAGCAGGAAGCGATCGAGATGGCGCGCAAATTTCTCGAGGTTGTGGGAGAGGGCGAGTGCGAACTGCGGCAGCTCTGTGAACCGAGCGAGGGCAATTGCCTCGAGATCAACGACCGCGCCGAGGTTGCGTTGAGAGGCTGATCAATGATGTGATCGGTAGTGGTGGAGACTACCGAGACACATCGCGTGATTGAAGCAGTGTGGAGGATCGAGTCGGCCCGGGTGATTGCCGGGCTGACTCGCCTTGTTCACGACGTAGGTGTGGCCGAGGAACTGGCGCAGGACGCGCTGGTGGCGGCGCTGGAGAAGTGGCCGGAATCGGGCATTCCCGAGAATCCGGGGGCCTGGCTCACCGCGACGGCAAAACATCGGGCGATCGACTTTCTTCGCCGCGGAACACTGGCCGAACGCAAGCACGAAGGTCTCGGCCGCGAGATGGCGGAGCGGGAGATGGAAGTTCCGGATCTGGCGGCGGCCATGGATGACAGGATCGGCGACGACATGCTGCGTCTGGTCTTTATTGCCTGTCATCCGGTGCTTTCCATGGAAGCCAGAGTCGCGCTGACTCTGCGCTTGCTGGGTGGGCTGACGACCGAGGAGATTGCGCGCGCCTATCTGGTAGCGGAGCCGACGATGGCGCAGCGCATCGTGCGGGCCAAAAAGACTCTGCGCGATGCGCATGTTCGGTTTGAGGTGCCGCGCGGGGCCGAGTTCCACGCGCGCTTGTCGGCGGTGCTGCAAGTCATCTATCTCGTCTTCAACGAAGGATATTCGGCGACGGCCGGGGAAGATTGGATGCGCCCCGCGCTTTGTGAAGATGCTCTGCGGCTGGGGCGCATCCTGGCCGAGCTTGTGCCGAGCGAGCCTGAGGTACATGGCCTGGTTGGGCTGATGGAGATTCAGGCGTCGCGGGCGAAAGCGCGGGTGAATGCAGCGGGAGAGCCTATCCTGCTGCTGGATCAGGATCGGTCGCGGTGGGATCGGTTGCTGATCAGCCGCGGACTCGCTGCTCTTGCGCGGGCGGAGAACGCTGATGGCAAGCGAGGGACGTATACGGTCCAGGCGGCAATTGCGGCTTGTCACGCGCGGGCAGTGACAGCAGGGGATACGGACTGGGCGCGTATTGTGGAACTGTATGGTGATCTGGCGCGAATCGAGCCTTCGCCGGTGGTGGAGTTGAATCGAGCGGTTGCGGTGAGCATGGCTTCCGGGCCGGCGGCGGGATTGGAGGTGGTGGATGCCTTGCGGGATGATCCGGCTTTGCGGGAGTATCACTTGTTGCCCAGTGTGCGCGGGGACCTGTTGAAGAAGCTGGGGCGGACCGACGAGGCCCGGGTGGAGTTTGAGCGAGCGGCGTCGATTGCGCGCAATTCGCGTGAAAGGAATCTGTTGCGGGAGCGGGCGCGGGCCTGTGGCGGACAGTCCACGACTGAGATTCCGGAATAGAGGTTTTGCGCGGACGGGTGCTCGAGGTTCCACCGCACCACACCAGTCAGCAGTGCCCGCACTGCCTGGCCGTCAGCAGCAGGAACCCGCCGAGGGGAGGCCGCTCACCTGAGGATGTCAAACTAGCTTTCCTTGCATTTCGCGACGATCAGCGTGATGTCGTCATGTTGTTCGCTGGCGCCGAAGCTGCGGACCTCATGCGTGATGGCTTCGAGAGCTGACTGGCAGGGTTGAGTTCGGTGCTGGTGTAACTGTTCGAGCAGAGACTCCTCTCCAAATTCCTCGCCTTTGTCGTTATAGGCTTCCGTGATGCCGTCGGTATAAAGAGCCAGAAGGTCTCCTGCCTCGAGTTCGCATTCCAAGATTCCGCAATCCCAATCGCGAAACAGGCCTAACAGCGTTCCGGTTGAACTGAGACGTTCGCACGAGTCATTTGCTCGCAAGACGAGGCCGGAAAGGTGCCCGCAGTTGGCATACCGCAGGCGCTGCGACTGGTCATCGTATTCCGCGAAGAAGAGCGAAGCGAAAGCGTTGTCGGTCGTGTTCTCGTAGAAAAGGCGGTTCACCGAGCGCAGAAAGAGTTCGGGATGCGTCAGAGCAAGCGCGCACTGGCTGCGCAGGTTGGCTTGCAGGTTGGCCATCAACAAAGCTGCGGCGATGCCCTTGCCCGAGACGTCGCCGATGACGAGGCCGAGACGCTGCTGGCCGAGATCAAGAAAATCGAAGTAGTCGCCGCCGACCTGGCGGGCTTGAAGGCAGAGGCCGGCGTATTCGAGCGTCCGGGCTTCGGGATGGATTTGCGGAAAGAGGCGGGCCTGCACCTGCTTGGCGATTTCGATTTCTTGGGCGGCGCGGCGTTCGGCCTCGAGCTTCTGAGCGAGGGCGCGCCGATGCTCCTCGACACCACGCGTGAGTTCGTCGAAACCGGCGAGGCCAAAGCAGTTGCCGTCGGGATCTTTAAAACGGGTATGGATTCCTCCCCATATGGGAACCTGCGGCGGGAACTCGAAGTGAACACCGCGGGCATTCCACTCTTCGTATTTGCGGTGGACGTCCTCGGTGATAAACCAAATGCGCGCTTCTGGACCGATGAGCCGGGCTGCGTCGTCAGCGGGCTGGAGGGGTGCCAGGCCAAGATTCGCATTGCCGTCGGCCGGAGCCACTTCGACCCAGCGCTGGCCATCGTCCAAGGTGTGGTCGACGACAACGCGGAAGCCAAGCTGATCGACGTAGAAGCGCAGGGCGCGGTCCAGATCGCGAATATAGATGAGAGCAAAGTGCAGGCAGAGATACGGATCTCCTCCGTCCAAACGAAGGGGGGAACGGTCGAGACCGAACGGTAGCTCAGGGATTCCCATCGGGCGAGATTATAATGCCGGCTTCGGGCCTGTGGTCCCAGGTGTTCGGCTTGATGGCGCCGTGAAGGCAGCATCCCTTGTGGGAGCTCGGCTCTCGCCCACTTCACGGGTGGACACGCGGCTGATCGTCGCCGACTTCCGCATTCGCCGAGACCCGTCCAGAGCCGCAGGTAGCCTTCTAGGCCTGGAGTTCGGATGCCTCTGGAAAGCGCAGCTTGCACTTCGCCAGGGCAGCCGTAAGTATTTCCTCGACTTTTGCTTCCTCGCAGTTGCGGGCCATCGCGAGTTCGCTGACAAGCAGGTAGCGGGCGCGTTCGAGCATCTTCTTCTCGCGGAAGGAGAGTGGCTTGGCCTGGTGCAGGGCAATCAGGCTCTTGAGCACTCCGGCGACTTCAAGCAGGGACCCGGTCCGCATTCGGTCGGAGTTTTCCTTGAAGCGATCCTTCCAGTCGCCGTTCGTTCCGTTCTCGGCGATGGAAAGCAGATCGAGCACTTTCTGAATTTCGCCGTTGCGAACCACGCGCCGTAACCCCACGCTGCCGGCGTTATGGCAGGGAACCATCACCTTCAGGCTGCTGGCCTTAATGTGCAGAAGGTAGAAACGTTCGACGTTCGGTCCCACTGAGCGGCTGCTGATTTGCTCGATAACTCCAACGCCATGGTTGGGATAGACGACTTTGTCACCGATGTGGAAATTCAGGTCAATAATACTCATAATTCGGTACCCAAAGGCAGGCTTACAGGGTTCGAGGGGAAGAACTTCGTAACTACTCTGATTATGTTACTCCTCAGGCGAAGAGAAGGCAAGGTTTGTAGATGATTGCGGGGCAAAGAGTTAGGGATCGGCCATCGGACTCCGGGCTGCGGGCTTCAGGACTGGAGGCTTCGGGCTTCGAGCATTTCGGGAGGGCCATAAGCCCGAAGGCCGGTGGCTAGGCTCACTTCCGACTTTCCATCCAGCCTTGCAGAATCAGGATTGCGGCCATGCGGTCGACGGCCTTGCCCCGCTTTTCAATCGAGAGATCGCTTTCGCGGAGCAGGCGGTTGGCTTCGGCCGAGGTGAGACGCTCGTCCCAGAGATGTACGGGAAGTTTGAAGTGTCTTCGCAAGTCTTCGGCAAAAGCGTGGATCTTCTCGGCCTGCGTGCCTTCGGCGCCGCTCATTCGTAGCGGGAGGCCGACGACGATTTCTTTCACATCGTATTGGCGAATGGTTCGGTTGAGGAACGCCAGGTCGTATTTCTTATTCTTGCGATGAAGCGTTTCAAGACCCTGGGCGGTGATGCCCAGAGGATCGGAAATGGCCATGCCGATTCTTCGAGCGCCCACGTCCAGTCCGAGCAGACGCGGTTTGAGGGTAGGATCCACGCCGCGATTATAAGGGGCAATAATGACTTCCCGCTCTCGGCTTGCCGAAGGTTCGCCAAGGATTTCGTTTTTCCCAGTTGGAGGTCTGGCAGCGGCGATGGAGTGAGTGGATGAACATCGATCAACTGACCCGCCGCTACCCGAAAGATTATTACGATGAGATGGACGGACTGCACCACCAACCTCGACGTGCCGCAGGCTCGATTCCGAGCCATATCGCGCGAGCCCGCTATTGTCCTCGCTTAGCCTTGCGGTAGGCGTCGACGTTCTTGTTGTGTTCTTCGATGGTTCGGGCAAAGCGGTGATGGCCTTGAGCGTCCGCCACGAAATAGAAGTAGTCGGTTTGAGCCGGGTGCATGGCGGCTTCAAGGGCGGTGCGGCCTGGGTTGCTGATCGGGCCCGGCGGCAAACCCGCGTTGCGGTAAGTGTTGTAGGGGGAAGAAAAACTCATGTCGGCATGGTGCAGGGCCCGCTGGTAGGTGCCGGCCAGAAGTTCGGCGTAAATGACGCTTGGGTCGGCGTCCAGGGCGATGCGCTTGGCTAGACGGTTGTAGTAAACGCCGGCGACCATAGGGCGTTCTTCGGGGACGGCCGTTTCCTTCTCAACAATCGACGCCATGATGACCGTGCGCTCGATGTCACTCTGCTCGCTGTCGGGAAATCCGGCATCGGAGTTGGAAGCGGGCTGCCGTTCCGCGCTGGCAATCAACGTAGGGCCGGAGATCAATCCGATCTGATGGGCGACCTGGCGGAACTGTTTCACCATCGCCGCCGCCATGTCATGCATGGTCATCATGCGGGTGAATTGGTACGTGTCGGGGAAGAGATAGCCTTCGAGCGAGTGCGCGCCCGGGGCGATGTCGGCGATCAAGGCTGTGTCGGATTGCGCGACTTTCAGGAAATCGTCCGCAGGCCCCAGTCCAGCAGCTTCGATGGCGCGGGCGATGTCGAACATCGTATAGCCTTCCGGCAAGACCACGGTGTGGAAGTAAACGTCTCCCTCTCGCAGGCGCTTTTGAATGGTGATGATGTTGGCGGGTCGGTCGAAGAGGTATTCCCCCGCCTTGAGTGTGCGCGCGTGGTCGTAATAGTGCCAAAGGAGGAAAGCCTTTTCGCTGCGGATGACGCCTGCGCCCTTGAGTTCGGCAGCGATCCGGCGGGTGGAGTATCCGGGGCGCAGCAGGACGAAGGTCTGGCCTCTCGGAGCGACGGGTGTGAGCACGGCCCGGGTGAGCCAGCTCGCGCCTGCGACGACCGCGATCAGCATGACCCAGATGACCTTTTTCACGCGAATCCCCCGCCTGAGACTAACTTCACCTCAGAGCTCTGCGGCACACGATAACCAAGTGTAGACGATGCTGCCATCGGAACACTCCTCACTAGTTCGTCCGCCTTTGGTAAGTCGCCGGTTTGGCAGGAGATGTTGCTCGCAATGTCGCCGCGGGGTGAAATTCCTAGGATACTGGCAAAACTACCGATCCCAGCTTCTGAACCCTTTCCGACGGGGTATACTCAAATACCTAAGAGGCATTCTTCAGCGTTCATGATACGTCGTTCGCCCGTTTGGGCCCTTATCTTATTACTGATGGTGTTGCCTACCACGGGGTGCCTGTTTCGCACCCGCCCGGTAGAGGATCAGTACTCGAAAGCTCCGCTGAAGGAGTCTACGCAGCAGCGATTGATCGACAGCCTCGAACAGCAGGCCGCGGCGATTCAGACGCTGAAGGCGACAGTCGATATTGACAGCGCCGCAGGCGGGATCAAGAGAGGGACTCAAACCCAATACAAGGAGATCCGCGGATTCGTGTTGGCGCGGAAACCGGGTGACCTCCACATGCAAGGATTGATGCCCTTCGTGCGGACGCTGGCCTTTGACATGGTCAGCGACGGCCAGGACTTCAAGTTATGGATCCCGCCAAAGAACAAGTTCGTGATCGGACAGAATGAAGTAGCGGTGCCAAGTTCCGATCAGCCCCTGGAGAACATCCGGCCACAGAACATCTACGAGGCGCTGTTGATCAAACCGATTGATCCGCAGACCGAGATCGCCGTGCTCGAAAATGGCTACCAGACTTTGCACGACGCCAAGGGGCACCGCATTCTGCAGGAAGACTACATCTTGACGGTGATCAACACGTCCGGCAAAGCTCCCAGACTGTCGCGAAAGATCATCTTCGACCGTACCGACCTCAAGCCGCATGAGCAGGTGATTTATAACGAAGACGGCAAGATTGCCACCGATGCCAAATACGCCGAATATAAGGATTACGACTCGGTCAGCTTTCCCTCGCGGATCGAGATTTATCGGCCCCAGGAAGAGGTTGATATCACGCTGACCATGTTGAAGGTCGAAATCAACCCGCCGCTGAAGGACGATCAGTTTGTCCTCGAGCAGCCCGACGGCGCGCAGGTGGTGCATCTGGATCGGCCGCAGTCGACCTTGGTGGTGCAGCCGGCGGAGAGACACTAGCCACCGGTCTTGGCGAGAGGAAATCAAAATCCCCCTTTCACGCCGCCAACTGGGCAGCGTTAGAACGGGGCACACGGCGCGAGACCAGTCCGCGGTCGACCAGAGTCGAAATCCCCACCCGGCCGCACAAAGCGCGACAAGCGGGGGCACCGATTCCGTGAAGTTCTCCCTATGATGAACAAAATGGTGGTTGCCAACCTAACCCAGCGGCCTACGCGGTCGCTGATTACCATGAGCGCGATCGCGCTCGAGGTAACGATGATTTTGATGGTGGTGGCGCTGTTCTATGGGTTACTGGAGGGATCGAGAGAGAGTCAATTAGGGGTTGGCGCAGATTTGCTGGTGCAGCCCTCAGGGGCGGCGGCGCTGGCCGGGCTGTCTGGAGCTCCGATCTCGGTCAAAATTGGAGACGTCCTGAAAAAAGTGCCGCACGTGACCGTGGCGGCGCCCGTAATCTGGGCGTTCAGCCAGAAGCCATTGGAGATCGTTTACGGCATCGACCTCGCGACCTATGACCAACTTCCGCCAAAGTTCCGCTATATTTCCGGCGGTCCGTTTGAGGGACCACACGACGCCATCGTCGATGACTATTACGCCAACATGAACCACAAGAAAGTCGGAGACACGGTTGACGTACTCAACAACGAATTCCGCATTTCGGGCATTGTCCCTCACGGCAAGGGAGGCCGCAAATTCGTACCGCTCGAGACCATGCAGGATCTCATTGGGGAGCACGGGAGGGCTTCGGTTTTTTATGTGAAACTCGACGATCCTCGGAATCTCGACGTTACCGCAAAGGCGATTCAGGCGATTCCGGGAATGGAGAAGTTCGCGGTGCGCTCGATGGAGGAATATTTGTCGATGATGACGCCGGACAATCTGCCGGGCTTTGACCTAGCCATACGGATCGTGATTGGCGTTGCGCTGGTGATTGGATTTTTGGTGATTTTCCAGTCGATGTACACGGCGGTGATGGAGCGCACGCGGGAGATTGGAATTCTCAAGTCGATGGGTGCGTCGAAATGGTACATCGTGAATGTGATTCTGCGCGAGACTTTGCTGATAGCGCTGGTGGGGATTGTCGCGGGGATTTTGATCAGCCTGCTGACGCGGCGCGCGATCATGTTCGAGAAGCCGGTGCTGCAATTGTTCTGGAGCAGCGGGTGGGTGCTGCGCGCGACCGCGATTGCGATTGTCGGGGCGCTGGCCGGAGCGCTGTATCCGGCGTTCAAAGCAGCGCAGAGAGATCCGATTGAGGCGCTGGCGTACGAATAAAGGGCTCCGGCCCCGATTTTCGGCCACCGCCTTACTCGGCGACCTTCTGAAAAATCTCCATCAAACTGGTAGCTCTGAGGTGGGGTTTCGGGCCAAGGTCTTTATCGAAAACACTTGCCGCGGATCAGCCGCCCGGCCAGCCCGAAGCAGAAAGCCCCCTGGTCCGAAGTTCGCAAAGTGCGCGAGTTGCGGATGGCATCGCGAGCCGATTGGCTTAATTTCACTGTCCTATGATGCCATGCAATAGGATATTATCGATAAAAAGCTAACCTGCCTCATACCCTGCACGCCTGCGGTTACTGTCCAAGGTAGAGCACATGAACGTAGGTACCGAGCCTGACGTTGTAGGCGAGATACCAGCCATCGTGGTCGGGATCTTCGTAGATGACGATCTGATCACTGTCCCATAGCCAGTCGCCACTGTAGCCCAGGTCAAAGGGGGCAACGCTGAAGTAGAATCCGCCAAACCAGAATCGGCCAGGACCGCCTCCGGCGAGCCGCCAGACGTGGTCGCGGCCGAAACCGCCGGGGAAGTGCCCATGCTCCCAGGGGTGATCGAGATGAAAGCGGGCGTCGTCCCGGCCCTGATCGTGGCCCACCCATTGCCCGTCATGATGGACGTGAGGAGCGTCGGGGTGCCCTTCTTGATCGCGGTAAGAGGGTGCAGGTGCGCCCTCATGTGGAGCTTCATGCGGAGTGCCATGAAAGGCGGTTGGTCCGCTGTGGGGAATGAATCCGCCGCCGACGCCGTGACCGCCACGCTGCGCCCATGCGGGCAGGGAGAGAACGAGCGAGAGAGCTACAACCTTGACTACTGATCGCATTCGGACAGCACCTCGCGCCTACCTTACCACCCCACGGCGGCAGGTCCTACGACGTTGACAATTCTTTGCATTTCTCTGCCAGGGCTGGTGACAAATCACCAGCTCGTCCGTCACTTCGTGAAAGATGTTGGGCCTCGCAGTCGGCACCAAGGGGGATTCCAATGAGCGTTCTTACCCGGTGGGCGATGATCGCCCTGTCGCTTTCCTGCAGTGCCAGCGCGTATGCAGGATCCGGACCCAGGGAGGAAACAATCAGTTTGGATGGGCAGCCGTTTCAGACCGAGATAACCCGGATCGGGGCGGTGCGTCTTCATCTGCGCGATGGCGATTTTCGCATTGTTGGCGGCGACTCCGACGAGATCTCGATTCACACAGAAGGCAAGAATGCTCCACTGGCCAGAAAGATGAAGGTGCAGGTCCGGCGCTCGGGCGATTGCTTGGATCTGACACTGTTGAAGGTGCCCAAGAACGAACTGCAGGTCACAATCGCGATCCCCAGGGAGACCAGCCTGTATGCGCGGATGCGAGCTGGTGACCTCTCGGTCGATGGAATCACCGGGGACAAGGACGTGGAATTGTTGGCTGGCGATCTGTCCATTCAAGTGCCCGACGCTGGGGATTACGGGCCGGTGGACCTTTCGGTGAGTCTGGGGGATCTGAGCGGAAGTCAGTTCGGCGAACCCAAAGGCACGATGGGCAATTCGGTGAAGCAGGCCGGGACCGGCAAATACAAGCTTCACGCCCACGTATTCGCCGGCGATCTTACTCTCAAGCGGTAAGCCGGAATCGGCCTCATTCGGCGAGCTTGTTCCGAAGGTCTGCTCCTCGGGCCGTCGAACGCCATCGGTTTGAACTTTGGGCGCGCGCGGGTCTTCGGGGGGAAACACCTAATTCCGAACTCACATAGCGTTGACAATTATTTGCACGTTACGCTATCGTAAAGACTTTGGTAGTCGTGTGGTTGCCCGCCTGATGGTCCTGGCGTCCTCGTCGGGAGAATCAACGAGCGGTCTTCTTTCGCAGCTTTATTCAATCTGGGAGAGTTTATGTCTACCTATTTCCCCAAACAGGGGGAAATTGTGCGCAAATGGTACGTCGTGGATGCAAGCGGGCAGACGCTCGGACGCCTGGCCTCGCAGGTAGCACGCATCCTGATGGGCAAAGAGAACCCGCGGTATACGCCGTTTATCGATACCGGCGATCACGTGATCGTGATCAACGCCGAGAAGATCAAGATGACCGGCGTGAAGGCGGAGTCGAAGGTGTATCAGCATTACACGGGATATCCGGGTGGTCTGAAAACCGAAGGCTACAAGAAGCGGATCGAGCGGAATCCGGAGGCAGTGATTGAAGCGGCCGTGAAGCGCATGCTGCCGAAGAACAAACTGGCGGCGCATATGCTGTCAAAGCTGAACGTGTATAAGGGCGACAAGCATCCGCACCGGGCACAGAAGCCGCAGGATTACAAGCTGGAGGTGCGCGAGCATCGGGCGCCGAAAGCGGTAGTTTCGTAAAAGAACAGGCTGCGGGCTCTGAGCTTTGAGCTGCGGGCTGAAACAATCTTTTGGAAAGGTTAAGAGCTAAAGAGAGTGAGCGTTCATCGAGTGAGCTCGGGGGGCGCGCAATTCGTAGCTCGAAGCTGATAATGGCAGAGTTGGTTCAATACTACGGAACGGGACGCCGCAAGACGGCGATTGCCCGTGTTTATCTGCGTCCCGGAAACGGCGACTTCAAAGTGAACGGGCGTGCGTTTGAAGAGTACTTTGTGACTCCCGCGCAGCGGTCAGCGGCGAAAGCACCGCTGGCGTCGTCGGAAACGGCCGCTTCGTTCAACGTCATCGCCAACGTGTTGGGCGGCGGCGTACGCGGTCAGGCGGACGCGGTGAAACTCGGGATCGCCCGCGCCCTGATGCAATTCAATGCAGAGCTGCGCAAGAAGCTGAAGTCTGAGGGCTACGTGAGCCGCGATTCCCGCGGTAAAGAGCGCAAAAAGTACGGACAGAAGGGCGCTCGTAAGCGGTTCCAGTTCAGCAAGCGATAGAGATTCCTCCGGCCCCCAGCGTTCGCTCCGGGGACGGAAGGACCACGAGTTTTGGCTTTGGCTGGTCGCTCGGGACTGACCGCCGAATGCCAGCTTATTTTGGTGTTCAATTCTTCCGTGCCTCGCGGCGCGGGGACGGAATGGCAATCCGAAACGACAGTTTCAAGTTTCGGGTTTGGGGTTTCGAGAGACCGGCAAGGCCGGGCGACTGAGTCGCAATCTCGAAACCTGAAACTCGAACTGACTTCGGCGGATGCAGACTAAAAAAGGAGAAACGTGGCTACTATCACCATGAAGGAGTTGCTCGAAGCGGGTGTTCACTTCGGGCATCAAACGAAGCGCTGGAATCCCAAGATGAAGGAATACATCTTCGGAGAGCGCAACGGGATCTACATTATCGATTTGCAGAAGACGCTGAAGATGTTCAAAGAGGCGTCGAAGTTTGTTCAGGATCTGGCGGCCGAAGGCAAGATTGTGCTCTTCGTGGGGACCAAACGCCAGGCGCAGGACGCGATCGCCGAGGAGGCGACGAAATGCGGCGGATTCTATATCAACCAGCGCTGGCTGGGCGGACTGCTCACCAACTGGGTCACGGTGCAGAAATCGGTGAAGCGGCTGAAGGAGCTCGACGAAATGGCCACCGATGGCCGCTACGAGTTGCTGCCGAAGAAAGAAGTCATTAAGCTCGAACGCGAACGCAAGCATCTGCAGGCGAACCTGGCCGGCATCAAGAACATGAACCGGCTGCC
>Ga0123355_10007635_pt1 | contig 16237 bp, 17 predicted proteins | sample TergutEmb28metaG_3_FD_89872 | JGI IMG/M metagenome (GOLD analysis project Ga0123355, IMG submission 89872) | Embiratermes neotenicus P1 segment gut microbial communities from Petit-Saut dam, French Guiana - Emb289 P1 | ecosystem: Host-associated > Arthropoda: Insects > Digestive system > Gut ...
AAGACATAGGCGCAGGCAAAGGAAGGGGCTTTACTGTCAACATACCTTTGCACGCGGGCTGTGGAGATGCTGTTTATCAATATGCCTTTGAGCAGATTGTAATTCCTGCTATGGAAAGCTTTAGGCCGGAGCTTATATTGGTTTCGGCGGGCCAAGACGGCAGTATTTTCGACCCCTTGGCGAGGATGATGCTATCCGCAGAGGGATATAGATATATGGCCAAGGCGGTAAAAAAGCTTGCGGATAAGTACGCCGGGGGGCGCGTGGTGTGTCTGCATGAGGGGGGATACTGTCCAACATATGTCCCTTTTTGCACCCATGCCATCATTGAAGAGCTAAGCGGCATCGCCACAGATGTGGGCGACCCTTTTATATACGTCATGGCCGGAACAACATATAAAGAGCTATTGCCCCACCAGAAAAGCAGGGTGGATGAGATAAGAGAATATCGCGCCAGACCCTAATATGTCCTAACACCATCGCTTCCCAAATCTTCCACGCTATTGGCCTTTTCATAAAAATATATCGCGTTTTTCAAAAGGCCTTCAAAGGTATAAAATTCATCTGAAGGGCTAATTGGCAAAGTTGCCATTTGCTTTGTGCAACCAGCCTTATATATAGCCGTGATAAGCTCTAGCGTTTTTCTGCCATCTTCGGCGGCTATTAGCGGTGCCTTTCCTGTTTCCATATATGTTAGTATATTGTCAATTTGCCCTTCGTGGCCTTCGTATTCTAAATTAAGCATGTTATCATGCATCTGTGTTATTTTTTCCATAAGCTCTGTGTTGTCATATGGAAATCCGCTGGGATGGCCTTTGCAGGCGTGGCAGCTAAAAGGTGCGGTTATCTTGGCATCCATGCCTTGTAGCTCTATATTTTGCTCTTGTCCATGGTGTACAACAGAGCTTGTTATGGTAGCCATTGCGCCATCGTTGTACCGCAAAATAGCAAAAGACACATCCTCTACCTCAGAATTATCATGAGCCACATTGGCCAGCACCGCCGTAACCTCTTTTGGAAGCTCTCCATAAATCCAGTTAATTAAATCAATATGATGCACGGCATGGTTTAAGGTTGGGCCGCCGCCCTCTTTTTCCCACATGCCTCTCCACCACAAATCATAATAGCTATGGCCTCTCCACCATAAAGAATTAACATGGGCCACACGTATTTTGCCTGCGATGCCGCTGTCTTTCAGCTGTTTTAGCTTCATGTGGATATCTCTAAAACGGTTTTGGGCAACAACATGCAGCATAACGCCATTTTTATCCCGGGCTGCTATCATGTCATCACATTCTTTTAGGCTTGCCGCCATGGGTTTTTCTACAAACACGTCAATGCCTGCGTTCATACAGTCTATGGACACTGAGGCATGGGCAAAAGGCGGCGTGCAATTATGCACCAAATCAATTTTCATGCCGGATGCTATCATGTCCCCATGGGAAGCAAAAACAACTGCATCATTTAGGTCGTATTTTTCTTTGCAGGCTTGGGCCTTTGCGGGTGCAATGTCCACCAAAGCCACTATTTTGCACCTGTCTCTAAACTTTAGCAATGACTGCATATGAAAGTTTGCTATGTTTCCCGTGCCAATAATTGCAACATTTATCATGTTATCCCTCCTATATAAACAATGTTACTACTTGTCTATTATTTTACCATATTATATGATATAATGAAACCATAAAAAATAGGAGGTGTGTCATGAGCGAAAATAAAAGAGCGGAGGGTATGAATTATGCCCCTAAAGGCCAATTTGACCCTGTGGTTAAGCCGGGTGAATTTGTTTTTGCCGCCGTCGGCCTTGACCATGGCCACATAGGCGGACAGTGCAACGGGCTTATAGAGGCTGGTGCTACTTTGAAGTATATTTACGACCCAGACCCAGCAAAGCTGGATAGGTACCTGGCAATGTATCCCCAGGCAAAGAGGGCTGGCAGCGAGGAAGAAGTACTAAATGACCCCGAAATTGCCCTTGTTGCCAGCGCAAATATCGCCAGCGAGCGCTGTGCCCTGGGCCTTAGGGCTATGGAAGCGGGAAAGCATTACTTTACGGATAAAGCACCGCTGACAACCCTTGAGCAGCTAGAGGCGGCAAAAGCCATGGTGGCTAAAACCGGCAAGAAATATGCTGTGTATTATTCTGAGAGATTACATTCTGAAGCGGCTGTTTATGCAGAACAGCTTATTGCGGATGGGGCAATTGGCAAGGTGGTGCAAACCATGGGTTTGGGACCTCATAGGTTAAGTGCCGGCGTACGGCCCGACTGGTTTTTTAAAAGAGAGCAATATGGCGGCATTTTATGCGACATAGGAAGCCATCAAATAGAGCAATTTTTGTTTTACACAGGGGCAAAAGATGCTACCATAACCGCCACCAACATAGAAAACTATAATAATCCCCAATATCCTGGCTTGGATGATTTTGGAGACTGTACGCTGGTGGGTGATAACGGCACAACGGGATACTTTAGGGTGGATTGGTTTACACCTGATGGCCTAAGCACCTGGGGCGATGGCCGCACCTTCATACTTGGGACAGATGGGTATATAGAGCTGCGCAAATATGTAGACCTTGGCCGCAAGCAAGGCGGCGGACACGTATATATGTCAAATAACCAAGGGGAATTTTACTTTGATATAGAGGGCAAAGTGGGCTTTCCTTTCTTTGGGCAATTGATTTTAGACTGCATAAACGGCACAGAAAATGCCATGACGCAAGAGCACGCTTTTAAGGCCGCAGAGCTTAGCGTGAAGGCGCAGATGCTTGCGGAAGAGGCAAAGGGGATAACAAGAAAATTCTAGGGCCTGCTCTGACGAACACACACTTGGCCGTCGGTGCTAGCGCATCGACGGCCAAGTGTGTGTTCGCACGCGACCCGAGGGGATTTTCAAGTTTAATGCCTATAATTACTATGTGCTCGCTGCGCGCTCTTCCTTGGTTTATACACCAGCGATAAATATAAAATATAGACGCCTACAAGGGGGATGGCAAGAAGGAAAAGTGCCACCCTGCCTTCAATTGAATGATGCCAAAACGGCCACAAGAAGCCGTCGGCACTGCCGGACCACGACCATATGGTGTCCCAGCCGGCCATTGTCCATTCTCCATCTTGCTTGACGAAGCTTATAGTGTTTCCTACCACGTTGCGCGTCACATAATAAATTGTCGTCTCTTCTCCTGAATGGCTTAAAACCGTGAAAAAATCGGGACTGGGTATCATGCCGGTTTGCTTGTACAGATATGTAAATTCATGCCCATGCCTTTGCGTCAGCATTTCAAAGCGCACAAGCGGCCCTGCCCACAAAATTAAAAGTATCATCGGTGGAATTAGTGCAATGACCAGCTTTTTCTTCATGCTTGCGCTGCTATCTCTTTCAATCTATCCACAACCGGCAGCTTTTGCGTACACAGTTTTTCACAAATGCCGCATTCTATGCATCCCGTCGCGGCTGCGGCAGTTAGACCCCAGTGGTCTCTCAGCCTATGGCTAACTTTTGCAATATCGTGGGGTTGGGCCATTAAGGCTGCATTGTAGGCTTCCAAAAGCTTTGGTACGGGTATGTCGTGGGGACATTCGTCGCAATAGGCGCAGCCGGTGCAAAGGGTGTTAAGCTCGCTGCCCAGCTTTTTGGCCAAAGCATCAAGATATGCTTCGTTTACGTTGGGTAGGTTTTGCGTTGCCAGCAAGGCCTCATTAAGCTCTGCTGATGTTGAAAAGCCGGGTAGCGTTACCGTTATTTCCTTGTGGGCCACAAGAAATTTCAACGCGGCCACGGCAATGCTGTCGTTGCTTCCTTCTGCTAAAAAGCCAAAACGCTGGGGATTTTGCGGAATTGCGCCGCCGCCAAGGGGATTCATCACAACAACACCCTTGTTGGCCGCCTGGCACGCCGCAAGCCCCGCGCGGCGATAAGCAAAGTTAACTGCGTTGTAGCCCAGCGTCACACCTTCAACCAGCCCATCTTTTATAATTTCCGCAGTTTCTTCGCCATTTGCGTGGGTGGTGCAGCAAATATGCTCTACCAGCCCTTCTTCCTGGGCCCGCAAGATGCCTTCGTATATACCGCCTTTTGCGGTCATACGGTGGTATTCATCTAGGTTTTTTATGCACCATAGGTTGTAAAATGTAATTTTGGGCACGTTAAGCCGCGTAAGGGACTGCTCTATCATCCGGCGCGCGCCATCGGCGTCTGTAGCATTCCAGAGGCCGCATTTTGTGGATACGTAAAAGTCACCATATTTCATGCTTTTAAAGGCCTCGCCGAAAATGGCTTCGCTTTCGTCTTGGCAATATCCCGGTGCGGTGTCAAAATATGTAACGCCTCTTTCAAAAGCCTCAAGCACAAGCTGCGCGGCAATTTTATGGTCTTTTTTATATTCTTCAGGCAAAAAGCGCATACCGCCAAAGCCAATTGCTGATACCTTTTTGCCGGTTGTTCCGTATTCATTATAAATCATTTGTAGCTACCTCCGTTAATTAATTATTCTATTGTAAACATGGTCTCTTGGCCGTCGCAAGTGGCGATATAGTCGCCTTTGATGCCTGTTACGGCCACTTCGCCATTGCTATTTGTGACAAGCTTATGTTCTGCCGTCCACCAATCGCCTTTAATGCGCTTGTGCAGGGCGTTGTAGGCTGGTTTGGGGTTGTTGGTTTTGTTGAGCAGGCCTGATGGTGCGTTAAGCCATAGTCCGTCGTGGAAGTTCCACCATGTGATGGCCTCTACCAGCGGATGCGCGAAGAGGATATCGTAAAATGCCGCGGCCTCTGCGGCCTGACGCGCCTCGCCTTCTGGGTTGGACGGCCATTCTTCCGGCGCAAAGTCGTTTAAATCCACAATATGTTTTGGCATAATTTCGCCGGAAACCAGCGTAACCTCGGTGAAATGCAGGGGCAGACCAAAGCGCGAAAAGCGATGAAGTATTTCTTCGGTTTTTTCGATGGCCCAGCTGCCTTGGTGCATATGGGATTGTATGCCAATTGCGTCAATGGGCACATCGGCTTCCAGCAGCCCTTCAATGAGGATATCGTATGATGTGGACGTTTGAAAGTCGTTAATCAAAAGCGTAGCCTTGGGATTTGCTTCACGGGCCGCCGCAAACAAATCCTTTATAAGGCTGATGCGGCCGCGTTCTTTGCAGATGCGGGTGATGCCGTTGTCGTAGCGGTTAAACAAGGGCATGATGACAGCTTCGTTTATGACATCCCATGTGTCGATAAGGCCTGCAAAGGCGGCAACATCCCGATGTATGCGCGCAATTTGCGTATTGTAAATTTCGTCGTTGGTCATCTCCAACAGCCATGGCGCGCAAACCGTATGCCAGCAGAGAGGATGGCCTTTTAACGTGATGCCTCTATCTTTAAGATGTTTTGCCGCGGCCGCCATGCGCACAGCGTCAGGCTTGCCTTGCTGTGGCTCGTAATTTCCCCAATAAAACGGCAATGTGACAGAATTAAATATCTCCGCCATGTGCCCATAGCGTTTTTCTGCCTCTTTGGCCTCTTGTTTGCTCATTTCGCCTGCAACATAAGGAAGCACAGAAAATTCTGAACAGCCAAACAAAAAGCTATGGCGCATTTGTTTTACAAAAACATCCTTGCCCCCTGCGTCAGCCACTTTAACCGCCTTTGTGGCGCTGCGATGGGCAAATTTATCTGACATATCAACCCCCCTTGCTAACCATTCGTTTTCTGTAGTAGCCAAACAATATTTTCCCCAAGTCGGCGCATGGTTTTTATGCCTTCCTTGTCATTTTGAAAATCGCCCTCATTAAGGGAAAGTGACATGTTTAGATATGTGCTGCCGGGCACTATCATGTCGTTTATCAAAAAGAAGTGCTGTATAGAATCCAGGGTTGTTATCCCGCCTGCGCGGCGCACCGCCGAAACAGCTGTGCCTACCTTGCGGCTTAGGCTAAAGCCGTCGCGCCTGCTAACAAAGCCGCAGCGGTCTATCACTGCTTTTAGCTCTGGTGTAAGGTCGAAAAAATATGTAGGCGAGCCCAAGATTATCGCGTCTGCTGCCTTCATCTTCTCATAAACTTCGTTTATCCAATCATCAAACTTACATTTTTTAAGCGTAGCACAGGTATTGCAATGGGTGCAGCCGCGCACAATGCGGCCGCCCGCTTGAAAAAGCTCTGTTTCAAGGCCTGCTTCGGCACACACCGACAGCACCTCATTTATCATCTGAAATGTGTTGCCCTCGTGACGCGGGCTTGAGTTTACAGCAAAAACTTTCATAACCAACCCTTCCTTTCTTTGTATTCACCTTTACATAATTATACGATAATTTGTTGAGATTAACAACATAATTATGTCTTTTCCAGGCCTATTGATTAAAAATAATCTCTCTTATGTTAGCAACATTCCAATTCCTTCTTTCGCTTTCCACTACTATAACTATCTTCTTGACGAATTTTTGCAAAAACATCAATTTTTCCTTGTTATCAAAATAGCTCCAATTCTCTTTGAGGCTTAATATAATGTCTTGTTGCGAGATATTGCTTGCTTCTTCCTCGCCTTCCCCTTCAACGCTTAGCTTGGATAATTCGTTTTCTAAAGTCTCGAACCTCTCGTTTAAAACATCTAACAGTTCTCTATATTCTCCAAATTCTATTTCTCCATTGACATATTGCTCCATAACTCGTTTTTTTCTACCTCGAAGGTTATTTAATTTGTTTTCCCGTGTGGCGATATATTCTAATTGCTCTTGCTTTTTGGCGTCCTTTCTTTCATCTCCTAATTCTATATTTCCGCTCTCGGTAAAGTCATTTATTTTTTCTATATATTCAACAAAAGCCTTTTCCAATTTATGATGGATTATATTGTTGCTCTTACAAGAAATGGCATCGTTATAATAAACTTTGTTGCCGCATCTATAAGATGTTCTGTAATGTTTTTCGCCCCCCTTTTTTATGTATGATTTATGGTGTGTAGTGTACTTCCCCCCGCAGATACTGCATACCAGCACACCGCAGAAATAATTGTGTTCTTTTGGTTTTTTAGTCTTGGATATATTTGACAGCAATTTTATTTTCTTTTGTGCAAGTGAAAATATTTCCTCTGATACAATGCTTTCATGGTGTCCGTCTGCTTCAAAATATCTATCTTCGTCATCTGTTGCATATCTTACCTTGCCAATATATGTAGGATTTGTTAAAGTTCTTTTCACTGTGGTTATAGTCCATGAAGCCCCCATTTTACCTTTTAGCTTCCTTTCGTTAATTGTTTTTGCAATTTTGGTCATGCTGATATTTTCGTCAACAAACATTGAAAAAATCTCTTTTACTATTCTTGCTTCTTCTGGCTGTATCTGTTGTATCTTCTGCCCTTTTTTTCTTACATACCCATAACTAATGGTGTTTGTTGCCAATGTGTAACCTTCTTTTACCTTTCTTTCAAATCCTAATTTTAACCTGCTTACTAAATTCTCACGCTCAAATTCTGCAAATATGCCGATTATTTTTAGGAACATTCTCCCGCTGGGGGTGTCTGTATCTATGCTTTCGGTTAATGAATTAAAGGCGCAGTTGTGATCTTCAAACAGCTCTACTAATTCAATGAGATTTTTGGTGCTTCTTGTTAACCTGTCTACTTTGTAAACCAGTATATTATTGACTTTGCCGCCCTTGATATCGTCAATTAACCTGTTTATGGCTGGTCTGTCCACAATATTTTTGCCACTTATGCCCTCGTCGCTATAGATATTGTAAATTTCCCAATCTTTCAATAATGCATATTGCTTTAGCTTTTCAGTTTGTCCTCTTATTGAGAATCCTTCTTGAACCTGTTCTTCTGTTGACACCCTCACATAGATTGCCGTTTGTAAATTCGTCTTTCCGCTCTTTCTCATTTTCTGTTACCCCTATCTGATTTATTTTCAGATAGAAGATTGTTTTTTTCTCTCTTCTTTTTTGGCACGGAAGTTTTCAAAAAAAACTTAATCATTTCTCTTTGCAATTCCTTTGGCAAAGTTATTTTTTTATCTTTCATTTATGCCCCCAAAACACTTGCTTAATTCAAATATATTTATTTTGGAAATATTTATGCCAATTAACGGAAGAGCTTTATCGAGAAAACCTTGATTTTTCAAGTGTTTTCTCGATAGGGTGTTTTTTATTGCTCCTGCTAATCAGGGTTATACACCGTTTGATATACTGAAACATTATTATCCTAAGGATATTGAGGTTGTGGCAAGCAACCGTTTTGCTGGCATTGAAGAGTCGTATCCGGGATATGCTTTGTCTTTGGGCAGTAGCGGGGAATATGTGCAGGCGATGCAGTTGTTTTTAAATCGTATAAGTGGGGACTTTCCAAATATTCCTAAGATACAAAATCCTAATGGGATATTTGGCGCGGACACAAAGGCCGCCGTGGAAGAATTTCAGCGTACTTTTGGGCTAAGTCCTGATGGTGTTATAGGCAGGGCCACATGGAATTATATTTCGCGCATATATGTAGCTGTGAAAAAGATGGCGCAGCTTACCAGCGAAGGCCAGCGCCTAGGTGTGGGCAAAAACCCGCCAAATGTTACCTTGAGGCAGGGTGCGCGCGGCGAAAATGTGGTGCTTTTGCAATTTTTGCTGGATACAATTTCTGAATTTTATGACAGTGTACAATCGCCATTTCAAACGGGAATTTTTGACAATGCAACAATGCAATCCGTGAAGGATTTTCAACGGGCATTTGGCTTAACGCAAGATGGCATAGTGGGGCCAGGTACATGGAGAGCGCTTTATGACACCTATCACGGCATTGTTGGTAATGTGGAGATACCGCCTCAGGGTAATCAAGATTATCCCGGCACCGCCCTTCGTCAGGGCTCTTCGGGCAACAGCGTAAAATTGATACAAAATTATCTAAATGCCATAGCGGAAGGGCTTGGCATTTCTGCTGATGTTATGCCAAGGCTAACGGCAGATGGCATATTTGGCCCTGCAACAGACCGCGCCGTGCGGGCATTTCAAAGTATTTTTGGCTTAACCACGGATGGCATAGTTGGGCCATCCACATGGCATAGCATTATAGATCAGTTTAACCTGCTAAATATGGACGTTTATCCGGGCACGGCGCTGCGTGTTGGCTCGCGGGGCTCTGATGTGTTAAAAATACAGAAATATCTCAATGTTATTTCCAAAAAATATCCCAGCATCCCCAGATTGTCCGAAGATGGAATATTTGGCAATGGCACAGCTGCCGCCGTGCGGGAATTTCAAAGGATTTTTGGCCTGGGAATAGATGGGGTGGTGGGCCTTAACACCTGGAATGCCATAATGCGGGAATATAGAAATGCGACTGCTTCACCCCAGCAGGTTCGTGAGGAAGTTGAATATATCGCCGGTACTGAGGTTAAAGAGCCTTATGAAAGCCTAAGTTATCCGGGCAATCCGCTGCAAATGGGCGAAAGTGGGGATGATGTACTGGCTATGCAAAATTATCTTAACGCTCTTGCCGCTTCATATCAGATACCCAAAATGACTGCCGATGGCATTTATGGAAAAAACACCAAAAATTCGGTGGGTGCTTTTCAGCAGCTTGTGGGGCTTGATGTGGATGGCATTATCGGCCAAGACACATGGAAGGCTATCAGCGACACTTATTGGAACCTAACCAACAGAGAAGCCATGATTTCTGCCATGGGAAGGGTTCTTGTAAGCAAGATGTTTTTGGGGTAAAGACAGGTAATTTAAGGATATTCAAAAAAATAACATCCGGAAAGAATATAACTATTCCTTCCGGATGTTTTTTGATACATGATAGTGTTTATTTAATTGTTATAGTTATTGTGGGCTTTGTCCGGCCATTTGACGTTCTTGGGCTTCGATCATTTTCTTAACCATGTAACCGCCAACAGAACCGTTTTGAGCCGAAGTAAGGTCGCCGTTGTAACCCTTTTTCAAAGGTACACCTATTTCGCTGGCCACTTCATATTTGAATTGATCCAAAGCAGCTTTAGCTTCTGGTACAGCTTTTGTATTTCTAGACATTTTATCACCTCCCCTGCTAATATAATGTGAAGGTGAAGGCTTGTTTATGCTGGTTTTTTCTGCATTTTACAATAAAATAGCCTGTCAATAATTGCATATGAAAATTGCGGGTGGATGTGATATTATAATATGTAGAATTATGTACTTATGACAGGAGGCAATATGGATAAAAAGCTCTTTACATACACCTTTTGGGAAGAATATCAAATGCATATCAGGCCTACAATATCTGAAATTGATATATTTTTAAAAAGTGCAGAATATCCGCTGGATATTGCAGAGGTGGCTTGTGTGCTGGAACTTGATGAGGCTGAAATTGTGGCCATAATGGATAAGGCAGGCCTTCGTAGCGTTGATAGGTCGGCGTTTATGCATATTATGGGTGCCGGCAACAGTGAAATTTGTGGCATGTATTGCCGCGAGGTGGAAGTTGGTTCGCCGCCTACATACACGCCCTCTCAACTGGCTTACATATATAATTTGGACATTGAGGACGTGAAAAATGCCTGTAAAAAATTGCAAATAAAAGAGGCAACGGCCTTCACCATGCCTCTTATTTTTGCGAACATTCCATATTTATAGCGTTAACCTCAACACTACTTCTCGTCCATTTATTTGTCCCGTTCTTTCAAATCCGCAACTTTCGTAAAGTTTAAGCGCAGCTTCCCCTGCGGTGGAAGTGTAAAAAGCATTGGCCTCTCCTTTTGGAAAAGTCTTAACCTCTTCCATGATTAGCTTCATGGCTTCGCGCCCATAGCCTTTATTTTGGTGGCTTTCATCAATCATCAACCGCCATAAAAAGTAATACGGCACGCCTGTGTCATCATAATCATCGTCTTCAAAGTAAGCAACCATTACAAGCCCCACCGGGGTTTCGTCATTGTAAATGCCATATACAATAGGAGCGCTTCCGTGCTCTGCCCAATAGACGTAGGCATCTGCCAAGCTCCCTTCATTATGCCGCACTAAGCTTCCATCTGCTTTTAATCCGCAAATTTCATCATCATTTTTCGATGTAATCGGTTGTAGATTTATCATTTTAACCCCTTATAAGCTCATACGATATGTGGTCCATTCATTCATTTGCTCTGCGCCTAGCTTTAAATAAAATTCGATACTTGGGGTGTTCCAGTCCAGGCAGGTCCATTCCATGCGGCCATAGCCGCGCTGTTTGGCGATATTTAAAAGCTCATCAAATGTGGCCTTGCCAATGCCTTGGTTTCTATATTCTGGCAGCACATAAATATCTTCTAAATACATGCCTGCACGGCCCAAAAAGGTGGAAAAATTTTGGCAATACACTGCAAAGCCCACCTCTTTGCCGTCAATCATTGGGAAAATTACCCAAGCGGACTGTTTATCGAAAATCCATTCTTTAAGCAGCTCCTCTGTTGCAACCACTTTGTCTTCTAATTTTTCATATCTGGCGATGCCTTTGATGAAGTCCAAAATAAGGGCGCAATCTTCCCGTGTTGCCTCGCGAAATGTTGGTTTTATGCTCATTAGAAACCTCCTGCTTTTATGACTTTATAACGCCCAGCGGCGTAAGCTCTACCTTAATTTTTACCAAATCCTTTTGTTCTTCCATCACAATATCGATGTCCTTATACGCGCTGGCGGCCTCGTCCAGGTCGTTTTTATTACGCATCCCGTGGACAACGCCCGCCGCATCAAGACGGCGAATTTCGTCTTCCAGCGAAAGTTTGCGCATTGCCTCTTTGCGGCCCATTATGCGCCCCGCGCCGTGGCTGCAAGATTCGAAGGAATCGGGATTGCCAAGGCCTGTTACGATATAGGATTTTGTACCTTGAGAGCCTGGGATGATGCCCGCTTCGCCGGCCTTTGCCGATGTGGCACCTTTGCGATGCACCCAGACGTCCTTGCCAAAATGATGCTCTCTGCGGGCATAATTGTGATGCACATTGTAGCTTTCGTCTATGGTAAAATTGCCCATAACTTCTCCGAAGGCCTCAACTATGGCCTTTTTGATATATTCGCGGTTTGTTTTGGAAAAACGCTGGCAATATTCCATTTCTGTGATGTATTGCTGGCCCTCTTTTGTGTCGGTGGGCAGGAAAGCTAAATCCCACGCCCGGGGAATTTCTACGCGGCGACGGGCGTTAAGCTCTTTTGCCAGGGCGTTGTAATGGTCGCATACCTTTTTGCCAATATTGCGGCTGCCCGTGTGTACCATAAACCAAATATGCCCATCGCTGCCCCGCTGAATTTCAATGAAATGGTTGCCGCCGCCCAGCGTTCCTGCCTGGTGGCGTGCGCTTTTATGCTCTTGCTGCACAATGGGCGCATCCTTGGGTGCATCCTCAATTTCCACAGGGGCTTTGCGATGGTTAAAGCCCAGGGGTACGGCCTTGCGCACAAGCCCCATAACTTGCTTTATCTCATCTTTGGTTATGTCGTGAATGGATGTGCGGCAGGCCAGCATCCCGCAGCCGATGTCTACGCCCACGGCATTTGGCACAATGGTGTCCAACGCCGCCAGCACACCGCCTATGGGCATACCGAAACCTTGGTGGGTGTCAGGCATAAGGGCTATGTGGCGGTGGGCAAAAGGCAGCCGCGCGATGTTGCGGGCTTGCTCCAGCGCGCCTTCCTCGGGCTCATTACACCAGGATAATATTGGCAAACCATCAGTTTTGATTATTTTCATAACTAAACCCTCCATCGTAATTAAATATCCGTATGCTCCATTGGCCCGAGCCATAGTATGTTTGTGTTGTAACCGTGCCATCCCCATTTGAGGACACTGTACTTTCGTCGCTTAATCGTTCCAAGAAATGATTTCTTACAAATATGTTTTGCTCCGGACACCAAATCCAATACATCCTTGGGGAATTTCGCATGGTGCCGCCTGTCCATAGCGCAACTGCCAAATCCAGATAGCCGTCGCCATTATAATCTACAAGATGCACATCAAAGGTTGCAAACCCTACCGTTGCCGCGGGCGTTGGCGGCGGCGAAAAGAAGGTTTCGTGCAAATTTGTGCGTATATCTCGCATTTCTTGTATTAATTCGAAATCCCAAGTGTAAATGCTGATATGCTTCATGCGAGGGTCGCCGCTTTCAAATGTGTCAAACAGTTTCCAAGAATCTACATGGATAGCCAGCGTGTCATCTCTGTCATGAGACTCCTGCAAGCGCACAAAATTTGTTTCTTCGCGACGAGTTTCTACAAATTCCCCGTTTATATAGCTGTAATGGTGAACTACTTGCGTATTGCCTGCGTTTTGTGCCCATCCAAAGCGCCACGATTTTGCCTCTTCGTCTACGATGATATGCACGCTTGTAAGACGATCTGTTAGCTGCTCGTTAAAAACAAACTGCCCAAGATTGCTATCCCAAAGCCAGTGATAGTGCCGCCCCCAGCCATTGCCTCTTTCGCTGATAAGATAGCTAAATAGGCGCATGTCCAGATAGCCGTCAAAATTAAGGTTTATAAAAGACAATTGCATCCATTCATCGGGCAAGGCATTAAAGGGTGATGTGTATTGATACAGCCCGGATATTTCTTGCACAAGAATATCGTTTTCATCATAAATTTTAATGGTTACATTGTGTTTGGAGAAAGGGTAGGGCTCTAATGGCTCGCCCACTATGCGGTGGAAGGTGAAAGGGGGCATGTTGGGATGTATTTGGCGGCTGGCTATGAAAGGGTTGCTGTCGCCTTCCGGCGCATTATAATAATAATTTTCATCAATAATATTCTCTATAATAATATCTTCTATGACATCGTCGACAATAATATCGTCAACAATTTCTTTTACGGCATCCGGCAAAGCGAGTTTGGCCTCACAGGCGGCCAAAGTCAACATGCAGGCCACGACCAGCACAAAAGAAAATAAGTATCTCTTCATAATTTATCTCCCAAAATGTGAAATTCTCTTTATGCTAAGAAAATATAGTAATATATCACGGCAAACACAAGGCCGGGCAGCAAATTTGCACTTTTTATTTTGGTTTGCATATCAAAGGCCATGTTGGCCCCAAGGCCCAAAATCATTATGCCGCCGGTGGCGGAAAGTTGGGTGATAAGCGTGTCTGTAAACACATCTTGGAAAAAGCCTGCGAAAAGCTCTATGCTGCCTTGGTACAGCAGCACGGCGAAAGCGGAAAACAGCACGCCAAAGCCGAGGGATGAGGCAAACATCATGGCGGCCACGGCATCGATGATGGATTTTGTGATGATGATGCTTTGGTCATCCCGAAGGCCGCTGTCGATGGAGCCTACGATGGCCATGGCACCTACGCAAAACAGCAGCGAGGCTGTGACGAAGCCTTGCGCGAAGGTAGAGCCTTCGCCATCTTGCTTCAGCTTTGCCTGCACCCAAAGCCCCAGGCGGTTTATGCCGTTTTCTATGCGCAAAAGCTCGCCGCAAAAGGTGCCCGCCGCAAGGGATACCACCAGCAGCATAATATCGCCGCCTATGGCACTTGAGATGCCTATGATGCATACGCAAAGCCCCAAAACACGCATGAGGCTTTGTGAGAACTTGTCCGATATGCGGCCTTTAAGCAAAAGGCCGATGCCGCCGCCCAGCAATATTGCCGCGGCATTTATTAATGCACCTGTTATCACGATGTCGATATGCTCCTATCTTGTGTATTAAAATCCGCAAACCGCGCAACACAGCTCTCAAAAGCTGCTTTTGCCTCTTTGTGAAGGGGTTTGTCGCCCTCTGTCCAAATATTATTTACAACCAGCCGCCCATCTTTGCGCGCCATATCCGCCCGGGCTACAAGCGCGTCGCCGTACAGAAAAGGCAGGGTATAAGGCCCATATTTTCGCTGAGCTTGCGGTGTGTAAATTTCCCATTTATATTCAAAGCCAAACAATGCGGCAATTAGCTTTCTATCCCACATGAGACTGTCCAGAGGTGCTATAAATTCTGCGCGGACCGTATTTTCTTCAAGCGACAGGGCAGCTTCCAGGGCCTCGCGCTCATTTTCACAAATATACAAAGGTTCTTTTAGCCCCTCGACGGTAATTTCAAAAATCTCGCCGTCGGCAAGTAGTTTTGCAAACGCGGCAGTGCGTTCGGCAGCCTTTAATTTCAAGGCAATCCACGCGTCACTTGCTTTGTTCCACAACATACCCACAGCGGCAATCCTGCGCTTTACATGCCATGCGTTGCGCTCTTCACGGCTGTTGTAGGGCAGGGGAGCGGCCAAAATTTCTGGGGGCACATGGTTCTTCGCAAAAGCATAGCTTTTTATCGTGCCCTTTTTATGGTGGATAATAAGCTCGCCACGGAAATACATAGATTCTAACGCGGCCCGGGGTACCGACGTTGGCACGCCCCAATCCCAATTTACATTTTCTTTGCAATCAATTTCCTTGGCTGATATGTGGCCACGCTTCTCAATAAGCTTGCGAACCAGCATTTCCATATCCTTCACGGCGTCGCCGCCGCGTTGTTCATAAGCCGCGGCATATGTGACGCCTTCCAGCCTTTCGTGCAGAAATATCGGAAAGTATGCGATAGGAAGGATGCATAAATTTTTATCGAAATAGTCAATCAATCTACGCTCGTCATACAAAAGCGCGTATAAATCCGCTTTCTTATAGCTATGTATCCTGGAATGCAGCACAATGTCGGCGGTTCTGCCGCAAATGTCTACGGGGTCGTATTGCACGCAGCCCATGCGGTTAATAAATGACATTATGCCGCCCTTGCCGGCAAATATGTGTTCTCCCAGCAGTCCATGATGGCGCAAAAGGAAGCGGCGTGCCTGTACATTGGATATTTTCATGTCAATCCCCATTTTTTTTGTAATTGCTTCATTTAACACTACTAGTCTTCAACAAAGCCTGATTTGGTATAGCTTTGGCTTTGGCACATTTTGCATGTATGCAAGACATCACCTCAACGGGTATCATATCATAAATGAGTTATTATGTCAATGCTCCCCCTCTTTTAGGGCGTGTTTCCGCTGCCAAATATCCGCATAAAACAAAGCAATATGAACGACCACTATATACTGACTAAACCTAAAAAACCTCCAATTAAAAACTTGGGGGCATCAGCATTTGCCTGCCCCCAAGTTATACTAGTATTATGTAAATCTATGTAATTTTGCTGCTAAAACTAACGTAGGATGTTATTGCCAAAGTTAAAGAAAGCTTCGGCGGCTTCTTGGGCTGTCATTGCACCATGGCCAATATTCTCCATCATAAGGCGCAGATAGTCAACAATCTCGCCGGAGCCTTCGGGCCTTGGTTCGTTA
>Ga0123355_10007636_pt1 | contig 16237 bp, 6 predicted proteins | sample TergutEmb28metaG_3_FD_89872 | JGI IMG/M metagenome (GOLD analysis project Ga0123355, IMG submission 89872) | Embiratermes neotenicus P1 segment gut microbial communities from Petit-Saut dam, French Guiana - Emb289 P1 | ecosystem: Host-associated > Arthropoda: Insects > Digestive system > Gut ...
AAAAACCGCCCGGGATGAATTAGGAAAATTGGACGGCAAAATATTAACCAAGCGGGGCATTGATAAAATATCCGAGAATAAAAAAGTCAGTCGTGGGATTTTCAGCAAAGATGATATGGCAACTCTGCCGGATGCGGATTTCAATAGCCTTATTAAAACGGCTCTGGCATCACCGAGGGTTGAGATTTCCGAGGAAAATAAGAGGCTCAAGGTTGAGAATGAAGTCCTAAAGACAGAGGCAGCAAAGGTTCAACCCTTAATGCTTGAATTAAAGCGCACAAGAAAAGCCGTGGGCAGCAGAGATGAGAAGATTAGCGAATTAAGCGAAAGTCTTGATAAGCAGGAACGGCGGGCAGAGCATTGGATATCAAAGGCCAATACATCGGAGGCAAATTATAGCCGGGTGCTTCGGGAGTTGAATGAGTTGAAAGGTCGGGGTAAGGGTCGAGGGTATGATAGGGGGTGAGGGGGGGTTGCGCGGTTTTTACCGCACAACCTAAACCCGCCCCTCACTTAAAGCAAGGGGCGGTCCGTGTGATAGTGGTCGGTTTTTGATTATGGATGTGTACTTTCGATAATCCTCACAGGGACAAGATGATTATCAGTAGTGCCATCACCAAGCTGCCCATTACGATTAGCACCCCAAGCCCATAAACTTCCATCAGACAACAGAGCGATGGTATTGTTTGTGCCTGCGGAAACCTCAACCACGTTTTCCAAAATGCGAATTGGTCTATTGCGAATTTCCAGAGGTCCATAGCCAAGCTGCCCATCAAAGTTTACGCCCCAGCCCCACAAGCTCCCATCGGCCTTCAAAGCCATGGAGTGTCTAACGCCTGCCGATATGCTTATCCAATCTGAGTCAGTGCCAATCTGGATGGGCGCTGCTCTATCTTCAGTTGTTCCGTCACCAAGCGCACCGCCGTTTGCGCCCCATGCCCAGAGGGTGCCATCAGCTTTTAGACCCATAGTATGAACGACTCCTGCCGATATGCTTATCCAATCTGTATCAGTGCCGATTCGGATAGGGTCGTGTCGAGGGAGAGAGTTGGGCGGGCCCCATCCCTCCAAGTTGCCATCTCCAATGCGACCATAACTATTGTCACCCCAGCCCCAAAGACTGCCATCGCTTTTCAAGCCCATCACATGATTTGCGCCTGCTGAAACATATACCCAATCGGTACAAGTACCAATTTGTATAGGTTCCCACTCAAGAGACATATCGTTCCAATAAGGAAGATCCCCGCCTCCAAGTTGACGCCAAGAGTTTGAGCCCCAACCCCAAAGACTACCGTCAGATCTAATCGCTATGACGAACATGTGTCCAACTGAAAAATTAACCCAATCTGTATCTGTGCCAATCTGAGTCGGGTTGTATCTTACATCAACCCAACCATCCGGAATCCCCCCAGGTGGTATTTCTCGAAATCCCAAACTTCCGCGTTGATTTGTCCCCCAGGACCAGAGGCTACCATCATCTCTAAGAGCAATTGTAAAATGCTGACCAGCATTAACACTCACCCAATCTGTATATACGCCTGTCTGCACAGGAGTATATCTATTGTCCCATGTTCCATCGCCGATTTGACCAAGTCCATTAAATCCCCATGCCCAGAGAGTTCCGTTTGGCATAATTGACGCTGAATGAAACGCGCCGGCAGATATGGTGCTATAAGGCATATTAATATCAACAAAACGCTCAAATGGCTCTAGGTTTTCTGTATTATCATAATAAATATTTCCGTCAATACAGTCATCATATACACAGTACATGTTATGCTCACTATTGGTATCTTCACCTATTGCCTCATCACCTTCAAGATATGTGATATCCTCAACTATTACCTCATCGCCTTCGAGAAATATGGTATCATCAGCTCCCGAGCAACTCGTAAAAATAACAATGCAAGAAATCAACAACATGAATTGTAGCCATGTTTTAATTTTTTTCATGGAGTCACCTCGTTTTCATTTTGATAATAATGTAGCATTTTGTAGATTACCCCCACAATTAACTCATGAGTTAATTGTGGGGGTAAAAGCGCTATCGCAAATCATCTTGAATGGGTCCGCCTGTAGACGGACACCATATGTCATGGCGTGGTTGACGTGGGGTTTGGGCTGTGCCATCCCGATATGTTCTTAATGTTCCGTCTACAAAGAAATCGTTAAACCATGGGCCAGGGTCTCCTGGTTGATGTGGCTCATAGCTCCGAATTGTGTGGATATCGCTTGTGAGCTGGTCGATTAACCACCACATGGCATCGCGTTGTTCTTGTGGAGGGATTGGTTGGTTGGGGTTGAAGTGGCTCGGGGGAGTACCGTATGTCGCTGGATTGTAGTAGCCAAGAAGTCCGATTCCTATATGTGAGTGGTTACGACTCGGGCTAGGTTCTAAAGCATGAGCCCCACCCCAATCTAATGGCCTCCCCTCGAATATTGTGCCATCGGGAGCTATTACAAAGTGATAACCAATTCCACCACTCCAGCGTTGTGTGTTCAAGTGAAAATCGTCCATCTGCCGCGCTCTACCAAGATAAGTCCACTCGCCATCATCTGATCCAAAGTTAGATCTCGGGGGTGTTCCGGTGTGATGTATAACGATACCTACCCACGTTCCTGTATGAGCATATCGCGTAGCATTTTGTGCGCCCCACTCCTCGCGCCGGGTTATCGAAAACATATCCGCAACAGGATGTTCTGCGAGGCCATCTATGTGCTGTTGTAGTACATAATCCACCACCCTACTCATCTGTGGTTGGATATAATCAAGCATCATGCTCCTTTGAACCTCAGAAGACAAGGACTCAAATAAGCTCCAGCAAGGTATCGGAACATCAGGACTATTTACCGACGGTAAGTTAAGGCCTCTTATCCCATTAACCAGATCCTGCGCTAACTCTTGAGTAAGTATTCGTCTCTGCGCCCAATTGAATCCATGCTCCTCATGGACGCTGCCAACACTAAACAAAGCCTCAATAACAGCAGCTGCCCCACCGCTAGAGACAAAATCATCCCACTCAGAGTCAGACATGTCATCCATGATGTCTCTGAGCAAGAAAGCCAATCTCTCAGCACTATAGCTACCGCCAGCACTAAATCTATCAGAATCATTATTGCCTGTGACAGTCACACTACGGTCTTCATTCCACCTAACGCTGCCGCCCATATCCCTTGCAAGGTCTGCTATTTCATTCGCGCTTAGGGGGGATAGTCCTAGAGGGTCCACCCATCTAAGAGGGTTATTAAGCACAAAAGTATACTGCACCATCAGCTGAGGGTTGTGGATGTTACCTCTGATGGGGTCTACAGCTGTGAATCTACGGGTGTTTGGGTCGTACATCCTAGCTTGAGCAAAGTACAGCCCCAGCACTTGGTCATACATAAACCCTGTATAAGAGGTCGCCAAGTTAAGCTGTCTTAGGCCTATTCTTAGGGTAGCAGTATTGTTTGTGGATGTACCCTGAGAACCTGCCGGTCTTTGTCTTGGGTGTCTTGTGGGGTTGCCTGATGCATTGTCTATGGGTAGACCCCAGGTGTCGTAGGATGCGGCGGTTTCTACTCTGGAGTTTATGTTGTTGGTTAGGAAGTCGGTGGTTCGCAATCTGTCGGTGTGGTAGAAGAGTTTTATTATTTCGCCTAGCAGTGGATGCTGCTGCACTACCGACCCTGCTCCGTTGATTGTGGAGCGGCCTCCGTCTATGCCTCCTGTTGATGTTATTACTACGTTATTACGCCGTCCCAATGCATAGGTATAGCGGAAAGTCAAGCCGTCTGCACCGCTTTCAAACTCCATGAGGATGTTGAAGATTGGGGAGGTGTAGTCTATTACGAAGGTGCGGAGGATTGTTTGGTGGGGGGTGTTACCTTGGCCGGGGTTGGCGTTATTATTACCCTGTCCGGGGTGGCTGCCTTGCCCTTGTCCCTGGCCGGGGTTATTATTGCCCTGGCCGGGATTAGCGTTGTTGTTACCTTGCCCTTGGTTTCCGCTATTATTTCCGGGCCCTTGGTTAGGGTTGTTATTATTGTTATTACCGCTATTGTTGCCCGGTCCTTGGGTGGGGTTATTATTACCGCTATTGTTGCCGGATCCGGGGTTAGCGTTGTCATCACCCTGCCCCTGATTACCGGGGATATTGGGGTCATTAACATTAGGGTATCCGGGATTATTGCCGGGGATGCCCTGTCCTTGGTTGTCCGGGTTATTATACTGCCCTTGCCCCCAGTTAGCGTTGTTGTCGCCTTGGCCTTGGTTGTTGTTTCCGGGGAGTTCGGTGGATGGGTCGCCATGGCCGTTATTATACCCATTGCCATTGGGGTATCCATTACCGTTACCATTGGGATATCCGTACCCATTCTCATACCCATTACCGTTTGCGCTGCCATTGCCATTACCGGGGATATCCGGGTTGGGATAACCGCCGTTAATCGGGTCGTCAGTTTCATTGTCCGGGGCGAAGTTTTCGTTATCCGGGGTTGGGGTGTCCGGGGTCGAGCCATAAACCCCACTAACCCCAATCACAGCACCAACAACAGGAATCGGAACAGCCGGGATGATACTGATTGCGGCAGGCGCGGTTAATGTTGATGCACTCGTTATAGAACCAACCCCAAACCCTGATGCCGCTTGTGCTATGTTCACCGCGAATGCGCTGTATGCGGGGGTTATGTTGAGGCCGATGGGGGTGGTGTATGGGTCTGGTTGGTTGATTGAGTTGTTTGGGTCGGGGTCGGGCGTGGTGATGCCCTCTCCGGGGTCAACCGGGTCTGGATTAGGATTCGGGTTAGGAACTCCATTGCCGTTATCTCCGGGTATGCCGTTGCCATTACCGGGAATACCATTACCCGGTGTGCTGTTGCCGTCACCCGGTATGCCGGGATTCGGGTAGTTAGGATTATCGGGGCAGTTAGGTTGATTATCACCTTGATTGCCATTGTTACCATTAGGGTCATCCGGCGTTGGGTCTGTAGGCAGGCCGGGGTATACCGGGTCGGTTGGGTCGTTGGGGTTATCAGGTAGATTTGCTCCCGGTTGGCCGTTATCTGGTATCTGCGGGTATCCCGGAGGCTGGCCGGGTATCTGCGGATATCCCGGCTGCTGCGCCGGAGGCTGGGCTTGCGGCTGTTGCCCCTGCTGCTGCGCCGGCGCAGGTACAACAGGCTCAGTATCCACCCCTGCAAACCCATGGGCATTGCGCTCGATAACAAGCCTATTAGACACCAAGACCCCAAGGCCGTTGAAGATATAATGGCTCTCCTCGCCGCGTGCGTTGATGCCTTTGACCATTCTGTTGGCGGCATCATAGACATAGCGGGCTATGAAATTGCCATGGCTCTCATCGAATACTGATACGAGATTGCCCCGTCTATCATGAGTATACGTGAAGAAGTCTTGATTGTCAACCAGCTTGCGGGTTATCTGGTTTAGGCTGTTATGCCAGTATTCGATAACCTCGTTATTGCCGTTGCCGTATCTCTCAAAGATTAGGTTGCCCAGGCTGTCGTATTCATAGATGCGGGTGGCAAATCCCCATTGACCCTCTGTGCGGATAAGGCGGTCGAGGGCATCGTAGGTGTGGGTAAGATTATAGCGGCCCATGCCATGGGCACCGCTCCTGGTTTGGCGGATGATATTGCCTGCGGGGTCGTAGGTGTAGGTGCGCTCTACAGAGTCGTTTGCTCTGCCTGATGGGTCTTGGGACAGATGACGGATTACTTGCCCTGCGGCATCATAGGTGTAGATTTCTACCCAGCCATTTGGCAGGGATTCTCTGATTAGGCGGCCTACCGGGTCGTATTCGAATGTGGTGCGCTGGCCTTCTGCGTCGATGAGGGCTGTCATTCTGCCGAGGAGGTCGAAGATATATTGGGCTGTAGTGCCGTCCGGGTAGGTGATAGAGGTTTGGTTGCCTACGGCATCATAGGTATAGCTCACTATGCGGTTATTATGGTCTGATACCATGGTGAGCTGGCCTAGGAGGTCGAAGGTGAAGTTGGTTGTGCCGTTCCAGTCGTGCATGGTGACCAGATTGCCTGCTCCATCGTATGCAAAGTGAACCTGACGGCCATCGGAGTAGTTAATGGCAGAGACAAGGTTGCGGGGGTCGTAGGAGTAGGTTCTGATTTGGCCATACTCGTCTATTCTTTGGACGAGGTTGCCATTGCCGTCGTATACGAATACGATGGAATCCCCTACGGCATTGATTCTTCTGGTGACGAGGCCGCGGTGGTCGTGCTGGTAGATGGTTACTTGAGCCTCGTTTACGCCTTGGCGGCTGTTTACTCTGTGGAGGGTGGCTCTGATTAGGCGATTCATAGAGTCATACTCGAAGAAAGAGCTGTGACCCATGGCATCTATGGTTTGGACTACATTGCCATTGGCATCATGAATAAAACGGGTGGTATGGCCGTTTTGGTCTGTAGAGGCTATTATTCTACCAAGGGCATCATAGGTGAATCTCTCGGTATGGCCTAGGGGGTTGGTGGCGGAGATTACTCTGCCAAGGGCATCATAGGTGAAGGTAGTGGTTTCGCCGTTTTCATTGGTTTCTCTGATTAGGCGGCCTAGGGCATCATACTCAAAGATTCTGGAGTTGCCATGGGCATCGATGATTCTTGAGATATTGCCTGTGGGGGTGTATTCAAAGCGGGTGATAGCACCTAGAGCATCTGTGATTGTGGATACTCTGTTCATGATGTCATAGGTGAAGGTGGTAGAGTTGCCCAGAGCATCGGTTACGCGGGTGATATTGCCGTTTAGGTCATATTCATAGCGTGTTACCGCCCCTCTTGGGTCGGTGAAAGATATGATCCTGCCCTCGGCATCGTATACTATGCGGGATTGATAGCCTGATTCGTCTGTGGATGAGACCAGGCGGTTGAGCAGGTCGTATACGAAGGTTTGAGCATTGCCCCTGCCGTCTACAGAGCGGGTGATATTGCCATTGGCATCAAACTCTGTGCGGAATACATAGCCCTCGGGGTCGCGGAAGGATGTTAGGCGGTTTAGGGCATCGTAGGTGAAGGTGGTTATACCGCCGTCGGGGTTGATGATTCTTGTGATATTGGAGTTATGGTCGTATTCTATACGGGTTATGCCGCCCATGGGGTCTGTGATGCTTGTGACGCGGTTTAGGGCATCATAGGTGTGGGTGGTAATGCCGCCAAGAGCATCGGTGATGGTGAGGACATTGCCGTTTGCATCATAGGTGAATGCGGTCACTCCTCCAAGGGCATCGGTGATAGAGGTGACGCGGCCTAGGCTGTCATATGTGAATGAGGTAGTATGACCCAGGGCATCGGTGGTTGACAGGATATTGCCATTGGCATCCAGCTCAAATAGGGTTGCGGAGCTTTCCTCGTTATGCCGGCCTATCAGCCAATTGTTGGCATTAAAATCAAAGCGGCGGGTTGTGCCGTCGGGATTGGTGATTTGGACTAGGTTGCCATTGGCATCATAGGCAAAAGAGGTAGTATTGCCTTCGGGCTGGGTGGTTTGGATTAGTCTGCCGAGAGCGTCATACTCAAATGTGGTCACTTCGCCATTGGCATTGGTTTCGCGGATAAGCCTGTCGAGTTCGTCATACTCAAATGTGGTTACACCGCCCAGAGCATCGGTGATGCGCGAGATTTGGCCTGTGGGGGTGTATTCAAAGCGGGTTACAGCCCCTCTTGGGTCTGTGATGCTTGTGATGCGGTTCATGGCATCATAGGTGAATCTGGTGATACCGCCCAGGGCATCGGTGGTCGAGATGATATTACCATTGGCATCATACTCAAAATGGGTAGTATGCCCTCTAGCGTCCGTAGAGGCCACTACACGGCCATTGGCATCATAGGTAAGGGTAGACACGCCGCCCATGGCATCCGTGGACTGGGATAGCCGGTTTAACGTATCAAAAAGCATCGTGCTGTCGCTGCCCCTGGCATCGGTTATTCCGACTATGTTTCCATTGGCATCATAGGTGATGCGTTGAGTGCCGCCCTCGGAGTCTGTGAAGGATATCAGCCTGTTTTGCGCATCGTATACAAAGGTGGTTGTACTGCCCATGGGGTCGGTTGTGCTGATAACATTGCCATTGGCATCATGGACAAGAGTGGTAACGCCTCCCATGGCATCGGTGATGCGGGCTGTCATGCCTATGGGGGTGTATTCGTAGTGAATGGTATTGCCCATGGGGTCTGTGATGCTTGTCACGCGGTTCATGCTGTCATAGGTGAATAGGGTGACATTGCCCAGAGCATCGGTGATGCTGATGATATTGCCATTGGCATCATAGGCAAAAGTGGTGGTTGCTCCTGCGGCATTGGTGGTGCTTGTGATTCTGCCATTGGCATCATAGGTGATGCTTGATGCAAAGCCCCTTTCGTTTCTGCTGCCGGTGAGGCGGTTTAGGGCATCAAAGGTCATGGCGGTGCTATGGCCTAGGGCATCTGTCGTGCCGATGATATTGCCATTGGCATCGTGATGTATGCGGGATATATTTCCATTGGGGTCGGTAAAGGCTGTCAGTCTGTCGTTTAAGTCATAGGTGAATGCCGTCACGCCGCCCATGGGGTCTATGATGCGGGATACATTGCCGGCGGCATCATACTCGATGCGGGTGGTGTAGCCCAGGGCATCAGTGGTAGCTATTAGCTGGTTGGCGTTATTAAAGGTGTTGCGGGTGATACCGCCAAGGGGGTCTATGATGGTGATTAGGTTGCCTGCTATGTCATACTCATATCTGGTTATCCCGCCTGTTTGGTCTGTGCGGGATGTAACTTGGCCTAGGCCATTATAGGTGAATGAGACAGAGTTGCCGCGGGCATCGGTGATTCTTGTGATATCCCCGCGTCTATTATGCTGGTAGGAGATAACAGAACCCTCTTCGTTCCAGACATCGGTGAGCCAGCCATTCTCATTATAGCGCATACGGGTGAAAGTGCCGTCGGGATTGGTGATTTGGGTTAGGTTGCCTACTGCGTCGTATTCGAAAGAGGTGATGCGGGGTTGGCTTGTACTGCCGGGGGTGTTGGGGGTACCGGAATCGGCACTGCCTTGAGTATCTCCGCCTTGAGTATCTCCGAATGCTGCACCGCTTGGAGTATTATTAGCAGGCTGGATAAGCCTAATCATCCTGCCCAGAGCATCATACTCAAAATATGTGGTCTCGCCCATGGGGGTGGTGGAGCTGGTAACGCGGCCAAGGGCATCGTGGGTGAAGGTGTTTGCTCCGCCTAGGGCATCTGTGGTGGTGCGCAGATTGCCATCGGCGGTATAGTCATATATGGTTGCATTGCCCAGAGCATCGGTTACTCTGGAGATGCGATTCATAGAGTTAAACTCAAAGCGGGTGGTGTTGCCTAGAGCATCGGTTATCCCGGTTAGGTTGCCTGCTGCGTCATATTCAAAGCGGGTGGTAGCCCCCCGGGGGTTGGTTACGCCAATTAGGCGGCCATCGGCATCATAGGTATAGCGGGTTATGCCGCCATTCTCGTCTATTATGGCGGTTACGCGGTCAAGGCCGTCGTATTCAAAGCGGGTGATACCGCCCAGAGGGTTTTGCTCGCTGGTAACATTGCTGTTGTTGTCATGATGAAATCTGGTGATGCCGCCAAGAGGGTTGGTGATAGATGATACTCTGTCCAGCTCATCGAAGGTATAGGCGGTCACATTGCCTTCATGGTCTGTGAATCGGGTCATGTTGCCGTTTTCATCGTAATCAAAGCGGATAATGCCGCCTAAATGGTTGGTGGCGGAGATTAGCCTGTTGGCTGCATCAAAAGTAAACGTGGTGGAATGACCCAGCTCGTTGGTTTCTCTGATGAGGTTGCCATTATAGTCATAATCAAGGGTTCTGTATCTGCCGAGGGCATTGGTCTCACGGATTAGCCTGCCATTGGCATCATACTCAAAATAGGTGGTGTTGCCCAGAGCATCGGTTCTGGAGAGAATCAGGCCTTCGGGGCTGTATGTAAAGATGGTTGTGAATCCGGCTTGGTTGGTTGTTTCAAGCAGTCTGCCATTGGCATCAAATATATTGCTGACATATGTGCCATCCGGGTGGATGGTTCTTGTTAGGCGGCCTGCATCGTCGTATTCAAAGCGGGTGGTATTGCCTCTTGCATCTGTCACGCTGATTCTGCGGCCTTGGCTGTCAAACTCTGATATGGTTTGAGCACCTAAAGCGCTGACCGTTCTGGTTGGGCGGCCATTTGCGTCATACTCAAAAGCGGTCATAAAACCAAGAGGGTCTATAGCTTTTGTCATTCTTCCGGCAGAGTCGTATTCAAACTCCCAGATGTTGCCGTTGCGGTCTATAGTCCTGAGGATGTTGCCCATAGAGTCGTATTCTGTGTAAAAGGTGTTTTCCAGGGCATCGGTGGTTTCTGTCCTGCGTCCCACGGAGTCAAACTGGAAGAGGGTGGAGAAACCGCGGGGGTTGGTGATTAATGCTGTGAACAAAGTGTCGTCATACTCTGTGCTGGTTGTGTTGCCCAGCGGGTCAATAGCTAATATCTGCCGCCCATAATGGTCATGCTCATAAAGCCATACATTGCCATTAGGGTCTGTGATGGAGGTGACATGCCCGAGGGCATCATGGGTGAAAGTGGTAGTGCGTCCCATTGGGTCGGTGATTCTGATTAGGTGGCCATTGGCATCAAAGTCATATGTGGTGGTATTGCCGTCTCTGTCGGTAACAGATGTAATCCTGCCGCTCTCGTCAAAGGTGGCGGAGGTGGTGAAACCCATGGGGTCGATGATGCCGGTTAGGTTGCCGTGGCGGTCAAAGTTAAACCCGGTTACATTGCCATCGGGGTCTATTTCTCTGATTAGGTTGCCGTCATCATCGTATTCAAAGCGGTATGTTCTGCCGTCGCTTGTGGTTCTGCTGGTGACTTGGCCGCGCTCGTTATGGGTAAAGGTGGTGGTATTGCCGAGGCGGTCTGTGGTGGAGGTGATGTTGCCTTGGGTGTCATAGGTGAAAGTGGTTGTGCCTTGAGGGGTTGTGTAGGATAAAAGGCGGCTCATGTAGTCGTATTCAAAAGTGGTGACAGTGCCAAGGGGGTCTGTAGCCCGGATAAGATTGCCCCTTGAATCATATTCAAAATGGCTGATACCGCCATCGCGGGCTTGGCGCATTGTTACTTGGCCCAGGTGATTATATTCAAATCGCTCTGTTGAGCCGTCGGGATGGGTGATAGAGGCCACGCGGCCTGAATCGTGATATGTAAAGTAGGTGGTATTGCCTATTCTGTCGGTTCGCTCGGTTAGCCAGCCTTGGCTGTTATATTCAAAGGCTGCGGTTACTGTTGGTGTGCCGCTGCCGATGGTTTCGGTGGTTGAGATGAGCCTGTTTTGGCTGTTATATTCAAAAGCGGTGGTTCTGCCGCGGTTATCGGTTACGTGGTTGGTTCGGTTTGCATCGTCATATGTGATTGTGACAGATGCGCCGCCGCGTCTTGCTTGGTTGGTGACGCGGCCTTGGTTGTCAAATGTGTTTGTGAGGATGACGCTGCCTGCAAAGTCGCGGATTTCTGATAAAAGGCCGTCGGTGTAGAAATACTGCCGGGTTCTGCCGGAGTTGTCGGTGGATGATGTTAGCTGCCCATCTGCGTTATATGCAAATGTCACGGTTCTGCCTGTGCTGTCGGTGATGGATGTCAATCTATCCCCGGAATACAAAAACGACAGATGCCCGGCGGAGTTTTCTACTCTGCTCAGTCTGCCGTCTGTGTAGGTTAGGGTTGTTGCTCTGCCTGCTGCATCTGTTATTGAGGTTAGCGTGCCATTGGCAGCAAAAAGATACTCTATGCCTGTTGGGCTGGTGAGGATATGGCTGCCTGCGTTTCCTGCTCTGAGGGTGAAATCGACATTGGCCGGTGCTGTGAATGTGCCGCCTGAGCCTCTTTCAAAAGCGAGATTAACACCGTCACTCATCGTGATAATCAAGGCATTGCCCACCGTCGCAAGAGAGAACATGAAATTATGCCGCCAGCCGATACCCATGGCTGTGGTTTGTGTGTTGCCGGAGTGATATATGCGTGTTAAGCGTAACCCTTGGTTGCCTGTTAGCTCCAGGTCTAGGGATGCTCTGGTGAATTGGCCTGTTATGGCATCTATACCCTCGCCTACATTGGTTGAGGGGTCGTTTGAGTATGCGGAGAAACGGGTGTTGGAGGGGGTTAGAGGGCGGGCTGAGATGGTTGCGGCGGGGATGATGGCTAGGGTCATTGTTAGGGCGAGGAGGAAGGAGATGGCTTTTTTGATGTGTGCCAAGGAGGAGGGGGTTGATAATCTCTCGATAACCGAAATATCAGGGGCGGCTAAAAGTCTCTTGAAAAACGTGAGGAAGTTGGTTGACATTTTATCACTTCTCCTTTGTGGGTTGCTGCCGTTTGGGCAGGGGTAGGATGAGTTGAGCGGGGCAGTTTGGAAATATACAACTTGGATTATTTGGAACATTATACCACGCAGATACCCATATATCAACATAAATCGGCGTTTTTATCGTGGGTGTTATGTTGCGTTTGCGTTACGGTTTGTGATTTGTCATGGGAATTTAAGAATAACCAGAAATTTTCCCTGACATCGCCTACAATTCTGTTGACATGGCAATATAATATGTGTACAATATATACATATTGCCATGAGGAGTGATTTTCGATGTCCAAAACCACAAAATTGCAGATTACCCTATCTGAAACTGCAATGGAAAAATTAAAAGAACTTAGTGCCGACAAGGGTGTGGCAAAATCTGCCATTATTGCACTAGCCCTAGACAAACTTCACAAAATAGAGAAAGGAGAAAGCAATGGGCGTAAATAAGACAAAAAAATGACCACCATTCCCCACCAAAGAGAGTGCAGTCATTTTTTGTTTGTACATGAGATTTTCTATGTACAGTAGCCATGCTTATTGCTTAATAATACCTTATGAACGAAGAAAAATCAAGAGGAAAATTAAACCTTGAATATCTATGCCCGCAAACAGCGTTGGGGTACGATTTCTATATGTCGCCAAAGCTACTCTATGACCACGAGGCGTTTGACGGCTTAGATTACGGTGCAAAACATCTGTATTGCAGAATGTTAAGCCGAGCTGGACTGTCAGCGAAAAACGCAGACGAGTTCACAGACGAGTTAGGGCGACTCTACATAATCTACACTATAGAGCAAGTTATGAAGGATATGAGGTGTTCAGAGCCAACAGCAGTAAAGATGCTAAAACAACTGGATAATTTTGGTCTTATAGAGAAAAAAAGACGAGGGCAAGGTAAGCCATCGTTTATCTATGTAAAAGACTTTGCATCCGTTCAGTTCTTGAACTTAAAAAATTTAAGTTCTGAAACTAAAAAAGATGAAGTTAAAAACCTTAAAAATTTTAAGGGTAGTTATAATAATCTCAGTTATAATAATCTCACTTATATCAATCCTATCAATCAATCAGCAGAACCGCACCAAAACACGGCAAAAGATAAAAAGAGATTGATGGATACGATTGGCGAGAGCGAATACAGTGAATACGAGGAACTGATAAAAGAAAACATCCACTATGACATGCTGGTGGATGAGGTTTTTGAGCATCCAGAAACTGGAGAAAGACATAAGCCATATAATAAGGGCGTTTTAGACGAAATGGTTTTTGTGATACTTGACACCGTTTGCAGTAAAAAAGATGTGATAAGGGTAGGTGGTGAGGAAAAACCAGCTGCCATAGTGAAAAACCAGTTGTTAAAGTTGGATAGTCAGCATATAGGGTATGTTTATAGCTGTTTGCAGGGAAATACGTCGAAGGTGTATAATATACGCTCTTATTTGCTAACCGCTTTGTACAATGCGCCGTCATCGATGAATAGCTATTACCGCCAAGAGGTGAATCATGATTTGTTTGGGAGGGGTAGGCGGTGAAAACAGTTGCTCAAACTGCTGTCGAACTTGGGGTTTCCGTACAGACGATTTACAGGGTGTTAAACAGAGTTAAACAGGAAACAGAAGAATGTTTAACAGAAAAAGTCAATGGAGTAACCCATATTACAAGGGCTGGCGAAGATATTGTAAAAGAGCGTTTAACAGGTGTTAAACAGGTGTTAAACAATGATGAAGAGTTGTTAAACAGTGTTAAACAAGCGGAAAGTGCTGAAATCGTTTATCTAAGAGAGCAAAACAGGGTGTTGCTTGATGAGTTGGTGGCGGAGCGCACCCATAGCCGGGGACAGGCGGACAAGCTGTCGGACTTAGCTGCTCAGCTTGCGGAATTGTCCAGAAATAATCAGCTGCTCCTTGGTGCAGAACAGAGCCGAACCAATCCTGCTTTGATGATTAACAATAAGCCGCCACAGGAAGAAGGCGAAAGACAGCAGCGAGAGGGATGGTTTTTTCGGTTTTTTTCTAGGAATAGAAATATCTTTTGATTTATAAAAACACTTGACATTGTATATAATAATCACATACAATGTAATAACTATGATGTAGCTAGGAGGTTTTATTATGGCGCAATCGAATATGACGAATATCTCAATACGAGTGGATGAGGGTGTAAAAAAAGATGTGGAGGCTCTGTTTGAAAAGCTGGGGTTGACCATTTCTGCGGCTACCAATGTTTTTTATCGCCAGGTTATTATGTCGCAGGGGATTCCATTTCCGCTTGCTGTTACAGAACCAAACTCCAAAATGCAAGCAAGAAAGAGGTTTGGGAAGGCGTTCAAGGCAGCACAAGAGCAATCGGTTATAAATGGAACGGTGGACATGACGCTGGATGAAATAAATGATATAATCGCTGAAGTTCGGAGGGGAAAGGAAGCAGAATGACAAATATTGTAATTGATACGAATGTTATTGTATCGGCGGCAATATCACCTATGGGCAATCCTGCCAAGATTAAAGCTATAATTGCTAGTTCAGAGGACATACAAGTCTTTTACTCGGATACAATGCTGGACGAATACAAAAGAGTGTTGGCTTATGAGCGATTAAAAATTGCCATAGAGACACAAAATGAAATAACGGATATGCTACAGGAAATTGGGATATTGGTTGAGCCGCCCATCAGCACTATACCGATGCCAGATGAAACCGACAGGGCATTTTACGATACGGCTAAGGCGAGTGGTGCGATTCTGATAACCGGGAATACGAGACACTATCCTGATGAGCCATTCATAGTGACCCCTGCCGATTTTTTGGCAATTAGATGAGCTAACTACACCGACCACCACCCCCAAACCCAAGAGTTCTGACTATAGTCCTTCGGTAGCGCATAACAGCGGTGACAACCGCAGTCAAAACCTATAATCAAAAAATAGGCAATGCTATTTGTCGGTGGCAAGCGACTCTCACTTTAGCAAAGACCTATTTTTATCATGCGGCAATAAACTGTACGGCGATTACCGCTTACGTAGGTTGCCCTCGCTCTATATCCCCCCGGAGGGCGCAGAGACTTGGCACAAGTCATACTGCGTTATGACTTACTAAATAATTCCTTGCACACCACACCTGTGCGTGATATTATAAATGCATAGGAGGTGGTTTTTTGGCTTATCAGATTATCCGGGTAGCCGGATATAAAAACGGAGCAAAGGGGCAGAGAGGATTTGGCGGCATCCAGATTCATGACCAGCGAGAAAAAGATGTCAGCCACACGAACGAGGATATTGATTGGGGGCGCACTCACCTGAATTATGATTTGCACAATGGCGATACCAAAATCAATTTTGCTGAAAAAATAAATGAGCGGGTTGCATCACTCAACTTAAAAAAGGCAATTCGGAAAGATGCCAATGTTATGGCTCAAGTTTTTAATTGCTTTTGTCAAGCGAAATTTCTACCGCACCTTCTAAATGAAAAACCGGCCACCCTCATCTGAGTCTGGGCCGGTTTTTCATTGTACGACAAAAAGCCATGGCTGGTTTTTGAAATATGACACAGTCGAAATATGGCGGGTTTTTCGGTTGTCCTACGCAGAAATATCAAACATTTTATTTTACCACATATTGGACTATGAAAGATGGCTGGTTTTTGATTTACCATCATATTGTTTTTTGGCCTGGATTTAGATTAACATAAGCAGCGGTAAGCAATTAACCGCCCTGCATGATGATTTTTATAAGCGCAACCAAGACAATGGTTATGACTTGGAACGCGGGGAGCTGCAAAGCGTTACAGGCAAGAAAGAACACCTATCCGTTTTGGATTTCAAAAAGCAGGAGCGGACAAAAGAAGTCGAGGGATTAGAAACCCAAAAAGAGCAGACCGC
>Ga0123355_10007637_pt1 | contig 16236 bp, 12 predicted proteins | sample TergutEmb28metaG_3_FD_89872 | JGI IMG/M metagenome (GOLD analysis project Ga0123355, IMG submission 89872) | Embiratermes neotenicus P1 segment gut microbial communities from Petit-Saut dam, French Guiana - Emb289 P1 | ecosystem: Host-associated > Arthropoda: Insects > Digestive system > Gut ...
CGGGGTCCACTCAGCCTCGTGAGGTCAAACTGAGCTACTTGAATAAAAAAGTAGCGGCTCCAGGTTCAGAAAACAGAGATTAACGGCTGTGGGGAACCGTTGCACTAACCACGTGACACCCCTCTATCCGCAAAAGTTGGCACTAACTTTGCCTACTGGCGGCGGCCGCTCTGTCAGTATGGTTCGCTCGCAGACTAAAGCCACGGAGTTTAGTTTAGTTTAATTGCCACAAACACTGGTTTTCAGTTTCCGGTTGTGGTGCACACTTTGTTAAAATGCAGTTTTATCCTGAATCAGTACATCAACCTTGTCTTTTGTCTCCATTGTCGATGCCATGGCTGGTCGACCACTGTGGGCCCATCTCCAATGTCCTTTTCACCACTCTTCAAACACTGGACCCAGCATCTGAGCTAACATCTATGGCATCCATACCACAGAAAAAAGAGAATATAACAGAACACCATACCACAGAAAAGAAGAGAATAGAACAGAACAGAAAAGAACAGAATAGAAATGCACTGAATACAAAGACAGGCACTGCACTGACCAGTGCACTCTCATCACAAATGATCTAGTGTGCAGCCCTTATGTTCATGACATCCTTACACCATACATGCTTCTCAGATACCTATGAATCTCTACCAGTCTGGAACCTTCCACAGGAAGAAATTCAATCACCACTCCCAATCTACTACATACGTCTGCTACACCCACTGTTTTGCACTGTTACTGTGTTGAACACATACCTCACTAGTGCACCAAGCAACCTGGTGGAGCTGAACTGTATAGCTATCTGATGGGTAAAGAAGGAAAATCTTCTCAGCACCACATTGAATGGGGAGGGAGGAGCCAATACTTTTTTACCATTCTTCATATTTGTCATGAACTATTTCTTTCCTCTGTACTTTGAAAGGTCTAAAAAATGTTTTACTGTTGTTAGTCCTGAGACTCTCACAGTTGTGTTGATGAAGATTATATCCTCTGGAATGTGATGCCATACTGATTGATAAATAATTACGGACTCTTGGTGGGCTCTACTGCTTCCACAATGTCAGTAACTGCTGGCCAATCAACACAGCTCCATATCCCAGAAAAATTTAATCTACTTCACATATTTCACTGCTGTTTTCACCGTCTATGATAAACGTTATGTTCTTCTGTAAATTATTTAAATCACCAAGCAATGTGTGTCACTGTACCCATTATTATTATGTACAATAAGCTTACATGAAATAAATGATGGCATATTGCAGAGAGATGTGTTGTATTTAAATGTATTCTAAAAACTCAGAAATATTTATGTTAATATTACCATACAAATATTATGAAGTAACATCAAGTTACAAAATTTGGTAACTACAATGTAAGTCAGGAATGTAATTTCAGTTCTGCACTAAAAATAAACAGAATTCATTCAGTTACAGCCCTTGGTCTATTTTTCAGAGTCTGGGTAAAATAAAGTCAGCAAAACATTTTATGAATATTGTATTGAAACCACATAACAACCAATATTGTACATAAACTTTATTATTGTCACAAGGAATGTGAGTTATTTCTCAACTACATATTTCAAACTCATATGTATATACATGATACATATTCATTGCCTTCTTAGAATGTTTGATGTTATACACTCCAGCACAACCTCTTACAGTCCCTTGTGTCAGTCTCCTTTGAGTGACTGGTATGGAAATACAGTGTTACAGCAATATAGCCTGTGTGTTACCAAAGAACCAGTATCATTTATGTAACCTCTTCAGAACCAGGGAGATGCACTCTGGGCTGAATTTATGTTCATTGACAATGTACCTTGAAGATGTACCATGTAAAAGAACTCAACTCCTTTGGTCAACACCTGGGAGCACACCTATAAAACAGTTAATTCTTTTTATACACAAGAAGCCTTTATCAAAAATTAAATCCATCTCTACTACATACTGTCAAATATATCATAATCCACATCATGGATACTCCCACCTCAGAAAGAGATGTCTTCTGCACCATCAGGCAAGGCCAGGCTAGACAACTTGATAATTTTCTGCAAAGAAACAACATTCCTTGAATGAACTGTCACACATTTCACACAATGTAACTATGTTCTTCTCAAAGCTATCTTTCCAGTGCTCAAGCAATTATTACCAAATGTGAATACTATGGGTTCCATTACATGCTCTGCAAATAGTCATAGAATTTGACAACAGCCTTTTCTTGTTCATATGTTTCCACAGAGCCTGGGCGCATCAATCGCACATTTGTGATGGCTCTTTCTGGAGATTGACCATAGAAATAAACCAAGTAACATGCTGCCATTACTCCTGTTCTTCCTCGGCCCATGCGGCAATGGACACCTACTGCCTGAAATGGGAAGAAAAATACAGTCATATTATGTAATTTTTTTGTATGTCTTACTTTAGGACACTGTCAGGATCTAGGATTATACAGTAATGTTAGGATGGTACATTAATGATGAATTCGAAAGGAAATGAAAGGAGTGGCCAAATCACTGTCATATTGTGACATTTTCCTACAGGGGCTGAGGAAAACCACAAAAAATCTAACAGCAGACATCCCCAGCTGAGATTCAAACCAGGCACATTCAAAATACAAATCTACTGCACTACTGCTAAACCACCCTGCTCAGTAATCACAGCATTAATACCATTACTACTGCTGATGCGCACACCTCGGCTGTCATGGCTTGCCACTAATCACAACATTCTCAATTGCTGTTCTGATGGGTTACAAGTCTAGTACTTGCATGCATGATTCACTTCATACTTGTTCCCTTCTATTACAACAGCAATTTAGGACATGGTCAGAAGAACCACGACTGAAATTAAAATCAAAACCACATAAAACGGCATAAATACGAACCTCTTTTTTGGTTCTAAACTCTTGACAGATGTCTATAAATGTCTTGATCTGGCTGACTGATGGCGAACGGAATTCCTGTATCGGAATTTCGCTCCACTTTAAATTTGGGAAAGTGTGGATTGGAGGTCTCATCTCTGGAGATAAAGTTACCAGACACTTGACACCTTCTTTCTCGAGGAAACGCAGATTTGATGGCATTTGTGGCCATCCCATTGCGGCCAGTTCACCTTGAACAACCCACGAAAAATTGAAGGGTGCACGTACACTCTCTCCACCATTACTCGCCATGATCTTGACGTTCTCGTACTGGAATTACAATTCTACTTAGATATCCCCAACATGACTCATCCATCGCAACCTGTTCCTTTACCTCCACATTGCACCATGTTACATGCGTCGTCGCATGCTTATTCCCTGCCATTGTTCCACAGATCATACCTATAGCATAGTTCCCTGCAAACAATCGCTATAATCAACCCCTACTCCGTGACTGCATGGTATGCGTATATGACCGTGCAGCCGTGTGTGGTAATGATTGGTTAACTGAAATCCGTAGTTGCGAGCCACAAGTAGTAATCTGTAGTTGAGATGATCGAGACTAGATAACACAGACTATCTGTGATCGAGAAGGCACAGTAGTGTGGTCTATGTGGCACGTTGTTGGAAGAAAAGGATTGTTGTAAATATTGTGCGGCATAAAGTTGCTTATAATGTCGTTGACTGTATTCGCAAGTACATTAAATCCACCACTTGGTAAGGAGAACCAGACATATTTACCATTTTAAACTTCGTTAGTGTATGGAATTTGTTCTCAATGTTTGAATAGCAGCTATATATGTCGCTGCAAAATGGGTTGGTGCAACAGTAATGCTCTCGACTTTTGTTTGGGAGATGGTTGGGTTGTAAGGTGTCCTTACAAAGGTTTTTGTTGTGTTCTTAGCCCATGCGAGTTAGTACCTCCATTCGTCCATAACCACTTCCTCTAAAATACCTCATAGTTCACCAGTTATACCACGACTTTTGTCCTTCATTTGAGAACCGCTTTACTGTGGGACCCAATAAAGCATGCCTTATCACGTTTTGTGACATTAAATAACTGAGTTTTTATTTGCAAACTGATGGAAGTTAACTTTTTTCCAGGTGGTTTGTTGGTTGCAAATTTTATAAAAGATACTACACCGATTACTATAAAATGGGGAAAGGTTACTTCTTTGCAAGTAACAAATGATATCTCCTTGAATACAAGTTCTACTATTAGCCGATACCTGGCCCGAATTGCAAGTTCATATGGTTTGTACGGAAGCACTGTGCTTGAACGAACCGAGGCAAGTTATTTTGTGTATCTTTGTTGACTTTCATACAAAAGACCATACTTTGGCCAATGAGTGAACAGCAGTTGATCCATTACATACCCAGGCTATCCATCTTGGGCATATAATAATTTTCCTTTTAAACACAAGGCAAGGGTTAAGCTGTCATTTCCAGACTACAGTTAGGGTGTCTAAAGAAGAATAGTATGGCTGATGTTTGTAATTCAGAGAGAAGAGGATGGTGAAAGTTAAGTACTTGGTTACTTCACAAAATATCTTTAGGTAGATCAACTCAAGTAGGATGAAACTGGGCGTGCATCGGGAGAGATGGGAAGTGCATACAACATGTTGGTCAGAAACCTGAAAGGCAGAGGCTGTTTTCACAACCAAGGCATTGACAAGGGAATAATATTAAAATGGGTCTTAAAAGCAACGAGATGTTTATGAATTTGGACTGTATTAACCTTGTTCAGCATAGGGTCCAGTGGCAGGTTGTGAAAATGGTAATGAGTCACTTGGGTTCCATAAAATGTGGTGAGTTTATTGACTAGCTGAGTGACCTTTAGCTTCTCAAGCACTCTGACTCATGGTATTAGCTTAATTAATTATCATGTTTAAAACGTTTTCTTTGTAGATTGATCATTGGTTGACATTCAGCTTTGGCCCTCTGTTGTGTGACAAGGAATTTGAAGAAGCAGTTCTGTATCTCAATAAAGTTCTTGGACCCATCACATACCTTGTTGGCAGTAAACTCACTGTTGCAGATTTTGCCATCTTTGGCACATTATATTGTAAGTATATGTGAGACTTCAAACTGCATATTAGAATTTCATGTTAGTTTTGCCGTATGCATTGATGATATATGTTTCCTAAGAAAGAAAGCAACTGTTCTATAATATTATACATATTTATGTGGGGTTATGAACTTAGGGCTAGCTTCATTTTGCAATACTTGGCACATAATAATGTAAGTAGGTGCAAGACTGTGAGGAACTTATAATAGTGTTGCTAAACACTGACCATTTTCAGCAAGTAAGACATATAAAATTGTGCAATAATATTTGTATGGAATTGTTTAACCCTTTAAACGCCAAGTTAAATCCCATCTGTAAGTCCTAGCTCGCCGAATTTTTCTGCGGGGTATTTAAATTTTGCACATGATATTCGAAAAACCTGAATATTTCGAGAACTAAGTGGGATAAATCTGTGAAACAAAAAGCATTTTGTGGGGAAGGAAACAGACATTGCTCAGAATACCTTTAAAATGCTATAATGTCATTAACTGCTTAATGGAGAAGATAAGTTTCTAAATGAACTTGTAAATATCCATATTCTTTTACTTACATTGCAATCGAGGCATCACCTGTTTGTATGGAGGGCGGACGAATAGATGTCTTACAAGTTGGTCTTTGTATGCTAATCTTCAAAACACTTTCGATCAACACAAAGCGCCACGTCACACTTCACATCTGAATATCACCATTCGCTTCACGCCCCCCACTGAACACGCGACATCGCCATTTCGTGTTACTGCGGCCAGGCCAGTGCTTATTGTGACGTGTGTCCAGTCTTCCGGTGTTATTAGAAGCTGAGGCTTGTCTCCCTACAGGCATGGATGGTCATGGCTCATGCCCAGAATGTGCCAGCATCTCTCTGATAAGGGTGAATCGAAAATCTCTGTGTGAGATTTTCTTCCCACCACATGAAGATAAAAGGATGTAACTGTTGACAACGGCCAGGTCCAGCAGGTGGAAAAAGAGTTTTTTGTCCACTTCCATGTTTGACGGCTGGCCTTATAGCTATTGGCCATCCTATCTGCATTATCAACATGCCCCATGTGACAGTTATAATCCGTCACAATTACCGGCTTTATCACATTCCAGTGTTCATCGCTATAATTGCCTTCTCTGGGTGGATCATGAATGTTTGTCAGGAGGCACACGTCTCTCTTGTCCTTCCACACCACATCCGTCAAGTCACCCCTGGTCCTTACTCGAATGTCACCACGTTTCAGTCTCAGTGTCTTGGGTTTGAGGTCCTTGGGCATGCCCTTGCTATGTAGTCTCACAGTCCCACAACAAGAAATTTTTTTCTGGGCCAGATCAGGGGAGGAAATGAAGTTGTCCATGTACAGTTTATGGCCAAATCCTTCTACACCCCTTTTCAGATTAGTCACTGTAGCGTGGGTTGCTGTCAGGTGTTGTGCCGCCCTTTGTCTGTCTTTACCAAGGTAAACATTCATGTCATATGTATATCCGGTAGAGTTGCATAGTTTGAACATTTTGATGCCGAAACATTTGCGTTTTTTTTGGGATGTACTGTTTGAATAATACCCTTCCCCTGAATTTCACAGTGACTTCATCTATTGACAAATGTTCAGAAGGGTTGTAAAATTTTGAAAAGTTCGTCCTTATAATTTCAAACAAGTCTTGTATTTTCCACAGTCTTTCATCTGTCCTGTCAACTCCATTCCTATTATTGTCCGTGAAATGTAGAAAGCTTAGTATGTGACAGTACCTAGCACGTGCCATCATTTGTCCATAGAATGTAGTGCGAAGATGTTCCATTTTCATCCAGTAGTCCTCCAGTCTGTCTTGAACTGTATGTCCCATCTGTAATGTCAGAGCCAAAAATGAAAACATTTCTGCTTCTTTCACCTCACGTTGGGGAGAAGGTCTGTCTTCAAAATTGTCTAAGAACTGGTGGTGGTAGCGATTCGTCTCCACAACCAGCAATGTAACGATTTCTGTGAAGAACAGCAGCAGGACACTAAGTGGCGTGGACACTGGGGTTATGTGTGCAGCTTCACTGCTTCTCCCATTGGGGGCCCCAATCAAGTTGTGCACTAAACGCCTTCGGGGTTTAGGGGGCAGTGTCCACTGAGAAGGTTGTGGCTGTTGACCTGCCACGTTACCAACATTATCCTCATCTTCAGAGCTGCTGGCGGAATAATCTGGACTTGGAGGCTGTGACAGGGAAGACCATTGCGAAAGTGGGCATAGCTCCTCTTCATCCTCTGACTCTTGTGTTGCCCAGTATTTATCCTCGTCGCTGCCCGAATCCATTACAATTTCTTGTATTTCATTTCGAGATAGCACACGAAACATCGCCACGTCATATTGTCAACAAAACTTCAGTACAGCTAACCCACAAACAGCAAAATCTCTACTGAATGAAGTCGAAATTCTGCAAGCTGCTTGGTGGTATAATACATAGATCAGGTATAATGTTCCCTTTCCCAACCTAAGAACCGTTACTCAGCTGCCTGTTAGTAGAATACCCAAAAGTTTTATTACCAAAACATTCCAGTCCATTTACTAAATGCGAGACATAACTAACTGCACAGTATGTTTTCAAGACTTATGACACTTATGCATTCATGGCTAATTAAGGGTGTCTTTGGTAGCTGACTAAGTGCTTATACACAAATATGACACAGGACTGCTTTCATGAGTGATTCAGTGTCGAGACATTGTGCAGTCAGATAGAAAGAGAGGGCTGTCAGTGTTGCCAAACGAAGCTCCACTAGAGTAGACATTAGTGTTTCTGGCATTACTAGGTGATGCTACTATAGTGGACATTAGTCTTTAACGGGTTAATCATTGTGAAGTGCATATTAACCCTTTCCATGTTACAGAAGTTTTACAAAATGCCCAAGTCCTGTTCATTTTTGCAGCCAGCCTTGTAATATCTTTAGAGTTTTCTTTCTCTCATGTCAGTCCAGTATAGTAAAACTGCTCCTGCCATCTAGGATCATTTACAGGAACAAAAATAAGAGTGATGTAAATGATCATCAGATGTTGGAGTGGCATGAAGAGGCATTCATGGAATCTGCCAGGAATGGCACGCAGGAGAAATTTCAAGTTCAGAATATATTATATACAACATGTGAAAAGTTGTCAGGAATTTGTAGAGAAATAAAGTTAATGTTACAATGCAGTGACAGTTATTGAATGAATATTTCCACTGTGTCTGACTAAAGCTAGAAGTGCAAAAATTTTGTCATCAATGTTTAAAGGGTTGGGTGGTTTTGTGTACTGCTCACAGCATAGTAATTATATTTATATAACAGATAGCAAGCAGTGGAACTCATCATTTCTGAGTGGAAAGGCTCCAGGAAACATAGTTCGCTGGTATAACTTCATAAAATCATTAGGCCATGTTGAGGCCTTTCTTGCGTCTATTCCTGATGAAGCAAAACCCAAGTTGGATGTTGCTGATAAAGTTGTATGTGGAAGTGTGAGGAAGGAAGAGGGAAAGTTTGTGGAACTACCAGGTGCTGAAGTAGGGAAAGTGGTTGTGAGATTTCCACCTGAAGCCAGTGGGTAAGTTTCTTATGGATTCATTTCTCTTTTATATAGATCAGTTACTGATAGCAGTGATAAATTTTGAATCTTTGAAGTATGGTAAGTAAATAGGTGTTGTGTGTTCATATACCTTAAAGAAGTTCTCATTTGCTACATTTGATTTATGTCACAGTAATTTTTATTTCCTAATATTATTGATGTTTGATAATTATAGAAACACAGTTTTAATTACTAATAATAAAGTCACTGGCTTTGTGCATAATTGTATGCTTTGGGGACTAATTAAAGAGATAATCTCATGTTTAACTCTCTTCCTATCAGTTTAACCACCTGTTCTTTGGTGGTAAATCTGAGATATGATGAACTGTGGAGTTAGAAGTGACAGAGAGAAACAAAAGATACAGCAGTTCTTAACTGTGACAGTTTGTATCAACTGTGTGAAGAGAATAACGGTACAGACATGTAGGTGTCTGAAGATTGTCAGTGTGACTCCATGTTGTTAGAGAGGTACTAACCTCTCAGAGTAACCAGCTGCCTTTGTATTGTTTGGCTCTTGTACCTGCTTCGAAAACAAACCTAAACAGTGTTAGCTGTGACTTTCCCTAGGACGAGCACTACAGGATCCTTTCTCTTTTCTTAAAGTTCTTTTCTTGTTTAACATGGAAGTTATGTGATGACATGTTGCAAACTTTCCTAAACTGTAGATTACTCCATTCTTAACTGTACTTCTTAGCTATTTATATAAAGATTTCCCACAGTATGTATATTGTTGGAAATCTTTAGACCAACACTTAATAAAATGCACGGTATAAATAACGATAAAGTTTGTACTTCATAGCGTTGCTTTCCAAACACTGAAGTGTACACCTCACATATCAACTGTTGTATATTATAATGGTGTGTCTAATTTTATAGCTTTCTACACATTGGGCATGCTAAAGCTGCTCTTCTTAATCAGTATTATCAAGAAATGTTTAAGGGTAAACTGATTATGAGATTTGATGACACTAACCCTTCCAAAGAAAAGGAGGATTTTGAGAAGGTCAGTAATAGCATCTATGAATTATATGTATGGTTATTGTGGATTTGCCATTATTGATAATTCTATGTAATATCAATAAAGAATTGCAATATTGTTATGCTTTAGCCATAACATCTCTCATCTTTGTATATTCCTTTTCATCTCCTTAGTCTTTTCCATTTCTGTGACATGGTACACTGTAGCATGTAACCAGATGTCCTGTAACCTCAAATATGATAATTTAGGTGATCCTGGAAGACCTGCAGCTACTTCAGATTAAGCCTGACAGATTCACACATACATCTGACTACTTTGATCTCATGCTTGACTTTTGTGAAAAGTTGATGAAGGAAGAGAAAGCGTATGTTGATGACACAGAGCCTGAACTGATGAAACAAGAGAGAGAACAGAGGGTGGTCTCAAAAAACAGATCTAACAGTAAGTATTGGGAAGTTGTATTAAAGATTATAGGCACATGCAGTGCAGTCTTGTCCAAATTCTTTTTACTAAAAATATTGTGGATCTCATTGTATTGTACTTTGAAGTAATTGGTTGGTTTTACATGATTGATGAAAGGGCACAAGTCCAAAATCAAGGAGCCACCTCAATAATGTAGGCATTAGCAGGGTGACATGAAACAAGTACTGTGCCGTGGGCCTGTAAGTATCTGGTGCCGCCATACATAAAGTAGTGGCCTGGCTGACATGGCACCAAGGACTTGCACATCCCAGTATTTCATTGAATATGTTGCTTAAGTGGTCAGGTCCTGACTTGATATTTTACAAGTCCTGTTTTTGAGTGTTCTGGAAAATGCCTATACTTGCTGAAATTTTCTCATTTTTGCAAGACATACTCAGATTGTGTGTTTAAATATCCCATAACTGATACATGCCACATTCTTCCTAATTCTTTATTCACTGTCATATTGCATTTTTATATTATGTAACCCAAGACTGAGGAGTTTGATACTTCTGCAATACTGTTATATTGCCATAGTAAAGACTTGGAATTGTATTTCTCATTGTCATAGCCTACTTAAGTCTTCTTTGTCCATTGTAAGTGCTCCCCTTTTAGCTCTCTTCATAATGTCTCACTTATCTGAGTTTTGCCCAGCAGGTGTCTGATATCTTCATCTTTATTCCTTTTGTTGCCCATGCACAGCACAGGTTTATCCCAAGGTATCACTAATTTTATGTTTTATTGTGTTTTGTATTTCGTATCTTGCCCAGAGCTGTGATGTCACTTTGTCATCATGTTGAAAAGGGATATATTATTTTTTGAAAGTCAGTTGTAAAAGCATGCTAGCTAAAACTTTAAAAAGCAAGAATATCATTCATATTGACTAAGTTATGTTTAGTCTTGTGATTAAAAAAACTAAACCTGGGAATGAGGATATGAAGCACACTTGAAGACTGCTGCAAAATTTGTACATTGCTGTAATTGCCATAGGAAGAGTATATGAGTATGTGGCAAATTGCATGTCTTTTGAGTGTTATGTATTTGTTCCTGAGTAGGAAACAAGTTTCCCATATGGTTACTTTCCTTGTCAGTATCTCAAAATATATGTATATATAATGTAACTGTAAGAAGGAATAATGCCCCAAATTAAAAATGTAAATATTATTATGTGATGAAAAGAAATAGGGTACAAGGATTTAGATGATGTTCAAAATCACTGCTGCAGTGCCTGCTTTAATTGCTTGCTTTAATAGCCATGATTAATATATATATATATATATATATATATTACATCAGCAGAGTGTAAATTAGATCTGAGATTTTTTACAGTAGTGAAAATTTAGATTATTTTCTTCTTGGTTATGACATTGTCTAGTTTATACTTTGTTACCACCGCCTCCAAATTGAAATCACATGGTGTGATAAATGAGAAGACCACAATGTAAATCAGAATACAATTTATTTAACACTCCGATTCATGTTTAGATCTTCTCTCTCTCTCGCTCCTTTTTTTGTGCTGAGACCCAACGCAGGCCATGGCCTCCTCATTCTTGAGGTTTCTTAATCACACACAATGACACATCAGTCGGTAGGACTCCTCTGGACGAGTGATCAGCTCGTCGCAGAGACTTCTACCTGACGACACACAACATTCACAACAGACAGACATCCATGCCCCCGGTGGGATTCAAACCCACGATCTCGGAAGGCAAGCAGCCGCAAACCTATGCCTTAGACTGCACAGCTACTGGAACTGGCCCATGTTTAGATTTTATGGAACATTTTTCTTATGAGTTTTGATGGTGTTGATTTCATTGCTGGACGTATTATGAATTCCTGTTGTGACTAGGTGAATTGCATGACATCTGTGTGAAACTGTGCTGGATACTAATTTTCTTACTCATATGTCTGTGTACTCTGAAGAATTTCCTAATGAAATAAATTGAACTTTTGACCATAACTAAATGTGCATAACATGGGGTATCAGTTTTTTTGTAGTGTATTCACTTTACGTACTGAGTTGTTAATGGTTTGCAGTTTCATGTTTTTTATTCAGCTGTTCCAGACAGGTATAGTGATACAACATCACTACATCCTTTACTGTGTGTTTATCGACTTGTGTTGTTTGAAAGAAAATTAATTTTACTTTGTTAACTGTATCTTCAACAGCAGTGGAAAAGAATTTCAAAATGTGGGAGGAAATGAAAAGAGGTACTGAGTGTGGTCAGAAGTGTTGTGTACGTGCAAAGATTGACATGAATTCAGTCAATGGCTGTTTGCGTGACCCAACCATCTACAGGTGTAAGAATGAACCACATCCGAAAACTGGTACAAAATACAAGTAGGTACACATAGTTTTGTTTGGAATTTATGTACAAAATTCAGTTCAATTTATCTTCATTTTCATATGGTGTGAATTGGCCTTACAAGCTTTGGTCTCAAATAAGATATTTTCCCAGTGGAATATATTAGGTTGTTAGTAACAACATGTCATACAATGCTGTTTATAATGATAAATGCAAAATTCCTTTCAATAATGTTACTGCAGCCACAAAAGGCATTAAAACCTCTGTATACTGAAACTGATCCCCTATACAGCTTATATATAACATGTAGCCTGTTTGAAGTTGCTGTGTTATGTACATATTGTATGCAGAGCATTAACGGTGTACACAGCTTTGAATCATTTGGAAGCTATAGAATAAATTGACCAAAGTAAAGTAGAAGGATAAATGAGGTTAAAAGAATTAAGAGCTTTTGTTTCCTAGCATCCTTCCAGTTATTGCATGGAATATGTATGAGATTTTGTACTTTTCCAGTATCTACTTATCACTGTACGGTTTCAGTATCATGAGGGAACATAGAAGGCGAGAATTTAGATGGAACAAGCATTAAGTTTCACTTACCTGTTATTTCCTCCTTAGGGTTTATCCAACTTATGACTTTGCGTGTCCTATAGTCGACAGTATTGAAGATGTGACTCACTGCTTGAGAACAACAGAATATCATGACAGGGATGAGCAATTTTATTGGTTCGTTGAGACCCTTGGTCTACGAAAGCCATACATTTGGGAATATAGTCGCCTGAACATGATGAATACTGTGTTGTCAAAGCGCAAACTCACCTGGTTTGTTGAACAAGGTCTGGTGGATGGTTGGTAAGTATAATTAATTAACATGGCCATTCTACAGACTCATTTCTAAGAGGAAAAATGATTTATTAGGTGATGCATGTGTCTGTCCTTAACTTCTGAATCAGTATAAATTTGTATTAATTTAAATCCTTCTTGTTATATTACCATGCACTGCAATCCTTTGTGATGCATTTCTCCACCATATTTTGTGAAATATATGTGTCATGCTACTTGAGACACATCCAGGTGGAGATCAGATCAGAACCTGAACCCACAAATAGGCCAATGAAAATGTTGCTGCTGTGTATTTTAGCAAGACGTGTTTCAAAATGTATGTACAAGTTTTCATGCAGAATGTTTGTTGGTTTGTTTGGTGTTTAACTAAAATTCAACTTAGTTTAAAAAATGTGGTCACCCTGTCCATTGTTAAATTTTGTGATAATCCAAGAAGTACGGTTATCACACTGACTGATGTAGGCACCGAAGTCATCTGATTGTTGTATGAAAAGTGTAATACCTTCTGCTTCAGCCTGATGTGTTAAACACGCATGCTTGCACAGAAAGAGACAGAAAGCAAAGTTCAAATTTATGATCCTGGTTCAAAACGTGCAACATTGACCCAAGATTCCTTGTTTATTCTACATTGTCCAAGACTTAAAGCCAAGAGAGAGAGGTAACACATTCATTGTGAAAATGATGATTGTTAGCAAGACTGTAATATAACTTAATAGCATATCACTACAGAAGATACTCCATTCTGTTCACATACTCTGCAACTTACTGGACACAAAATGTATGATTAAATCAACTTGTGTGTTCAAATTCTGTGCCAAACCTTCCAGCCCAGCATGTGTATCTTTTGTCTTGCGGAGTGTAGCAGTATTGTACCAGGAGAAATGAAAAGTTCTGTGCTGCACAAGGTGATGGGTAAATGCCTAAGAAGAAACCTTACTCATACGTCTTTCAGATATGTTGCTGGAAAACATCTCACAAGAGAGAGAAAAATGTTTGTGAAATGCAGGAAAATTTGTGTGCCAATGAATTATAATTTTTAGACCTGACTTGCCAGTCAGCCATCATACGTTACCAGTGGGAGAAACACTGGCATAAGTACATGCTAATTTTTAGGGTTTATGAATTACATTTGCTGAACTGTACCAACTGGAGTGTATCAGTGGGCACAGTAGGAACAGTTCAGTTGATTTTCTACTTACACAGTTGGACAAAGAGGTGGAGGTGGAGGGTGACCATAACTAAGAAGTTTGTATTTTTATTTTAAACATTTATGAACGTTTCGAAGTACAGTTGTATAATTGTGTTTACAGGGATGATGCTCGTTTCCCAACTGTACGAGGAATTCTGAGGCGTGGTATGACAGTTGAAGGTTTAAGACAATTTATCATTGCTCAGGGCTCATCTCGGTCTGTTGTTCTAATGGAGTGGGACAAGATCTGGTCATTCAACAAGAAGGTATATTATAGTGTCTTGTTTCATATTATTAAAACAAGCAATTGCACATGCAAAGCATATAGTATGTATACATATGATTTTCCCACCTACAAGTTTCATTTTGGTGTTCCTGTGTTTATGTACTTCAAATTTAAAATGCAAGTTAATTTTTAAAGCTGGATCACTAAAATGCAGTACCATGTGTTGTAGGTGACAAAATGCATGTGGAGGATACGTGTTTTAAATACTTTTACAACGTGGGAATTGAAACACTTAATGAGCAAGTTAGGTCCATTCTGTTGTTGCAATTCCACATGCTCCATGGAATTTTATGCACTTGGGGTGGTACTGTTGTATTACGTGGGGACATCTGTCATAAGTGTTTGTATGCAGTGATGCTAATGTGGCAGTAAAATAAACTTTAGCTGCAGTGCAAATAACAGACACTCAGCATACTATAATAGTAATAGTAGATGTGCTCCAGTGTCTGAGAATATAATCTCATTTAGAGATTAGTCCAAGGTAATTGTATTGGATTTTCAGCTCTGACCTTACAGTTTGCAGGGGGGAGGGAATAAATGTTATTCAGTATAATAGTTACCAATCACCTGAAATTCGTCAGGCTCTCTGTACATACAGAGTGTCCAGCAGCTAATGCCCAACTGCTAAGGGTCATTTCTATGATAAAATATGAGGTTAAAATATTCTGTGATGTAATTGCGTCAGACACCCTATTTCCAGGCAGAACATTCATTAAGGTATAAAATATGTCATTGTCACATGACATGAAATTCTGCTGATCTTATGTTGGTGCATCAAAAAATGGTGCATGTAATGGCATGCAGTAGGGTGACGCATGTGTACTGTCTTGCAATGTCAGTACCCAAAGACACAGTGACTCAGCATCACATCTCAGACAAAGCTATACCTCATTTCCACTGCTGTGAAAACCTGAAAACTTATGTTCTGGACAATGGTTTTACTTCCCAAAAATAATAACTCAAAATTCCTAGCCAGAAGGGACAGTGCAATGTTCCTCAACAATTGCATGGTGAAGTAAAGGTACTTGAGGTAGAATTTTATTTACTGCTAATGAAATTATGATACTGAGGTCATCATAGTGTAATAGTTAATGTGCCTTTTTCGCATTCAGGAGGTTCCGAGTTTGAATCGCATGTAAAACAGCCACTTCAGCACATCCTGGTACATTATTTTGAAGTACACTATAGCCCCATGCATCTTTGTGCTCCTGAACACATCATTTATAATGATCACATAACTTGATATAGTTTGAGAAGCAGAATAAAGTAAAGTAAAAAATCAGTGTGTAGTGATTAAAATCGTGGCTAGTAGATGAAATTTCACATTATAAGATGGCTGTTTCTTTTTTACCCACATTCTCAGTAATATGAGATGTTTGGTGTTTCAGGTGATAGACCCTGTTGCTCCCCGTTACACTGCTCTGGAAGCAGAAGGGACTGTGCCAGTACTTGTAAATGGGGCAAGTGTGGAATCTTTGACTGTTGCAAAACACCCTAAAAATGATACAATTGGTACAAAAACTGTCTGGGTTGGTCCAAGAATTCTCATTGATGGTGTTGATGCAGAAACATTGAAGGAAGGAGAAAACACCACCTTCATTAACTGGGGGAACCTTTTAATCAAGAAGATTAATCGGTAAG
>Ga0123355_10007639_pt1 | contig 16234 bp, 8 predicted proteins | sample TergutEmb28metaG_3_FD_89872 | JGI IMG/M metagenome (GOLD analysis project Ga0123355, IMG submission 89872) | Embiratermes neotenicus P1 segment gut microbial communities from Petit-Saut dam, French Guiana - Emb289 P1 | ecosystem: Host-associated > Arthropoda: Insects > Digestive system > Gut ...
ATTTGCAAACGAGGTGTTGTGGCAGCATATCATGTTGTGTGGGAATGTGTTGTGGAGCAGTGGCTAGGTGTGCGTCGTACGACGCACACCTAGCCAGCTGCTCCACAACACATTCCCACACAACATGATATGCTCTTTTAGCGACGCCACTTGTTCTTCGAGGAAAATTGTGTGTTCTGAACTATCAAAGAGTGAAAAAATAATACCTCGAATTTAAGTCTGTCTTCTTTCTGAGTCTTACCTCTTCTGTCTACTCATGGTAGGTATAGAGGGTTATTGTTGTACCTGATCATACTCAGTGACACACACATACACACTCAGTAGGACTCCTGTAGACGAGAGATCGGACCGCCGCAGAGATCTCTACCTGTTAGTACAGTACATCCGATTCAAGACATCCTAATTTGCAGTTTGGAAAAATGTTTTAAGTTAGAAGTAATAGGGTAATGTTAATGGTGGTAATAATAATAATAATAATAATAATAATAATAATAATAATAATAATACCCTTTTCCTTTAACTTTCGGCTCCATAATTTGCATCTACGACCTTAATATGACCCATGTACTATGGACACGTTCACTTAGATGGGCTGGGTCTAGTTCTGTATGCTATTTTACTTTACTGTGAATTACACACATACACTTTGTGTTCTGATATGTGTGATGTGTAGGTGCACTGTTTTGTATTTTTATGAATAACTCATATGCATCGTGGCTTTGTTCATGTTTCCTGAGGGCAATTCTGAACTGCAATAGGGCATGTGGTTTGTTCCATAACAAAACTTAATAAGAAGGTGAAGAGGAAGAATTTTGTTACAGTAAATGGTTAATTTCCTGTATTGGAGCTTTCTTGAAGCAAATCAATGGAAGAATAACAGGAACTTTCACTACAAATTCTCCTTAATTACATTTCTGTCACTTCGGCCATGACGTGTTATGTCGTAACAGCTGTAGTTGTATCTCCTTGGCACGGAATGCTAGCTGCTAACACGATCAGAGTGGAACGGATCGTGTTAGCAGTTAGTCGACGCAGATGCATAGTAAACACCATTTGCTGCGTATACAGTAACTGCCTCCTGATGATGAATACTTAATTTCTTCGAAACATGTAGAGGAAATACTATTAGAGTAAATTAAGAAAGAAAAGTGCGTCTTGTTGGTCTTTATTAAGTAATTATATCACGATGCATGGTCCAGAAAACATTATGCTCGGAATGGCATTGCAGCTCTATAGACTTCCGTAAGTTTAAGGAAGAACAGTGTGCAGCTTTATGATCTGCGCTATAGCATACGGTACACCACAAACTGTAACTATGTTTTACATTCCAATTTGCCCACATTTTGCTTTCGCTGGTTATCTGTATTATCAGTGGCTTTCACTTCTCAGTTTGAAAGTAGTTTCAAAGATTTTATCTTTTTAATTATTAAAACCGAAATTGTATGTTAATTTCATAAACTGCTTGAAGCTATTGAAACGACTCGGAACGTTGCTTTTAATTACGGTCGTAGGAAATAATATTGCAGGTATCCTTTTTAGTTTGAGTCCCGTAAAATATGGATAATTATTCCCGTCCAGAAATAGGGACCAGGATTAAATGAAGAACTCTTTTTAATGGCATCCCCTGGGATTTGGGAAGATAGGATGAACAAAAAGGAGTAAATGGAGAAATGAAATCCATTAATAATTTTGAGATTGTTTCAAAACTTTCCCAGTAGAACTTTTCAGCTCGCAGTAAAACTGAAATATATTTGCCTATAGACTGTTGATAAAAGTCTACATGTATTACGTCAGTCTGCCTTATTCATTGCGAATTATTACACCTTATGACAAGGCTCTTCAGAAGTTTAACGATTATGATACGAGGAAGTTAATATTTTATCTTATTTATTAGTGATATTTTTCGGCCACTTTCCCGCAGTTCCCCCACTGGTATTGTGCGCCCAATGTTTACGGTTGTTACTGTCCAATTAAGAAGGAACTTGGAAGGGGGTGTATAGAATGTTTGGAATATGTTTCTGAAATAGCCTGGAGGTTGTGAGAAAACTCTCAAATTCTGTGCATGATATTCTGACCCAGGAACATTTCACATTACCATACGTCTGTCCTGTGAACTGGTAACTAGTGGGTATTGCAGATGTATACGATATCCGTCAGTCACAAATCTATCTGTATATTGGATTGTTTAATACAACATTTTCGCCTTAATGTGCAGCTATTATCAGGAAAATAAGATACAAAATAATTAATATGTCAGCTGCATAATGCTAGTTGGATATTTACCACTGCTTCGAAGGAATGCGCTGTTTAGGTATTGTATCAGGCTGTCTCACAGTGCCAATTACTATATATTAGTTTTGCTAATTAATTGAGACTGTAGCCTGTAGCAGTGAATTTATTTTCATAAATGATAAATTTTTGTAGAGGCTGCGAGTTCACAGAAGGAGGCGCACAAGTACTTATTTGTCTTATTAAGGATGTCAACTTATAAAAATATTTTCAGGGAAAGTTATTTGTAACCCTAACTTTGTGGTAATAAAATATTTTATTTTTAGGTTCGAGGTGGTTTTTGTAGTAGGGTTAACATGCAACAGATGATGCAAAAGTAATGCAGTCGATGTTGTTTAGGGAGTAAATTAATGTGCAGTGGCAACGAAGAAGTTTATAGTTTGGTACGGTTTTTATGGGCGAAATACTTTTCCTCTATCGACAAGGACAACCATACTGATAATGGTGGTGCTGGTGGTGGTATTTGCGGCGTTGTTGTTGTTTTGTTTTCGTCATCGTCGTCGTCGTCGTTGTTGTTGTTGTTTTGTTTTGTTTTGTTTTCGTCATCGCCGCCGCCGCTGCCGCCGCCGCCGCCGCCGTCGTCGTCGTCGTCGTCGTCGTCGTTGTTGTTGTTGTTGTTGTTGTTGTTGTTGTTGTTACCGGCCAGCTTAACGCATGGACGAATTCGAATGCAGCACGGATGGAGGAACTTACTTTGAAATACTGTCGAGTCAGCTTTCCTTGTTACCGATTTTACAGTAATGAGCCAGTGGAAAATGCTCTTCGTGAATTCTACGGCGACGGAACTCGTCGCCAAGTTAGAGTCATGCCTTTCGTTGGTGGGGCGAATACGTTGACATATTATGATACTTTACTGGAATAAGTGATTCACATTTAAAGTTGTAGCGACTTCTCACTGCATATTTATCTCCTGTGGCACATACTCTTTGAACACACTTCATACATCAGCAGATAGATGTTTTTTTTATCTTGTACACATTTTTCTTTGACTGAGTTTCTGTTTTTAAACTTAAGAAACTGAACAACTGGCTGGATTATCCGGGGTTCGAATCCTGGTAGGGAAAAGGGGGTTTTCTCTTCTCCAGAACGTCCAGACGGGCTCTGGTGCCCACCCAGCCTCCTGCTCGGTGGGTACCGGGATTATTTTCAGAGGCTAAGACGTCGGGGGCAAGGTTAATAAAGAATGGGGCTAAATCTTTACTCTCCTTCATGGCATGGACAGGGAACACTTAACGTTTATTGCGTTCGTAATGATACGTTGCAGGTATCTTAGGTTAGTAAAAGGCGGCCTTCTTTCATGCACTGTTGTTGTAAAGGCAAAGGTTAAAGTTGTTCCTGTCTTTAATTAAACTTCGTTTCGTGAAAGATATGAGAATTGAATGTATAGTTCTAAGCATTCGTCGCCGCGACGCTGGATAGAAATGAAACACGATTTTACGACAAGAAAATAAGTATTGCTTATTCCTAGCTTTCTGAAAACATTCAGAAAAGTAACCCTTAGATGGCAGTAGTAATTGTTTCAGTTCTTGTTTGCTCATTTTACCTTCATTACATGTTTGGTTCACAACGACAGCTGCATGTTCACACGCAGTACATGGTTGAGCGGCTGGCCAAAGGTGTAATGTCGTGACGTGTCGTGACGGTGAAAAATAAGCTCATTGTGTGTGATCCTATTGCTGCGGGGTTATTTGTGCCCGTTTATCATAGAACAGTGATGATTTTTATTAATGCTTTGAAATAAATCTCAGCGGTCACCATGCCATTTTCTGGTCTACAAATAGGAAACTTTAGTAAACTATTTGTATTACGTTACGTTTCGTGAAAATTTGTGGGTCTTCAGTTGTCCTAATGCTTCGGCTTGAAGATATTTAATTGTATATTAGCGAAAAGTGAATCTGTGAACACATGTGCACATATCACAAGCCCTTTTTTTTGGTAGGGTTGGTGAGTCGATTGGATGATTAAGTGAAAGGTCTGTGTTTTTTATATTTGTTTTAATGAATAGGCTGGAGCTAGAAGTAGAAGGAACGTGACTTGGAAATTCATCATAACGCTAAAGTATGAGACGTCGGTGCCTTCGTAATCATAACGGAAGAAATATTTCCGTGAATCTTATGTTTATTGGACCGTGCATCATCTTGATAGTTGAATAAAGAGAGACCAACTTGATGTCACTTGCTTTATTATTTCATTGTTTAATGCTCAGCATGTTTCGGATGTTAATACATCCGAAACATGCTGAGCATTAAACAATGAAATAATAAAGCAAGTGACATCAAGTTGGTCTCTCTTTATTCAACATGTATCCGTGTTTAGTTTATCAAACACGGGCAGAATACGGTCCAACTTAAACATTTTATTAAAGAGACACTCATGCTTGAGTACACGCTCACCCATTGTACGTTTTGTGCCCTGTCTAGCTCAGTATAGTACGTGAGACTTCTTTAGGATACGAGTGGGTTTAGCGAATCTGATAAAGTTTTTTGTTGGTTACATCGTTACTTTTTTATTACCAGTACCTTTCTGCTTGTGGATCCCAGCTAACTGATTAGGAATTAGCTGATATGTTTATAAACCATCCGCTTACTAGCGCAACTCAGCAGACACCCGTCCTCCTCGTCTGCTCAGTATGAACTCTGAGGACAGCTCACTGTGGTTTACATCTGAATGCTACGAACTCGGACCGCTTCCTTGATCTATCAGAACTTCCCATCTCGGTTAAAGTTCTAACTTGAATGAGAGCCTCGAACTCCCATCTGTCAGAATGGAAACTTCTTTTTATCACCTTTCCTTCATGGTTTATTGGTGTCGGGCTACTGACCCTGCACGCCATGGCATATTATGAGCACTTCACTTCATTCCCATACATTTGATGAATTATCCAACTAGGCCATCACTTCCTTTGTCGGTTGCCCACAGAGTTTACGAAACCAAAGTATTCCTGGAGCAATGACCTTCTGCCCTTCAGTGAAATTTCCTTGAATGGACCGCTTTTGTGAGTTTTATGACGGACGGCAAGAACTCGAGATGTGATTGCTACACTTAGCCATCATTCTAATGCACATGGATAGCTTCAAACCGTCCGTAACTGAGAGACAGGAATAGTTTTGTCTGATAAGAAAATGTACCAGAAATGTTCGGCTACACTTCTTTTCATGAAGTGTCATGTGTCAGTTTGCTAGGACCTCGGCGTCTCCTTTCATGTCTGACTGAAATTTAGCCTATTCCAGAGAGAAGCTCGCCAGTATTCACAAATTATTTTGTGTCATAATTGTTGAAACTACGACAAAACGAAATACTCAATGCAGTTAATAAATTTTAAAGTGATTTTAAGGATGAGATCCCGATCCATGAAGTGATAAGTATCATATACATCGTGTGATATTTTTATAAGCTGGATGATGAACATAATGACCGGATCGGGTCGCAAAATCTAGCAATTTATAGAAAATGGATTATTTGTTTTTATAATAAAACAATTGTGTTGCGATGCGGTCTGTACAAATTGCATTGCTTTGTGTTATTTTGCCTTCATGTCCATTGCATCCTCTGACTGTACGTGTGTTTGGCTATGACCATTCCCTTCATCATTCTTTCTAGCTCATTAGACATCATCATCATCCGGTAATTCACTATCTTATAAAATGAGTTACTGACGGTGACGGCCAATGGAGTTGGACATGAACAATGCTAGGTGACCTGTAATAGTCGAGAATTTTCTCATTATGTTATTGTTGTTATGAGTCGGCTGTTTTGCTTTATTTTGCTTGGAATGTCGTGTCACTCGATCACGAAGAATTAGAATTAAATTCGGCAAGTACGCTACCAAGTAAAGCTTAATGCCTAAGTAACAAACATATATTCGAAGCCAGAAGAGCCATCATTACAGTAGCCCATGTTACTGTACGACTACAGCTACGTGGTGAGGCGCCAACAGTAATCGTCATGTTGAAGTAATTGAAAATCGCCCAGCTGTTGAATGTTTGTCTCTAATGGCGAGGTAATTTGAACTGCCATAACTGAAATTGGTTACTAAAACAGGCCTCCTGAATAGGAGACAGTAATTATTATGTCATGTGGTCTGGACTGTGTTTCTCAGTTTGTCAGTTAAATGATGCTGAGCATTGAAAAGTCTAATAATTTTATTATCTCAAAACAAAATAACATCAAATTCTCCGTTAGAATGCAGAATAAGGTTTTGTTTACAATGCAAAAGAGTTAAGGGGACGAAGGGCCCGTGTGGAGTGAATTTATGAGTATTTGAACTGGAGGTCGTCAAGTTGATCATACTTCAGTAGGTTTTCTTGTCTCAGTACAGTTAGACTTGGACTCTAATTGTTTGTTACACTATTACTTTTAATAACGTGTAGTTTAGGGTGATAGTCTTATATAAATAAATGTAATATTTTTTCTTGTATACTTATAAAACAGGGGGTTCGCATGTAGTCTGAAACTCACAAGATATAGTACTTTTTCATTCCTCGGAAACAGTACTCAATATACTTTCCCAATTCTTGTTTTTGAATTTTCTCCTCTTTTATGTGCCTAAATATACGCGTTTCTTTACAATATGCATGCGTTATAAGGCAATCTATTTCTTATTTCAAAAATTATTGAACTACTTCCTTGTTATAACGAAACCATATATATATATATATATATATATATATATATGTCAGATACAGTGATACATTTTACGATCCCAGGGGCCGCGCGGTCTATGTCGTAGGTTTGCGCCCGCTCGCTTGCTGGTATTGCGGTTTCGAACCCTGCCGAGATCATTGATGTCCGTCTCTTTTATTTGTGGTGTGTTGCCAGGTAGAGATTTCTGTGTCGGGCTGATCACTTGACCAGAGGAGTCCTACCGAGTGTGTTGTGTCTGAGTATGATCGTGGAGCCTTGATAATGAGGAGGCCGTGGCCCACTGGAGCTGTTGCACCGTGGGAAAGATACTAATATACTTAATCCCTGCATGTTATATATCCCCATTACATAACTGAAGAACATGAGGGCTACTTAAATTCTTTAAATCTTTCTTTACAAAAATAAATTTTACTGCTAGTTTCTTATGACTATGGGTGTGCGTCGCACACGGCGCACACCCATAGTCAGGCGCATTCTCAACAGCGTACTCTTACACAACAGGACATGCTGCCACAACACCCTGTTGATATAAAGGAATTAATTAGTGAGTGTTTTTAAAATGACTTTAGCAAGGAACAACGTAGCTCCCTGAAGATGATCTTAGGATCGAAACATGTTGGAGTGATTTTAAATGTTTTATTGTGAAATTTTATGTAAGTGCAATTGTTGGTTTGATAATTAAAGTGATTCTACGAAGTGCACAGTGCAACAATAAACATGTAGGAACTAAGTAATACAAAAATACATAGATTGTGGATCTGTGCATTTGTCGGTGTTACCAGAGTTTCAATAGTCAGACTGTATCTGCTTTAGGAAAACAACGCATTAAAGCTCTGTAGTTACCAAGGGAGTTCCTGCGCATTGTTCTGTTGCAGATACGTTAAACTCAACTTCTTAGTCTCGAAGCCAGGCAGTGTCAGAGATAGTAAAAATACTCATACAATTAGCCCGCGTACCGAATATACCCCGCCATCCCCTACAGTTCACATATTGTCGGTATAGACAGTACTTCCGTCTGTTGATCTGTCACCCCCATATCTCATCTATCTCGTAGCAAGTTGCTGTGTTTCTGCACGGTTGTACAGCAGCTCACAAGGTCAGATTGTTACCTTGGCACACCATGGTGACAAGTTGATCCTACAGCACATGCACGTACACTTAATTTGATGTGTGGTTGACCGTGCATCGTAGTTCAATGTGGGATAAGAAATCAACTAGATGTCACTTAGTATTATATTTATTTCTCCTTTATAAGTTGCTCAACATGTTTCGGGCCACCTTGTGTCCATCCTCAGGAGCTGACGACTTAGTGGTATTTTTTCCGCGGGTGGTATAGTGCCGTGGCTGTGTAGGCAGTCAGATCCGTTTGGCTGGTTGTGTGTCCATTTGAGAGTACGTAGCACAACTACGTTGTGCTACGTACTCACACAACCAGCCAAACGGATCTGACTGCCTACACAGCCACGGTACTAGACCACATGCGGCAAAAATACCACTAAGTCGTCAGCTCCTGAGGATGGGCACAAGGTGGCCTGAAACATGTTGAGCAACTAATATTTTTGCCGCGTGTGGTGTAGTGCCGTGGCTGTGTAGGCAGTCAGATCCGTTTGGCTGGTTGTGTGTCCATTTGGGAGTACGTAGCACAACGTAGTTGTGCTACGTACTCCCAAACTACGTACTGCCTACACAGCCACGGCACTACACCACACGCGGCAAAAATACCACTAAGTCGTCAGCTCCTGAGGATGGGCACAAGGTGGCCCGAAACATGTTGAGCAACTAATAAAGGAGAAATAAATATAATACTAAGTGACATCTGGTTGGTTTCTTATCCCACAGTACACTTGATTATTTCATGGTTCTGTCTGCCTACCTTTCTGCAGTATCCCCTTCTGTTTGCCTTCTGCCCATCTCTGTACCTGTGCGTCTGTCGGAATTTCTCTCTGTCGTGTAGCGCATAGAACACCTGAACTCAGCCGTAAGGCATGTGGATCATGGCCTTAAATGCGAGCTTCTGGCATCCGTGCACAGGGGGAAGTGTAAATTTGTAAAAGTTACTAAAAATTCTCTCTCAGGATTAATGGTACTATAGCTGTTATCTTGTCAAAACACGAATTCGCTGCTGGTGTCATTTGGTCTCGCAGCTGTTGGACCGTCCCCAGTCGGAGCCAGAGTCAAGTCTAGAACTACGGAGGTTTAAGAGAGGTGAAAAAAGCTCTCTCGGTTGTCTTGCAGTTGTCTCTGTTCTTGTTCCGCTTGTGTCTGCTGAGAAATGTAACCCTCTTGCTGCCAAGTCCATTTAGACAGACTGCCGTCTAATTGCAAGCCTGATCAGTGGAAACTGAAACAATAGCCAACAGTTAAGGGTTATCAAATGGTGAGAAATTAAAAGGTGCGCCATCTGCTAACATACATGCAATTCTGACAATCGGATCCTATTGGGGCTTGCCTAGTCAAATTTAATTGATTGATTGTATTGTTTGGCCAGCAGGGAAATACTGAAAACGTGATACTGTAGCTGATGTGTTAATTTTACTGTCGTTATCGAAACCGAGATTTGCAAGTTATAAACTCAATTCGCAGTAAACACAAGAGTTTACCAACTGTTTCCTTGGTCCAGTGTCCGCTGCAGTAAATGGGAGTCTTGCAGGACTACGAAGAATTCGTACCAGCACACACCTTTTGCTTGTTCTAAATGATCTTCATCCGTAACCCTGCAGTGGCCTCTAAGTGTGGGCTGGAAAATATTCTGGCAGATACAAACGGATGGGACAACAATTTCCCCTTCTTTGCTGTCAGCTTCAACAAGCACAACATCAGCTGAGTGTCAAGATCTATCGTAACTGGGGCTTCGAATTTTTTGCCACTTTGATATATCACTTCCTCCTGTGAAATTATACTTTTTCGGCACTCCTTTGCAGGGTATTTGCTTTATGATATTCTTTAACAATCCATTTAAGGAGCTGTCTATGTCGTGTGCGGTTTTTCATATACTTTTGACTTTCTTTTCGAGATGACAGTATGTAGATATGGTCAGTGTGAATGTGTTTAAAAAGACAAGAGAAATAACGTGACTAATAATTGTATAATATTTGCATGCTTATTGTATCCGTTGCGGACCCGATGAGGAACGTACCTTAGATGTTTTTCCCAGGGAGGACGGAGCTCCTAACTATGGTTAAGACGGGGAGTCGGGCAGGCCGCACACACTCTCGCTAATCCCCAAGTAGAATATATTGGAGTTTTATTATGCAAGCGTATAGAGTAATTGCATTTACAACTGAAATGTATCAGTGACAAATCTCGCCAGCGGGCTCTTCATTACCGTTTGCACTCACTGACCGTCCAGTTTCGTACTCTGCTGCTCAGACACATTTCGAGCTAGGCAGCAGATTGCTGCTGCAGAACGAAGCAGCTATTATTACATGTGTTGCTCCACACACACTGCTCGCGCGATACACTTAGCGAGTCCAGTTATAAACAAAAGAAATGGAAGGAAATTATATTCCTCCCATGCCAGGTCTTAAGAGAGGCGAGAACTAAGCATGAGTAAATTTGGCTTATGACTAACGTACAGTACATGTAAGAATGCTAAAAAGAAAACCACAATAAAAAAGTCAATGTGTGGCAACTACACAACATGTTTTGTGTGTAATATCAGCAATACACGAACATTAAAGCTAATGAGTACGAAAGGCACGGATAGGAACAGACACGCGTAAGTCGTCGTATATTCTCGTTGGGGGAATTCTGGTTATCTTCCAGAGCAGTGCATGGGGGGACGTGTGGTTTAAAAAAAAGTAGCAACAGAACAAGTTTCCGTGTGTTATTCGGAACTAGGATGCCAGTTGTCAGTCTTATAGTTCTTCATATTCATTTGTCAGCGAAGAGTTGGTCCAGTTTCAGGAGATACAGTTTTACCCCTTCCCATAAATAAAAAGACTGCCCAGTGAATTAATACTCTTTCCTGTTATTATTGATACGGAAGAGAAAATATCGGTGGAAAGGCGCTTCCTTAGTGTCTTAGGTTATACAGTATATGTCCCTTTTGACGTTCAGGTGACTGTGCATCGTGATAAATTCTTATAATAAAACCAACTAGATGCACTAATTTCTCAAATTTATTTTTGGAATAAAACTCTACATGTTTCCGACAGTTCCTATGTCCATCATCAGGAGTTTTTCACTGTACACACAGCAATGGTATATGTCATATACCATTGCTGTGTGTACAGTGAAAAAGTCCTGATGATGGACAGAGGAACTGTCGGAAACATGTAGAGTTTTATTCCAAAAATAAATTTGACAAATTAGTGCATCTAGTTGGTTTTATTATAAGAGTATGTGTCCTCTAAATACAAGATGTTGGTAAGCGGTGAATTTAGAATTAAGACAGACAGACAGAGAGAGAGAGAGAGAGAGAGAGAGAGAGAGGCTGCGATATTGTAAAGTACTTATCACTTCCCTGCTTAGGCAAGTGCTGGGAACGAGATCTGTGAATTGAACATGGGACTTCCAGAATACGAAATACTGTCGATCAATATGTTTGACAGTGGTGAAATGTGAACTGCGTGTATGCAGTGAGAAGCCTCCTGTTTCAGGGTAGTCATACCGTCGCAAAGCCGGCAGAAAGTCTGACAGAAAGCTAGCATTGAACTCCATTTTAAGAAAAGGGAGAGGTGAATGATAAACATGAGGAGCTTCTTGGGTGCCACAGAAGTTTATTCCAAAATGACTGCCGAGCGGAGAGCATATTTGTGTACTTTTAAAAACCAAGTAGCTATCAATTTACATTGACTGAACAGACCTTACATGCATGGGTTAAGTCTTCTGCGATGTTAAATCATGTTGGACTCATAAACAGTTTCGAATGTTTCTAAAGAACATAATGCTTCCATTTTTAGGGTCAAGGAGTGCAAGAAGGGTAGCCGCGCAGAGAAATATGAGTATATAATGTCAGGAAAACTAGGATTGTGGCCCAGTGGGATTGGGTAAACTGTGCATTGGGTGGTGTCCGAATTTGCAGGAAGGTAAAATGACACCGACTGGTCACGACTCCGCTCAGAGCATAGCTCCACCACCCCACAGGCCTGCAATCCCAGTTGTTCTGATATATATATATATATATATATATTACACCCATATCTCAGACCAAGCTACTGTTCTTGAATTCCTTTTCCCTAGGTTTCTTCAAAACGAAGGTGACTGTTTACAAGTCGAAAGACACAACATCCCCGAAATTGAAGTAAAATGCACGGAATGGAAAATGGAAAATTCCAGAAGATTTAAATCTTTAACACCGATGTGAGAACTGAGGATTTAGTGTGATATATATATATATATAATATTGGTTCAGTTTATCTTATGAACGCGGACGTGAGCAGTGGCAAATGAAGCGAAAAGTTGCTAATTGAACTGACAGATAAGAATGTTTCGTTTGAGTTACGGAATTATCAGTTTGTGAGTTTGTTTAATGTGTCATGTTGCCTTGCCAGAAGGTAAACACTAATGGGATTGGAAATGGTAATATTAAAATAAAATGCCTTGTATGTTTTGTTAATTAAGGCCCGGATTTGTAATCCATTTAACTAATATGCAAATTCTCTGTTGTCCTCGACATTTCACGTCGCACGAATATGAGTCATGATTGCCTCGTATGTTGTGTTTGTGGCTGAACGTACTGGGAATCTGATGGTACGGTTTCAGCGTAACTGTCGCGCAATGTCTTTTGCTGCGGCGCGTCAGTGACGACTCTCTCCGTGGTTATCAGTGTCTGGCAGTACTAGTTCATAGTTATGTTGTTTGTACGCACTGAAGTGGTAAGAGCGTTGACACATTGTGCTGCTGACGACGGCCTTTCTATTCTACAGATGCACGCACAAAATAATTGTTATTAATTCAACCAAGAGTTCGTAGACGGTAAATGAGAAAGAAGAAATGAAATGAGGTAGGCGTTTTGCTACAATAAGCACAGCCGCGCGTAGTAACTTAGCTTTATAGATACTGCCGTTTACATCAGTGAAGTTGGTGTTGGGCAGTTGACTGTGTTTGTGTGGTCAGCAGTTCAAACTAACAGTTTCGTGCTTTATTTAATCTAATGTTATGAAATATTTTACGTTACTTACACAAGGATTTTGATCGGGCTTCTAAGGGTGCAGATCTTTAATATGAATAAAGAAATTACGAAGCTGACACTACATTTGTTACTCTGCATGTTTCTGTGTGGAACTGACAAACTGATGAGTGTCCTACATTCTCGTAGAGGCACCTGCTTCGAATCCCAATATGCCTTAACCATTCACGATTGGAAATTTATCTACTGAAGTGGTTCTTCAAAATTGTTGATGCAGCGTAGAACTACTGAGTTTATTGTAATTATTATTATCATTTGTTGTGGTTGTTGTTGTTTTTGTGGCTGCAGGTATTCTGACTGAAAGTCAGAGTATACGAATGTGTTAGCAGGGAAGTTAGCACCTTGTATCAGAGTCGTTCTTCACATGTTAATGGCCTTACAGCTAATAAACAAATTTAACCACATTGTCGAGCCTCGACAGCTCATTACATTGTTTTCAAGAACCCGTGCCTGGTCACTAGCCTGAACTGAACCAAATCAGTCCCTTACACAGACTGACAACCTGCTTCTGTCAGATACGTTTTAATATCCACCCGTCTATTTCTAGATCTCCAAAGTGACTTCTGCTCTTGATACTTTCTATACTTGTCATGCGGGCTACCTGTCCCGCTTGTTCTGTGTTACTAAAAGCATCCCACAAATTTTCTTCACTGTTCAGTCAGTTACATCTTCCATAAAATGCTCTTCCGATTATGTACTTGTATTTCTACATAATGGTGGTCAAATGGAACTGCCGAAACTTGTTGTAGGAAAATATAAAAATTAGCTTACAGTGTTCAAGTGTTGTATTTATCTGGATATAAAATTGATATTAATTACCTCCCTGCTTCACATGTTTTGCAATTGCTTATCTAACTCTGGTACCTTCTTATAATAAAACCAACTAGATGCTGACAGCTTGCGAGCAAGCTGTTAGCAAACCTGTGTGACATATACCATTGTGTGTGTGTAGTGAAAAACTCCTGATGATTGACAGATGAGCTGTCCGAAACATGTAGAGCTTTATTCCAAAAATAAATTTGAGAAATTAGTGCATCTAGTTGGTTTTATTATAAGACTTTATCGCGATGTACGGTCACCTGAACGTCAAACTCTGCTACCTTTGTTGGAAACGATCCTTTAATTCTTTGGTGGTTTATTTCTGTCCCTGATGCAACTGCGACCCTAAAGTTCATCTTACCCTATTTAAACAGCCAGGAGTGAGGCGCGGCTAGATGTAGCGAGTGAATTACGGTTTGCTTAAGTCCCCTTTAATGTGATAGAAGTCTGTGTTCCTTTCCACATTCATTGCTACGCTTCTCACTTAGGACGTGGCATGGTCTTGCCGAAATATGTAGACGGCATGAGGCATTTGCATTTAGATACTTTGTTACTGTTGACTGGTGAACGAAAAATACAAGAATGTGTCTGTGGTCTTCGAATCTTCTTCTTGGGCGTTACATTTAATAATAAATAGTTGAAATGTAAGGCTTATATGTAGAGTGTATTCGAGCTACGGGCACAATGCAGACTTCTCTGACCTTAAGTCCATGTCTCAGTGTTTCGTTACTGATTGATAAACTGAGCTTTTACCAGCCCCAGAAGCTTAGTAAATAAACATACGTATAGGAAAAGTATGTTGCTATCCATTTTTCTTTTGTTTCCATTGTATCTAGTACAATGCAGCTCGCGTTACTCTATGGTTAGATTAAGAATTCTTCAAAAAAAACTCAGCTGAAAGAACCAGTATTTTTAAAGTCTCGTCTTGCAATTCTGAGCATGGGGATAACATGCCTCGTAATATTTCCAGAATGTTCTTTGTTGCATGTCTCTTTTAGCCCGTAATTTTGCACTGTTTCCACTCACTGTATTCAGTGCCACTGTAGCTGCATACTTACAGGACTCTTCATTATTCCTTCTCCTTTGTCTTTGGTTCCAATCGAGCTCAAACAGCTCCACTCGGCTTGAAGTCCGGATGCTATTCGTATTGGTACGGCTAGAAAGAAGAATTCCCTTTGTCTTCCTCTTTGGGGGTCGCGTTCCACAGTAACCTTTATTCTTCTAACCATCTTACTGTGTATGAAGTTTTATTATCTTCTCTGCCTTCCTTCTCGTGTTTCATCTCGCTACCTACAACAGCGACGTCTTTCTTCCTTCTGTATCAGCTTCTGAAGTTTCTTGTTCTTAATGTTTCTCTCTTTCACTCTGCGCGTTTCTACTTGTTCTTCTGCAGTTCTGCCTCGTCATTGATCATACGTGTCATCATAATTAACGTCACGTTTCTTTCACTTATTTCTGCTTAAACATTACAACTGAATCACTCATCTCCTCACTTTTCTTCCTAAATTTCAATTTCATTTCTTGCAGTGAGGTGTGTTAGATTGCGTTTTATACTATTCTGGTATTTAGCTAAATAAGTCAGCGTATTTATCTCCATAAGTATTGTGTACTCGATGAAGTTACTACAGCTCATCATATCGCCTCTACCATTCTCTGTCCTTCAGAACGTGTTCATACGCCCTCCTAGATATTGCAGAAAGTAAAGGTAAAGTTCAACCTAGAACAGGCCATGAAGGCCCATAGGGGGAGAAGAGGTATAGCTCTACTCTTTCTTTAAACTGGGCACTAGATGGGGGTGGGTGATCAACTCCACGGCCCGACCGCTTTACCCCCGGGAAAGAGACCCGGTAACCATTGTATAGGAGGCTGGGTGGGCCTCAGAGTCGATCTGGACGGGGGCGAAAAATCTCGCCCCCACCGAGATTCGATTCCCGGACCGTCCAGCCCGTAGCAAGTCGTTATACCGGCCCACCTGGATATTGCGTTCTATTGTTAATGAGGTGCTGCATAGTCAAGATCGACAAGGCTGTTTTTAGCCCCGCTAAGGACATCCTGTCGAAGTGAATGAAAAGCAGGTTCTAGTGTAAGTTTCCAGACACATTTATTTCACTCTCGCATTGAACCATACTGTAGACAGAAAGCAAATCGCATAATTAACCCTTTGACGCCTAACGACCCATATAGGGGTCGTACCGCACCGCTAACCTCTAAACGTTGCATTTTATGTATATTTATTCAACAAATATAGGTACTGAATATTTTAAACATGGTATATACTCTCCGTTTCTTTCTCTTCAAAATGCAGTTTGTTTCATAATTCTAACGTATTTGGTTCCTATTTTATTCACA
>Ga0123355_10007640_pt1 | contig 16233 bp, 12 predicted proteins | sample TergutEmb28metaG_3_FD_89872 | JGI IMG/M metagenome (GOLD analysis project Ga0123355, IMG submission 89872) | Embiratermes neotenicus P1 segment gut microbial communities from Petit-Saut dam, French Guiana - Emb289 P1 | ecosystem: Host-associated > Arthropoda: Insects > Digestive system > Gut ...
CTCCTTAGAGTGATAATTGCTTTCTGCAACACATCCTGTGGGGTGAAAGTCATGTGCCTTATGATACAGGTGGGTCGGCAATCCAAATAATCACCTGTTTCCTGCAGGTGCAAAACTCTAGCCGGGAAGATCCAGGCTGTAATACCTGTCGTATGCGACAAGTGTCTTCACCTTCAGGATCAAACATAAGTCACTCTGGACTGCTTGACCATGAAGCTGTTGGCAATACAATGCTTTGAAATGTCAGTAACCATTTACCAGTCAACAGGGTGTTAATATTCCACAAGATATGGAGCATCATGAACAGTATTAAAACTGGAAGGAACTTGAAGCACTCAGTGCTGGAGGTGGAAGAAGAATAAGGACTGACATTTGTGCATGGAACTTTATTTAACATTTAGTTCGTCTTTTTCTTTCATAAATTTCATGCAAGGAAAATAAATTGCATAGATTTTGTCCGAAACATCTCTTGAGTGTACATCATACCTTGATTAGGCAAGCTTACATATGAAAAATCCTGTGGGTATAGCAAGCCTGGTAACCATCATTTCGATGTTTCACCCTTTAATAAGAACCTTGATGAGATCCTATGTAAACAAAGCTGTCAGATACTGCCTCACAAGGTGGAAACATAAAAACATGTTATAAATAATAATGGTTAATATAAACTGTGTGTTATTTATGTTAATTTATAAGAATAGCTAGTTCTGGTAACCTTGTTTTGTCATTACTGTGGCAGTAACAGGGAAATTCAGAAAGCAGGCTAATTCTATGGCAGATAGCAGTTCCCACCAAAGTAGTAAACCAGTCTGAATCTCCTGCCAGCCTATGAAATGGATTATGCTTAGAACAGAATTTAGTGACTTTCTAATGATTACATAATGATGTATTTTACCATCTGATGAAGATGCAACCTGCAAGAAGTTTCAGGCAGAATCTAGCAGGTTTTAACTTGTACAAATTCCTGAAATTACAAGCTATACACACATAGCAATTTTTCATTGCTGCTGATGTACTTATTTCTGCCTTCTCAAGCCCACCTGCGTGGTTGACACATGAAGGAGAAAGAAAATTATTGAGTGCTAGACAGAATATGCTATAAACCTCTGGCTGTCATCTTTTTTGTATGTTATTTTAATTACAAAGAATACTTATCACATGCCTCACATCTGTAGTTTGAGGCATGCCAGAGAAACACCATCACCTTTGTATTTGCTCAATAAATTCAGCATATCAAGCTTCTTAAGGTTGCAGTAAGAGCTCTCTAATTCGTAAAGAGTGCAGACATTGAGCAGCAGGCTTTCGTGTAGACCCTTTGTTGGATTGCTATGCACAGCACCCTCAAGTAGTGAGAGGGCTTCCTTTAGCCGACCCAGGTATAGAAGGCATACTCCCATGTTATTCTGTAACTGACAACAATAAAGGCATATCAGCTATGACTTGTAGTAAAAAGGCAGACTCTAACACAGCGTTACAGCCCAGACAACCACAGTATTAGGAAAAAATGTTCATTTGAGAGTTCATGTATGATGACACACAGAACACAGACATGAACATGGATAACTAAGAAGTCAAAGGCACTGGAGATAAGTGTTTTAAAGTATAATTTAAAAGTGAAAACCATAACAGAGAATAAGAAATGAAAAAATATTGAAAATTTAAAAGACAAAAACTGAATGATAAATTACTAAGTAACAAAATAAGATGGCATGGGTATATTTTAAAAATGAAGATCAAATTAAAAATAAAAAGGTTTTAACATGAGAGTAAAGGAAAGTGTCCAAGAGTAAGACCAAGACTGAGATGGAAACTGAAAAGAAAAATTTCACACACACGAAGTGAAAGGATATGGAAAGAAATTGAGGAGAGCTTTGGGAAGAAGATGGAGAGGGTTGGTTGGCAGATAAACTACTTCGAAGTGGAAATGTCTAAACCTGTGAAGAATTTTGTGCTGGGGATTAAGTACCAAACTGAGGAATATTGCATGAGAATACCACTGCAAACCACTGTAACAGTATATTAACAGTTACTTACCATTGTGTTTGGTGGGTCCAATACAGATGCCTTGTTGAAACAGTCATATGCCTCCTGAAAAGCATTCTGTGCCACAGCCATCAGCCCTTGGTCTACCAAATCACGTAGATCGGATGCAACTGACCCTCCAGGTAACACACCACCAGCATTACTACAGCAAACACATACACAACTGAATGGTAGCCAGTGACATTCACACAGCAGCAGCAGGTAGCTTTATTTGAAGTGTTTACTGTTTGTACCAGAATGCATGACAAGATTTTTTTCCCCATTCAACACCTGAAACCAGGGTGTCATAATGATACATGAAGTTAAGTATGTTCTGTATTGGTGTTTTCTTGAAAACTGTAAGCTGTGAAGGGGGTAATAACATGTGTTGTCTTCTGACCGTCCTGGCCTCTGCGTGCCTAGCTTTGGAGAGAGTTGGAACCCACGTTCTTTACAGAATTCCCAGTGGCTATCAGTGCCACCAACAATATGATGTTTATGCCTAACAGAACATACCTACAGCTTAAGAAAATCCATATCATTGTTTGGGGCCTGCCTAAACACTGTTTATACATGCAAGAAGTTAAAGATGGGGAATTAGCTACATGCACACTGTATCCACCTGTTCTCAGACTTGAGATGTGTACAAAAAGACTTTGAACCTAGATCATCACATCCCCAAACTGTAAACTATTAACCCTATTGTACGAAAACAGGGATTTTAAGTTTGGTGCTACCAACTGGCAGATATATTTAAATTTGGTGGTAGAAGTTTATTAAATTGGAGGAGGGTCAGCCATATTTTACTAGGCAGTAATGATATGTGTTGAAGAATGCAGAACACTACAGTATGGACCATGCACATTTGCTTGTAGAATAGTGTGATGCATAGCTGATAAAGGTTAATCATCATAAGGTAAATGAGGCTGCACTGTATTTATTCTAAAACTTTGTGTTACCATTGCTGTTTTCTCAATTCCCGAGCCAGTGCAAAATTCTTCTCAGCACCAGCTACATCCCCAAGTTGCAGGTACACACGTCCAAGGGCTGACTGGAGAGCGCGTTTGTGATGAGTGCCCCACTCTCGACCATTCAGTAAAAGTTCCAACACCTGAACTGCCAAACTGTAATCCTGCATGATACAAACAACACCACACTGTTATTTGTTACTCTGTATGGCATAACTATGAAGACAGATGAACAAAATGAACAATGTGTGCTCATGATATACATGTAAATGGTTTTTCCAGTGAAAATATATAAATTTAATTCCTTATCAAAACTATTTCTATTATTTGACCATCTCAGATTCTTTCTTACGGACACATTTTGTGTAAATCACATTTGCCTGATGTAACCTCAAAGTTTCACATCATCACCACATTTGCAAATGTGGACTCATAAACAATATTTCAAACAGAGTATGTAGGTATGTTCATGATCTGTCTCCTCACTGACTTCACATGCGTGGATCCCAGTGGCCCATTAGTTATCACCATCAAACCAAACATAAATACACATTTCTTGCAGTCCTATGTGTTAGATTCTTTCAAAAAGGAAGTCACCAAAGTTGTATGTTTTTTTGATAAAATATGACAATACATCATTTATGTGAAGCAACACTAGTGTGACTCCCACTTCACAAATTTACATATCAGTAAATCTTGCTTTATACGTGTACGAAATTTAAAAGTTCAACATGCAGGTACTCTCTAATGGAATGAACTTTGTATCAAATTCCATGAGGACTGGCCACATGGTTCAAAAAACTGAAAGAGGGCACTGCATTACCAACATTCTATCCTTCAGACAACAAAATGGATTACAAGTACACAGGTGTGAAGGCCTCTACTTTATTCATGATTATTCTAATGAAAATGTATTAATGAAAGTTATCAGGAGGTACATACAGACATGATATTATCATGATCTTCTTTTTCCTTCTAAAATAAGGCAAACAGGTTAGAACAGATACTTTTATCAGTCTCTTCTGGTCAAGAAGTGATAAAACCACAAGGCACTAAAAATACCTACAGGACAAATTTCTGTTAAATAATAAGTATGAGTTAAAATTGTAAAAGAACACAATTCTTATGAATATGTACATCAATTACCCAAAAAAAATATACCCACCCCACCATGAGGAAGAATCCTTGAAAAGCTGAGCCACTCAGCTGTTGTAATTTATGTGCCTGTATATTGCTGTGTTCATATGGAGTCTGCCAATGGACCTTATTCTGAGCAAAAACACGAACAGCTTAGAAACAATTTGGGTTTGAAATGTATGACTCTGGTAAAATTTAAAGGTCTAGTTGTCATGGAGCATAACCATAACTTAAAGACAACCAGAGCATGGAGGTACAGCTCCATCCACGGCCAACCTCAAAATTAAATGGAGGAAAGCAGACATGTTCATTACCTGGCCACTTTACTCCTGGAGAAAGAGCCAATGATACACACTGGATAGGAGGATAAGTGGGCTGCACAATGTGGTGAAGAGAAAAATATTTTCCCCTACTGGGAGTCGAATACTAGGATTCCAGCCCATTGCCAGTGGACTTAACTGACTGAGGCATCCTGGGTTCTTTGCCATACGAGGTAAACATTTGTGTGAATAAGATTTTGTGAACCACAATCCACTCTGTTAATATAAAGGTGTTAAACTAATCTCCACATACCTTCTGATAAAGAGCACAGTTGACAATGGAATGAAGTACGCGGACTTCTCGGCTGGCCCATAATTTTCTTGATTCATTACGGTCTGATGGATTTAATTCCGCAGGACTGCCATCTTCACAAAGACCAGCATCAAGGTTATGAAGGATCTGCAGCATTTTAAGGAAAATTAGTATGCTATTCTGTACACATATTTAAACACATTTTCAAAGGACAATGTAGCAGATATGATGAAGTCTTGAAATCAGGATTACATAAGTCATATTTCAACTTCACAGTTTCACTTCCAGCACTTTGCTACTGGCTTACTTCATCATCCAGACAATCTTAATAGTTTACAGTAAGTGCACAGACTTCCAAAAAACGCAGAAGCCACTTCCAAATGCTAGCTGCCAGAAATGTGACACAAAGCAGGTTTCATAATGTAATGAGGACCTATAACTATCAGATGCCAATGTACAAAGTTTAGTCAACCCAGTGACCTGGCTCCTGGGATTTGTACAACCCCTATATATACATATATAAAACAACAAAAAATAAACTATGTGCAACACCTAGTTACACAGGGGGCAAAACTCCATACTGTGCATGCACCGAGAGACAAAATTCATATTATTAAAGCATGTTGCTATCTTACCTAGGTTATATATATTTATCTGGACAAACTGGTAAATGATAAAACAAAGATATATGTAGAGGTAAAATAAATATTCCAAGAAATAAATATTATTTTACCTCTAAAGTACAGTACCTTTTCAAACTGATCTATAAGGTAACTATCACACTGATGCAATAAGATCACTGCTTACGTGGTTATGCAATTAAGCTCCAGGATTGAACTATAAGAACAGATAGACTGAAAAACTTATTTTCATCTTCCTTCCAAGTAATCTCTTTGGACTGCAATTAATTTTTTGCACCTTTATGAAAACTGCATAAAACAGTTACTGAAGGGAAATACCAGCAGCATTTACAAGAAATGTTTCCATTTTTTCACCTGAAGAAGGAAGCAGTTCGCTTCTGAAACATAGTGTATTGTTTTGAGTATTTTTGTGACAATTAAAAAAGGCCTTGTAAATGCTGCTGATATTTCTTGTATACAGCCATTGTCAAAAATCTATGTTACAGTCTCTGAAGGCATCCAAACAGCATTTGACCTTTATTATCGTATCAGACCATGCTGGTCTCTAAGATGTACCGCTAAATGACCACAGATGGTCTGTGTGCTTACTTGGTAGCAATTAAAATGTCCATGCTAAGCCAGAAAAACTCAGCCCATCAAGATATACAATTGGTGTTTATATCTGTCTCCTACATGTGAAGTCAGCAATTATACATTATTCTTGATGTCCTCAATGACATAAAATCTTCTCTTTATGGAACAGAATAAAGTCAGCTTGTATAAGGTCAGGTGAATAAGGTGGGTGGCTGCTCTCCACCATGCTCTGATTCACCAGGAAGCATTTTACTGTCATGGCAGAAAGAGCTTGTCCACAAGACTGTGTGGAACAAACAGCACACAGATCTGTCTCTTTCCAAAATATTCAAGAGGAATCTGAGGAATCATCCCATGGTTAATGTGCAGCTGATCCTCCATCAATTTTAGACTAATTCATTGGTCTCTGGCCACCATTATACAAACCTTCACAACTGCTTCAAGATGTCGAGCAGTTGATGGCCACCCACTCCTTGGATTGTCTTCAAGGCCCTGTCACTTTCTGTGAATCTTTTAAGTTAGGAGACATGGGTACAAGAAAGAGCTTCATTTCCATAACAGTTTGTATTCGTATGTTTTTGTATCTGTCTTCCCAGAGTTTGAAATAAAGTTGATGTTTGCTTATGCTGTTCCACTGTGTTTCTAATGAGGCTTATATCTTTGAATTCCTGTACATTTTATGGACCAATTTTAGCTGTTTTAATTAATCACTTTCAAATAGGTATATTGCCTTTCTGTAAAAGGGTTTGAGTTGCCTGTAATTAAATAGGCCGATATAAAACTTGCTTTAAATCCTGATTAATTTGACTTACAAACTTTAAAGAATGATGTATATTGCACAGTTCATCAGTTCTGTAGTTTGCTGTAAATATGTCACATTTTTCTATGTTGTTTGTTTCACAATGACATTGGCAAACAGTGTCCACCTTTTGACATATCAGTGATGCATTATTGCTTGGATTTGTGAACATAAACATTCCTCTTCCCAGTGTGGTGACTGATTTTATGGTCTTAGCCAACTGAACATTGACATCTGCAATCTTTGGGCATTATTTACAATTTATTTTGAAAAGTTTCATGGGCTGCCAAAATAATTCAATGGGCCATCAGTTTCACTTGGTGTTGGATGTTACCTGCAAAGTTTGATGTTGAGTCTTTTTATAAGACATGCATTGCGCATTACAGGAAACAAAAATTCAAGTGTCCCAGACAGAGATTAAATGCCAGCCAAGAAGTCTGCACCCAATAACATGCTAAGTACAGGTCATAATACTGATAAACTGCTTAATATTTTCACAGCCATGGGATTGAAATACTGAAAATAACTGATGGTACATGCAAAATCCATTTATCGTAATTAGAGACCAAACAAGCGCTAGAGTGTGAGGGTGAACGTACCTTCCTAACAGTAGCCAAAAGCACATGCAAGCGGTTCAATGCTTCTTGATGTTTTGTGAGATACTGTGGAAGTTCTGCTAACAGCAAACGGAAGGCAAATGGCACCATCGAACCCATACGACCTCCATAGAGCTCTGGATAAAACTGAAAGTATAGATCTGGATGGTCCAGGTCTCCAAATGGCTCTGACTCCACTTCAGCCAATGAGAATGAGCGCAGTTTCATATGGAGAGCCAATCGTGTGAACCAAAGCTGAGGACAGAATATCAGACACACATTGCCATATTTACCTGAATGCACAATGACTATAATCTAAGATGAACGCACAAAAAAACATGTCTGCCAAGGGAAAATGTATTTATCCAAATCTAAGATGACCCATCAAAAATAAAACATCTGCTAAGAAAAAAATATTTTACTATAATTTCTTACACTTCTTCAACAAAGCATGGAAGATTCTATCTACTTTTACCAATCAGTGTCATGTCATCTTTACACTCATGTCTTCATCTTCCTAACACTCCCATCCTCTTCACTGCCATTCCACAATACATTATCATCAGTCTCATCCATTACATTGGCTATACACCAAATCTTAAAACCCCTCACAGTCACTTCTGGTGAGATGCGCTGCCATGTCATTCTGATGCACACTGACTAAATCATACATTTATATTTCTTGGTTTTTAATCTTACTTGAACTGATGAAGATTCACAATTTTCTCCGCAGATGGTGTTAGTGGTGTTATGAACTTAAATATGCATGTTCTGAATGTTTGTGTCAGGTTTGTTATCTGATCAGTCCAAGTTTATGGCTCTTTTTATGGCTTTGAATTTGTGGGTTGGTCCAAGTTTTTTAATTTTTTAATATCCATTTTCCTGTTATATTTGGACTAGATCTGTTCTCAGCCATATATCTTAACAATTACTGTTTCTGTGGTGCCCAGTGATTGATAATAACCCAATCTAAGGGGTCCACCAGGTTAGGTGCTTCGATGCCTGAAAACAACTTCCAAACTGTCATGCATCTTTAAGACATAAGGCGATGGATTAAGTCCCAAAAAAGACTGTGTCAGTAAACATCTGTCACACTGTGCTCTCTCTTTTGGATTTCTTGACCCTTGAAGCTGGGACTGATAGGTTGTCCCAGAATGTCATTGCAGAATTCCCATTATACTTTGCCTAATATCTCAGAAGAACATAAATCTCGCATGATTTGGTGATGCAGGCCTTGGCTTGTCTCCGCACAGTCCTCTTTGGCATGGTCTGGTTCGGTGCTTCATACGCAAATTTAAGACGACCTCATGTATTCAAGCACCACATTAAGGGAAAAACCCCATCTTGCATTCGAGTAAATATAGTAATTTAGGTGACATTTATGTATTCTGAAAATCAATATTTTTTCCCACCACCTGGTATGTATTCATAAAATGTATGTTTATTAGTGTGGCCACTAAACATTCCCTTGCTCACGAATGTAATTATCATGAATAGGGACACAGAAAATGTTTGCTTGAGGATATTTTATGATGCAAATTCAGCACTTTCCAGCATTCCCACCTGAATGGAATGTACAGTGTGTTTGCTTGGATGACCAGCTCTTCCTGCACCCTGACCATATATGGTAAGAAGTCGGCTGGTCAAATTAATGGCAGCCCGGAAACAACCAGCCTGAAATAATAAGAATGAATTACAGTAAAATGTTTGTCTAGTGAACCAATTTCTGCTTTGATTTAATTACAGCTCTACTTAAATACAAAATTTTCAAAAAATAAAATAAGTTTTCTTATCACTGAATTCATTTTTATGTTTGTTTCAACTTTTACCAGCCATGTATCATTTACTGTGCCAGTACATGTGCACAGTCCAGATGGCCAAACATTCTTTTCAGTGTTAATAATGTGACCTCTGAGTTAGAGTATGGCCAACAACCCTGTAAGACTGGCAGGATTTAAATCCCCTGTTCCTGTACAGTAAACATTAACTGCCACCAGGTTAAATGCAGCTGTGCTACCAAATGTTTCATGTCTGCAGGGTAAATCGGCATGTACTGAAAACTCGAAAGATACGACTAATATATGCAGTCATGTGAAGTATGTCAGACATGTTCAGCACAAAAAAATCTGAAAAATGTTAACGCTGAAGATCTATGTATATTGATATATATATAAAAAGGAACCCTTTTTTTTTGTGCTTATAACAGTTTCATTCATAAAACAATTACATAGTCTATTTTGTGGTTACCAACATTGCAGAAGAACTTGCTGCATCTATCTGTGGGGTAGCTCACCATCCTGAGGATGCAAACAGTATGACCCTGAATGTTCACCACTATAAAAGTCTCAGATCTCATGAGTTGCAATGCACATTCATAACAGTGTCATAATACAAAGGTGAATTCATTATTTTACTATAGTTTATTTAGCCCTCTCCCATCCTTTCATATACAATGTGACACAAAAACACCATGCATATGAACTACACACAGAAATACAAACCTCTTGCCACCTGCTGTTTCTGTACGCAGACTATTGGAACAGCTGTCAAAGAATGTTAAATGGAAAAATCATGATATTCATCATACAAAAAAAAGTGCATTTTAATGCATGTGGAAGGCTTCTAACAGTGGACCTGCATGAAAAAATAATGTTGAACCCTCCTGACAGAGAATAAGAAGCATTAAAAAAAATCTGGAGACAAACAACAGGCAGTTTCAATACTAGAAAATCAACTCAAAGACACATAAATTTACCACACCTGAATAAGTTCTCGGAGGCCCCTCTCATCCTGGGTAACATCATTCACAGTTAGGACTTTACGTTTTGCTACTTCTCTTTCACCCAAGTAATGACGTACCATTTCACTCACTGTATCAACCTAGGGAAGTAAGTGCAACTATGAGTGTCATAAATTACTGAATTGTACACACACAACTCACTGAATGCTGTCTTTTCTGTTATGATACCACTGTCACCAACATTTTGGAAAAATCTGCTGCCTCCATCTTCAGAATAGCCTTCTGCCCCATAAACCATGTTACCATCTCATAATCCTGAATTCCTTCCTGTCATGTAGTCTTTGATAACAGAACTGTGTTCTCCCCTTCTCTACACATACAAGAAAAATAGGGGGGGGGGGGTAACAATTTCACTCTTGCTAGTATTTCTTGCTTCCAGAGTCTTCAAGAGCTCAGACTTCAAGTTAAGTTTAAAGCCTTGCTGATTTACATCTTAACTTGCAAGTGGCAAATTGTTACATAACACACATTCTGGTTTAGATCTTTAACACCTAACTCCACATAGCAAAGTACTTTTTGACAGCCCAACAGTTCAACTAGTCAAAAAATTCCCCATATTTTGTGGAACCTGAATGCTTATTACTGTGCCACGAGCCTGCTACTGGTGTTTGTACAGACCTATACAAATCCATATTTCATGAACAGTACGTAACAAGGTCAATATACAACTAGGTTCACAAGAGGTCATCAGATGGATACAGAACTATGGTCACAAAATGATAAAATGGATGCATAATGATGGTCACAAAGTGATCAGATGGATGCATAATGATGTTCATAAAGTGATAATATGGATACATAACAATGGTCACAAAGTGATCAGGTGGATGTATAACTATGGTCACCAAGCAATTATATGGATGCATAACAATTGTCACAAAGTGAACAGATGTATGAGAACTGTGCTTTCATGAGTTATTAGTAGTGGTGATCAGACAGCTGCACAACTGTGGTCACAAAGCAATCAGATGGATTCATAACTACAGTCACAGTTATCAGAAGGATGCATAAGTATGGTCAAAAAATTATCAGATGGATGTATCATTATGGTCACAAAAGCTACAGTTATAATTAAGGCTTACCATTTCCTCCTCAAGTACTACACCGGGCATTGTTAAAAGATCACGCTCGGGGAAGTAAGTGCCAGGTGGAGATGTTGCTGCTGAAATAAGGGCATGTCGTGTCCGTTCTGATGGAATCCATGCATCTCGTCGTCGGTCAGCCACACTGGGATGAATGGTGCTTGACGATTTCGTGAAGGCCTCATCATTTAGAACAGACTCCGTTGTATCCCCTGTTGGTATGACCAGATTATACAGTTACAGTACACACCAATATCTGACAAGTCTCTTCACACATAACAGCACAAATACAAAACAAATTAAGCATGTTCTTTTTTATGTATTATTTCACTATTTTAATAGCTCAACTTTGATTCCTGTACTACATTACGCATTACAAACATATTCTCTCTAGTTGTAAATGTGATACTTAGCAATGTCACAGAAGAAATTGAGAAAGTGAAAATAAACTATAGCACTTCAGATTTTGGTTTAATTGAAAAGATACTTTTTCAAGTGCACTAACTGTACTGCACAGTACTGATTGAGAAATTATATATCTATAATAAATGATATGATAAGAAGGATAATAACATTGTGATTACAGTACACTGTAACATACCACACTACACAGAGGCCACAAAAAGAAGTTCCACAGATTCATCTTTTGTATCACCCCGGGGACTGTTAAACTTTTCCTCCCAGCATACTTCCCTGTATTTCCAGCTAGTCATCTACCCATTCTGACATATAGAACATGTTTCTAACTTTTAAATATGGCCACAGGGAATTCTTACTCAAGAATCACTGATCCATATGATACTGGCAGGCAAGTAACTAGTAGGACTGCAGTCATCGAACATTTAGATGGGGACACTATATTCTTCCAAAGTGATGGCACATGTCTACAAGAAAACATGGTACAATATCCCTGAAGACAGCAGTATCAACATTCTCTCCCAGATTTCATGTTACTAATGCTAATTTTTATACCTATCAGGATTAATATTAAGACTCTGAATTCAAAATTTTTTCACCTGTTGGGGTTGGTGTTGTAGGTGATGATGGTGTGAGGAATGATCCATCTGTGGTGGTTGTAAAATCAGGTGATGTCATCATGCTGCTGGCACTGCTACTTGTGTGCAATCCAGGAGTCATTAAATCTATGCCCAACAAGGATGATGCCACCAATGGGGAGGGTGTGTTGTGAGGAGTGGGCACTGCACCAGACCCCAACATGTCAAAGAAAGATTTTCCTGATGACATGCCATTCTTGCCTGATGGAACTTCCTGAGATGAAAAGATTCGACACACAACAGGTTCCTCCTTTGTATCTCTATCCAACATTTTATCTTGAGGCTCTGATCCACCAGTGATGGCAGTGACCTGAGTAGATGTTGATGTCTCAGGTACACTTCCTGTAGATGCCAATGGTTTACAAACAGATTCTTGTGTGATCACAGTTGATGTAACTGTGGCTGCGGTTTGGGTTGGCTGGCATGTTGATGTTGAATTTAAGGGTGCATTTGCTGACTGGAAGAGATCTTGAGAACTTGCACTTTCTTGAATGCTTGTCATCATGGCAGGTCCACTGCCAGATGAAATCTCATCAAAGAAACTCGCACCCACTGATGCAGATGCAGTTTGGGAAAAATACTGGCTAAGTGAAGGTCTTTCTGGGTCTACCTTTACATTACTGTCATTCATCTTTACTATTGTCTTCCAGGTCAGATAATGTTCAATGTTATTAACAGTTTCCCCGGTTACTTCACTCCATTCTCCTATGAAATAAGAGAACACAAAAGACAACTGTACAGAAAGTGGATTTCATACCTTTACAACAGCATTATAACAGGACACAAACTAAATAAATTGCTGTTGGTGTTATGTATATTGGGTTCAGTTTCATTTGAATTATCTTTATGACCATGGTTATGGTAAGGGCAAGAGTTCTGTTGGAAATGAATAAAACAATCTTGAAATATAACCCCTTTAAAGCACAGTGGGCATATATATATACCCACTGTGTTTTAAACTTTATCTGACGAATGCACCCGATCCTTTTAAATCGGCATCCTACGAAAGCACCAAATGGGTGCGCTGCGGTCATTTAAATGCTCTGCACAGTCATGTAAGGGCTTAGAATTATAGCCCCACGCTATCTCCACATTATATAATGTTTTGTGGTCAGATTCGAGCTCCGGCCACTTTACCCAATTATGTACATATGCACGTCACGAATAGCATTTTCTAGGCACCCTGTAAATCTCTGAAACCTTGTCTGTTGGTTCTTATGCTAAGCAACAGATTCACTTCCTTCTCAAGAGACGTTTAGCAGTGGATTGCATTTCGTTCATACACAAGTTCGACCACACACACACACACACACACACTCACTCACTCACTGTGAAGCCTCATTCACTCTGCCAAGCGTTGCTGTTACAGGAAGTCTCTTCCTGAAGGCGTGCCTCGTATAAGAATTTTCATGCTGTGTATCCCGCTCCTTACAAAGAAACAAACTAAATCACTGAATGATATACTTTACAGTTCGTGTTCCTGTAGCCATAACACAGACACACTTTATTTGGACCGTCACAATATACATTACTGCTGAAAGGATTAAGTATCAATTGTCTGTATATGATAAAATGCCAATGCTAAATTTCTCAAATGCCAGTGTTACATTTCAGTTCAGTTTCTGTCCTATTCGAGAAGGATGGTTTGAAATCTAAGATAAACAGGATGCATAAATTCGCCCCTACAAATAAATATAGGTAATTCCTGGCAGTTCAGTGAGATAATGATTTTCCCCTAACTTACTACAAGTGGAAAGCTTGATTCGCAAATTCCACGGGGCATACAATTCCAACTGCAGTTTGATTATTAGAAATAAACAGACTGATCTGTAAATATTAGAGCGATAAACCAGCTAAAATAATATGGCATTTCAATGCGTTACCACTTGTTCCAACTTCATAATAATAAGCCGGACTGAATGTTAATTTCTGAGTCAGCACTCTGCAATGTCCGTGCATAAGAGAACCGGGTTCCTGTCCCCAAACTGGATATCTGAAATGGTTTGGGACAGCGAGAGCGAAGAAGCAGGGGCATCGAGCGACTGCATAATTTATTTAGGCAATGGAATTTTATGCAATTTTAGACAACCACTGAAATATCTCTGTTTTAGTTACTCTTTCCTTGACGGACTAAGAAAATATGTAGACTCGATTCCTCCTAGTGAAAAATATACTGGAAATGATGGCACAAGTCGGTAGACTCAAAAGCACTCAATAAAGTTTGGTCAGTCTTGGTTTGTGACTGGGACAAAGCTAAAATGTCGCGTGTGAACTGCGACTGGTGTAAAGAAAAAAGTTGTTAGTGAAGTTTTGAGGAAATATGGTGTGCATGTGAAGTAAGATGATGTTTCTGACACTACCAGGCAAAGGCATAAATCCACAAATCTTCACGCTGAAATTTCCTGTGCATACATAAGGCCTGAAACAGAAACATAAGTCAAATAAATTGAGAATTATAAAACTTTTAAATTAACCTCCTGCTTGTAGGCACTACACATTTCTATTGAATCAGTGGCGTACCCAGGAATTTTGTTCGGGGGGGGGGGTTCAACAAATTCAGTTGAGGACAGAGGACAGAGAGAACGGGGATCTGTGGGTGGTAGCCCCTTAGTCAGGGGTTCTGGAGGAAGGTGTAATTTGGTACAAGAAATTTCATTTCATATAGTAAAATCTTCTTAATTTTTGGTACTTTAAGATTATTTACGATGACAACCAATTTATTTGTCATCGCTAATGTAAAACAATTGCGAACCTATGTAGTTTTAGAATTTTACTGCCTTTTTTCTGAACATCTTGGGGTGTTGGCGCCCTAAATTCAGCAATTTTGAACAGTTTTCACAATCAGGTTGAGTTTGGCACGAATTTGGAGGGCCTTCCGAATTTGGGGGGGTTTGAACCCCCCCCCGTGGTATGCCACTGTACTGAAACTTTTCTTGAACTGAAATATCTCTAATTTATTCGCAACAGTGCAGATTATTTAATTGTTTCATCACCTTCAGTTCATAATTTATAAATGTTTATAGGCAACCACGCACAACTATTTAAAGGGCCGTCTAATATAAATACTGTACCCTAGGAACGAAAATTAAATTAAATGCCATACGATAAATGTTAAAGGGTTAATATTTCAAGACTGTTTCATCCATTTCCAACAGAACTCTAGTCCTTACCATAACCATGTTATAAAGATAATTCAATGTGTGTGTGCGTGTGTGTGTGTATATATATACATACACACACACACACACACATATATATATATATATATATATACATACATATATATATGCATATACATCATTACCTTAACAAAAAGTCTTTGGAAATGTAAACATAGTATAACCGTTATGGCAAGGTAGCTCCCCTATAAGTGTGATGTTCCACATTTGGTAGTTAGTGATGTCTATGCATAAGAGCAACCTATGCTACAATAGTGGGTAAGAGGAATTGTGCAAGATTGCAAACACAGATATAAACATTTGTGTGTACAGAAACAACTGTAGCTTTATGTGCAGTTATTGTTAAAACTGTCTGATCTAAATTAAGATTTAAATTGCTTCAATATTTTTTACATAATTCTCAAATACTGAATTTCACAAAAATACATTCAAAGGTTATGTTGTTATTGTGCACACTGCATTTCTTCCCAGATTGTGTATGTCTACAATGATTCTCAGAATTCAAAGGAAATATATCTGGCAACAGCAGTAGTCCATGGGTCTTTGTAATGGAAATAGAGTCTTTTCTTTGGGACAGGAAACGATATTTAAATATCATGTACATGGATCTTGTACTTCAAAAGACTGAGACTCGGAAAAGACTATAAACCACATCCAATGAACAGCAGTGATAAATTATCTATAGACAGCCCGAGGAAGAACCTACCACGAACTAATGAAATCCCAACTATCATAAATGGAAGAGAGGAGTACAGTGCCAATCAAATTTCCAGCAAAAGTAAAATTAAACTTTCGAAAGTTAAACTTA
>Ga0123355_10007641_pt1 | contig 16233 bp, 14 predicted proteins | sample TergutEmb28metaG_3_FD_89872 | JGI IMG/M metagenome (GOLD analysis project Ga0123355, IMG submission 89872) | Embiratermes neotenicus P1 segment gut microbial communities from Petit-Saut dam, French Guiana - Emb289 P1 | ecosystem: Host-associated > Arthropoda: Insects > Digestive system > Gut ...
TCGACCTTAACTAAAATTGCTGTGTGATGCTACGTTTATACGAAATTTTTGCGCCTTTGCAGAAGGCTTTTTTGCTTTGTTTAAAAGTGCTGATTATCATGTATTACGCTTTCACACTTTCTCCTGTTATTGATTGGCCGCATTGACAATGGCTGCAAAAGATTCAGGCTTTAATGATGCACCGCCGATTAGCCCACCGTCTATGTCCGGCTGAGCAAGCAAGTCCGCTGCATTATTGTCGTTCATTGACCCTCCATATTGAATGGTCATAGCCTGCGCAATTTGGTTATCATACAAAGCGGCCAAAACCTTGCGAATAACAGCGCATACATTCTGCGCATCATCGGGAGTTGCTGTCATCCCGGTACCAATCGCCCATATGGGTTCGTATGCAATAATAACTTTACAGACTTGCTCTTTCGAAATACCGGTGAGTGCAGCTTTAACCTGCATGGTTACAAAGTCGTTTGTAACACCTATCTCTCGCTGCTTAAAGCTCTCGCCCACACAGACGATGGGACGCAACCCGGCACTCAATGCGGCATGGGCTTTCTCCTTGACCATTTCATCTGTCTCGTAATAATACGCACGCCGCTCACTATGCCCGACTATTACATAGCCGACGCCAAGCTCAGAGAGCATACCGGCCGATATCTCTCCTGTGTAAGCTCCTGAAATATGCTGGCTCATGTTTTGCGCGCCAACGCCAATCCCAGTATTCTTAAAGGATTCAATCGTTGATGGCAACAACACCGAAGGGGCGCAAATAACCGCCTCACACCAGTCTTTAAAACCCGGAATCTTCGGGAGCAGCTGATCTGAAAAGGCCTTGACCTGGGATGAAAGCATATTCATCTTCCAATTACCTGCAATAATTGTTTGTCTGAGTTGTTTGTTCATAAATAAAAAAGATCATTCCTTTCGTGGTTGCGGTACGATGAGGACGTCATACCCCACATCAGTTGCGGCATGATGCAGTGCAATGCGGGCTTCGCCTGAGTTTGCCCTATGCGTCAAGCAGACAGGCGATACCCGGAAGTATCTTGCCTTCCATGAATTCAAGAGAAGCGCCTCCGCCGGTTGAGATGTGCGTGATTTTATCTTCAAGCCCGAACTTGCGTACCGCTGCAGCCGAATCCCCACCGCCAATGATAGAGATTGCATGAGACTGCGCAACCGCATTTGCAACAGCTTTTGTACCTTCGGCAAACTTCGAAAATTCAAACACACCCATCGGCCCATTCCAAACAACTGTTTTGGCTGCGATTATTTCATTTACAAATGCCTCAACAGCCTTTGGGCCAATGTCCAGCGCCATCATACCATCGGGAATCTCGTTGCTCAAAACTGTTTTCGGTTCCGTATTATTGGAAAACTCTGACCCTGCAATCGAATCAACAGGAAGAAGCAGTTTGACCCCACGCGTTTTTGCATTTTCGAGCATTTTCAATACATTTTCTATTTCATTGTCTTCACAAAGCGAGTTGCCGATGCGCCCACCTTGAGCTTTGAAGAACGTATAGGCCATCCCGCCGCCGATTATAATAGAATCGGCGATTTTCATAAGATTATTGATAACCCCCAGCTTATCAGAAACCTTTGCACCGCCAAGTATCGCAACCAATGGCCTCTTTGGAGCAGAAATCGCACCGCCTATATGATCAAGTTCTTTCTTGAGTAAAAATCCTGAAACGGCAGGCAGATAATGAGAAACACCCTCTGTCGATGCATGGGCACGATGGACGCTGCCAAAAGCGTCTGAGACAAAAATATCTGCCATATCTGCAAGCTTCTTCGCAAATTCAGGGTCATTTTTTTCTTCTTCTTTATGAAAACGGGTATTTTCAATGAGCATGATTTCTCCAGGCTGAAGCCCCTTTGCCAGCGAGACAGCATCAGACCCTATGACATCTTTCGCCATTTTCACAGGCTTGCCCAGATGCTTCGCCAAACACACTGCCACCGGAGCAAGAGAAAACTCCGACCTAAATTCACCCTTTGGCCGCCCAAAATGAGAACATGCTATAACCGCCGCGCCTTGCTCAAGTAGGTAGTTTATCGTCGGCAATGCAGCAACAATGCGCCCCTCATCAGTTATTTCACCAGTTTCCTTATCAAGTGGTACATTAAAGTCACACCGCAGTAGAACCTTCTTTCCTTTGACTTCCACATCTTTCACGGATTTTTTGTCATAGCTCGTTGCATTTCCAGTACTCATGTTTTTAAAAATCCTTTCAAAAATGACTTTGCTATAGAACATATCGTATTTAAGTTTAACGTAAAATCAAGGCATTATCAATATTTATTTTATGGGGTAATCCATTCGGATTACCCCATAATCTCAAAAGTTTATACAATTATCTGCACTCTAAAATAATGGCGCTTCAGGCTGATGATCCACAGGTGGCTGCTCAGGTGGTTGCTGAGGCTGTTGTTCAGGTGGTTGCTCAGGTGGTTGCTCAGGTGGTTGCTCAGGTGGTTGCTCAGGAGGTGTCTCGGGTGTCTGCTGAGGCGGCTGCTGCTCAGGTGGTTGCTCAGGAGGTGTTTCGGGTGCCTGCTGAGGCGGTTGCTGCTCAGGTGGTTGCTGAGGCGGCTGCTCAGGAGGCGTCTCAGGTGTCTGTCCATCCGGTGGCGTTTGATCAGCAGGCGGCGTCTCCTCAGGATCCTGCTCAGTTTCAGGCGAAGGACCATAGTAAATCACCCGGTTTTGAACATTATAGCGACTTCTTCCTATTGACCAAGTTTCAATAATTTCACCATCAGCATCATGCTTGTTCATAAAGACTTCTACCAAAAACCCTGTCTGTCCAGGCAAATCTACAACTTGCTGGCCAGGCGCAAGCTCCGGGTCAGGACGTCTAATCACCGGAAAATTATTCGTTTCCAGAGTCACAAAATGTGAAGTAAAGGTATAGTCATCGACCCTTGTACCATGAATCCTTGCAGTAATCACATAGCTATCATCAACAGCTACTTCAATCTTGATGGGGTAATCGCGATCATTTCTAAATCTCAAATCCCTTTGTCCCCAAACAATAGTGGAATCGTGTCCCAACGGAAGATAAGAGACCGTCAGTCCGTGTGGGTGTCGCTCAAGAACTTCAAGGTTTGCACGCAGCACTGCCCAATAAATTGTCGATGAAGTCTGACAAATACCGCCGCCCGGCAAATCGATAAGCCGCCCATCACCAAACGCTCCAGCAGGCCGGAAGCCTCTCGAAGCCAAACGCTGCCCAACGATACCATTGAAAGAGAACACCTCACCGGGGTTCAGCCTTGTTCCGTCTATAAACTCAGCGGCAAGGGCAACATTATGACGACGCGCCGCAGTGCCTCCGACATTGGTTGACCTTTCAGAAAGCACATCTCTAAAAATCATGCTATCGAGTTCCTCTGTGGTCATCTCCGGCTCCAAAGTAACAAGCGGTATCACGATCATATCACCGCGCTGCGCATTCTCCAGCTTGGCAAACGCCGCAGCCAGGTCAAATGTAACGCCCGAAGAACTCTGTGTGGCCGCAAAGGCCACAGGATCATAAACTGCCGAAACAGCTTCAACATTTATCGTATCGAAAAGCAGTTGCAAATCTACATCATACTCATCAGCCATTTCTGGCGTATACGCCACGGTAAGATGCCTCTGTTCATCTCTGGCGCGGAACAGCGTTTCGACTGTGAGCACAAAAACGCTGTCTTCATCAGCAGGCATTATTCCGGTACCAACCACTATGGTTATACTCTCGCTGCTCAAATCATGGGCAGCATCAACCAAGGCATGATTAAACGCCCTTGTATACTCGGAAACGATCTCTCGGACAAAATCCTCATCAAAAAACGCCTCGCTGACATCTTGAAGGTCTGTGGTTTCCAAGTGCGCTCGGATAAAGGTTAGATTGTTTTCAAAAAGATTGCCGGCTCGGCCAATTACAAATGCAGCTTCAGCCGCCTCCTGAGCGTTAAGCGCAAACCCGACATCATTACCAAATATTGTGAAGCTGTCGCCATTGGGAAACTCAACAGTGACTGAAACATCGTCAGCGTTGCTCTCATAACCGGCAGCAATCAGGGCATCTACAGCCTCATCTATGCTAAGGCCGCCGATATTCACCCCATTGGTCACCACATTTGGAAAAATGGTATCCACACTGCGCACATAAAACACAAGCGCAACCAGAAGTGCCGAAACACCAACCAGCAGAATCAGGATAATTGCCAATATCACTTCGGCACTACTCCTGGGCCCCTTACGTTTTTTTGCCCGCGGCTTTTTTTCTTGCGGTGCTGCCTTGGCTTTCATAGCTGGACGCTTCTCCGCCCGGCCTCTTGAGCTAATTAATCTTATATTCCCCACAACAATCTCCTATATCATCAGTCAATAGTCAATCAATAAAAATTATATAAAAGTATTAAGCGTATTATACACCATTTAAGAGGAGTTTCGTATTACAACTTTATTACTTTTTTGCAAACAAGTTGTATCATAAATGTATCGCAAGTCTACTTCTATGCTATTTCTTTTAAAAACTCGGTTTGCGCTACACTAAATCCTGGCTGCCCACAAGCCTTCTTCCACCAAATAATCCTGATTGCAAAGGCCGCTTATTAAATAACGTTAGCTGTGACTCTTCTTCCGCAGACTCTGCCTGCCAAGGCTTACTTATTTGTGTCCGCTGCCTTGTTTGAGCTTCAAGCAATTCACCAATCAGTGTTGTCGATAGCATAAAACCCTTTGGCGTAAACCGCCATCGCCCATCCTTATACTGCGCCCATCCATGCGTCTCATATTTTTTAAGAAGCTCCAAGACATAATCCATCTTCAACCTGTAAATGCTGTAGTATTCCTGCTCAGAAATGCCATGAGCAGTCCTCAGTCTGAGCATCAGGTACTCACCGGCATTTTCAAAATCAGACATTTCCTCGCTATATTCAACAACAACCTGACCCAAAGACACACGATCAATATATTTTTCCAAATCCTCAATGAAGCTGTAGCGGCAGCGCCCGACATATGAGTGTGCCCCAGGCCCAAATCCAATGTATTCTTGGCCAAGCCAATATTTGAGGTTATGCTTGGATTCATATCCTTTTTTGGCAAAGTTCGAAATCTCATACTGCCTGTACCCAAAGCGCGCCAACGTTTCAACCGCATAAAGATACATATCTGCCTGAGCATCATCATCCGGCAAAAAAGGCGAATCTTTGAAGATGTACAGCTGTGTTCCCTCTTCGATTTTCAGGCCATAGCATGAAATATGTTCAGCCTTTAGCGCGGTGGCCTTGGCAATGGTTTCAGACCAGGCTTCTTTATTCTGGGAAGGCAGGCCATAAATTATGTCAACACTGATATTATCAAACCCTGCTTGCCTTGCAAAACTGACTGTCTGCTCAGCTTCGGCAATGGTATGGGTTCTGCCTAAATTCTTCAGCATTTTATCGTCAGCGCACTGCACCCCTATGGACAACCTGTTAAATCCCGCACGCTTTAGTTTTGTCAGTTCTTCTTTTGTTATTCCGCCGGGATTTATTTCTGCCGTCACCTCAGAATCAAGCAGCACATGCCCATGCTTCTTTAGTGCGTTGAGGATACTCACCAGCCGACTGGCTCCGAAGTAACTTGGCGTACCCCCTCCAAAATAAACCGTGTCAATAATAAACCCGTCGAGTTGTGCAGAGTATTCTTCAATATGCTTTATGATTGCACTGCTGTATACCTGCATCAGCTTGTCGTTCCCGGCAAGGGAATAGAAATTGCAATATGCGCATTTGCTAACGCAAAACGGAATGTGTATATATATACCTATTCGCTTGTCCATGGTAATCATCCTGCTCTATAGTTGTTCTTCTATGTTTGTTCTTAAGCCGACCAAACTCATATCTACCCAGTACCACATAATATCAATTATTATCACTTCTTTCAACATCTTTTCCCTAAAATTTTTTGAATTTTTTCTAAAATATCGAATCATTTTCATTTGATTTTTTGTTAAAAAGCCAGTATAATTGCCTTGATGCTGTAAACACTTTAACTAATCGGAGGAATTCAAATGAGTTTGAAAATCGGAATAACTGGATTTGGTAGAATTGGCAGGCTCGTATTCAGAGCTGCCATAGAGCGTGGAATTGAAGTCACAGCAATAAACGATTTGATGGAGCCTGACTATATCGCTTATATGCTTAAATACGACTCTATTCATGGCAGGTTTAACCACGACATATCATACACAGACAAGAGCCTCATAGTAGATGGCAAATCCATAGCCACATATTCTGAAATGAACCCTGAAACTATCGCCTGGAAAGACAGCGGCGTTGAATACCTCATAGACGGCACTGGGGTATTCACAACCATTCCAAAAGCATCTGCCCACCTTAAAACCGGTATTAAAAAAGTCATTTTAACTTCTCCGTCATCCGACGTTCCCATGTTTGTCATGGGCGTTAACGAAAACAAATACAACAGCTCTATAGACATTGTTTCAAACGCTTCCTGCACAACAAACTGCCTGGCCCCGATGGCAAAAATCCTTAATGATAAATGGGGTATAGAAACCGGACTTATGACCACGGTTCATGCAACTACAGCAACACAAAAGACGGTTGACGGAATATCAAAGAAAGACTGGAGAGGCGGTCGGGCTGCCTCGGCAAACATCATACCATCCTCTACAGGCGCAGCGGCCGCCGTTGGCAAGGTCATTCCCGAGCTCAATGGCAAACTCACCGGAATGTCGATGCGTGTGCCAACCATAAACGTTTCTGTTGTTGACTTGACTGTGAATCTTAAAAACGCTGCAACATATGATGAAATTTGTGCTGAAATGAAACGCGCATCCGAAAATGAGCTCAAAGGCATACTGGGTTACACCGAAGATGCCGTTGTTTCTTCCGACTTCAATGGTGATGCGCACACATGTATATTCGATGCTAAAGCAGGCATTGCACTGACCGACAATTTTGTAAAAGTTCTTGCTTGGTATGATAATGAGTGGGCTTATTCAAACAAAGTGCTTGACTTAGCAGAGCATATGTACAAGGTTGACCATGCCTGATAATCATTTTCTTCGAAAATAGTCCTCTAGCATCCGCTCATCCTCAATTTCCAGATCGCGCTCACCGGCTAACGACTCAATATGATGAGTGAGTTCATGCGTCAGTAAATCTCGCAGGTGCTTTTGCATTTGCTCACGACTTGCACTGCCATGAACAGCGCAAATCGAACCATAATATATAACTATATATCTCCCCATCTGGTCGCGGCGGTATTCCCCAAGTGTGTACAGCCCCCCATCCGGGGCGGCGTTACTCAAACGTGTGTCCGGCAACAAACTCACGCCCCCGTTGAGCTCACGGAACACCTCTTCGGGAAGTTCCGCCGCTATTTCATCCAGCATTTCATTTATTTCATCGATCGAAAACAAATCGTCACATCCTTTTTACATTGGGGTATTAATTTATGAGAAAAACAAAAATAGTCGCAACCCTAGGCCCTGCAACAGATGACCCAGAAGTATTACGTGCCCTCATTGAGTCCGGTCTTGATGTCGCGCGTTTCAATTTTTCGCATGGCAGCCATGATGAACACAAAACGCGTTTAGAACTATTTAGAGCGCTCTGCACAAAATCCGGAAAAGCTATAGCCCTTCTTGCTGACACAAAGGGGCCCGAGATAAGACTGGGTACTTTCAAAGATGGTTTTGTTGAGTTGAAGTCCGGAAATATGTTCACCTTGACCGCGAGTGACGTTGACGGCGATGTGTCAAAGGTAAGCATAACTTATGCGAAGCTGCCTCATGAAGTGGAGCAAGGTACCAGAATTCTTCTGGATGACGGGCTGCTTGAACTTATAGTCGAATCGGTAATCGGCAACGACATAAGAACAAGGGTTGTCACCGGCGGCAAAATATCAAGCAGAAAAGGCGTAAATATTCCGGGAATCAGATTGGATTTGCCATATATCAGCGCCCAGGATCGGGTTGACCTTCGTTTCTTCGTCGAGCACCACTTCGATATGATCGCCGCTTCTTTTGTTCGCTCGGCAGATGATATCCGCGAAATGCGCGAAGAGCTTTACAGACTTGACAATGATAACAAAATCAAGATTATTGCCAAAATAGAAAATGCAGAAGGCGTGAAAAATGCAGACTCCATTCTGACTGTTTGCGATGGTCTTATGGTCGCTCGCGGTGATCTCGGCGTTGAGCTGGCTTACGAAGAGCTACCCATCATTCAAAAAGACCTCATCAAAAGAGCTGTAAGTCAGGGCAAGCCCTGTATCACAGCAACACAAATGCTCGAATCTATGATCAGCAGCCCTCGGCCTACAAGGGCAGAGACATCTGATGTGGCTAATGCGGTTTATGACGGAACCAGTGCAATCATGCTTTCCGGAGAAACCGCCATGGGTAAGTTCCCAGTAAAAGCAATTCAAACCATGGCACAAATTGCAGAGCGCATAGAGCGAGATGTTGATTACCGCCATCGGTTCTTTAGGGGTGAGTATAAGGCAGAGACCTCTATAACCAATGCGATATCTCATGCAACCGTTACCACTTCACACGAAATGCGTACCGCCGCAGTATTGACTGTATCCATGACTGGTTTAACCGCTCAAAACGTATCGAAATTCCGCCCGACTTGCCCAATCATTGCATGTACGCCCGACCCAACGGTACAGCGTCAGCTTAACCTCATTTGGGGCGTTATTCCACTGCTCATCGAAATGGAAACCGATCCCACTGCACTATTTAACCACGCTGTCGAGACTGCACTTGCAGCCGGGCATATTGTAGAGGGCGATCTTATTGTACTCACTGCCGGAATCCCGCTCGGGCATTCTGGCACAACAAATATGCTTATGGTAAATGTTGTCGGGTCGGGAATCCATGTGACTTAGGTTACTTAGGGTGATGGGGTTCGACTCCCCTCAGCTTAAGTTTTGTCATTGCATTTTCTAAAGCGCACTTGCAGACTTATACCCCCACCCACGCGATTTGAAACCGAAATTTTTCCATCGAGTTCACGAACGGTATCGTTTACGATTGCCAAACCCAACCCACTGCCGCCGGCCTCTCTCGAACGGGCCTTATCGACTCTGTAAAAGCGGTCGAAAATATGAGGCAAATCTTCGTCGGGTATGCCAACCCCACGGTCATCAACTGTAAATACTACAGCCTCATCCTCAGCTTTAAGCCTGACTGCAACGCTGCCGTCGGGCTTATTGTATTTGATCGCATTTTCAACGATGTTGTAAATGATTGTGTGTATTGCATCGTCAGTCCCAAAAACAAAACAATCATCGCCCAACTCAACAGTCAGGGTGAGCCCACTATTTTCTGCAAGCGGCCTGAGCATCCTGAGCGTGGACTCAATCGCTTGCCGCATGTCCACACATGTATATTCATCTCGAATCTGGCTGTCAAGCCTCGTCAGCGTAATGAGCTTCCCGGTAGTTCTTGCAAGACGCTCTGCTTCCAAACCTATGTCACTGACAAACTCCTTTACCGTTTCACGCTCGATATCCTCATTTTGAAGAATACTGTCGCTCAGCAGTCTGATTGAGGCCAGAGGTGTCTTGAGCTCGTGCGAAGCATCGGCTACAAATCTTCGCCTCAGTTCCTCCGTTTCATGAAGCCTGCCTGTCAAGCTGTTAAATTCATCACCCAAAAGTGCCAGCTCGTCATTTCCGCTGATTTCAATGCGGTAACTGTAGTGGCCTTCCCGTACAGATTTTATAGCCTCTATGATGAGCTTCACCCTACGCATCAGTGACCAAATAATCAGTGCGATGGCAGCAACAGAAAAAATCACCACCATTATAGAAATATTCCTTAGTGTATCTTGCATATCAATGAGCACAGCGCCTTGCTCAGAATCCTCGTCATGCACATAAACTGCACCGATTACAGCCCCACGGCTCATAACAGGCGTAAATGCGCTGATAAAAAAAGTACCGTCGTAAAACCGACGATGAAAGACATCGAAACCCTCAATAGACCTTTCGATTTGCTCGGCGGGAAAACCCGGTTTTTGAGATCTTTCGTCAGGGTCATAAATCACGTTTCCTTCGGTGTCAGCAATTACAACATATGTCACGCCCGCAACATCCAGTTGCGACATAACCCAGGATACTAAGTCCTCATCATCCACGCTCAGCAACGTATCAAAGGTTTCTTCCAGATGAGATGCTATGAATTGCGCCTGACCTTCAACAAACATCTGCTTAGATGCAAAAATCATATCCCGTGATGCCATAAGAAAATATGTATTCATGAGCGCAAGCACTATAGCAATCACAAGAAAGTAAGCAAGAGCAAACTTAGTCCTTATTCTGCTGATGAACCTAAGCTTTCTCACATCACCCTTTGATATAGTAGCCAACCCCCCACTTTGTCATAATATATTCGGGTTCTGCGGGATTTTCCTCAAGTTTCTCCCTCAAACGCCTTATGTGTACATCAACTGTCCTTATGTCGCCTTGATATTCATAACCCCATACAATATTTAGGAGTGTTTCCCGGCTGTATACCCTGCCCGGATTTTTGGCCAAAAGCTCAAAAACATCAAACTCCTTAACCGTCAATTCAACCGTCTCTTCGCCTTTTTTCGCAATCCTCTTCTCTGTGTCGATCATTATATGCCCGACATTCATAACTACCCCGGCAACATTACTCACAAGCACCGACCGTCTAAGCAGCGCACGCACCCGAGCTTTGAGCTCTAGAATATTAAATGGTTTTGTTATGTAGTCATCCGCACCGTATTCAAACCCAATAACCTTGTCCATATCTTCACTTCTGGCCGTAAGCATTATTATGGGAACCGTAGAAAATTCTCTGATGCGCATACATGCACCCAGGCCGTCAAGCTCAGGCATCATCACATCAAGTATGATTAGGTCATATCCACCGTTTCTTGCCAATTCGACCGCTTCTAAGCCATCATAAGCCACATCAACCTGATATCCTTCGTTTTCAAGGTTGAATTTTATCCCTTTTACGAGCAATTTCTCATCATCAACAACCAGAATTTTCATTTACTCCCCTATCTATCCAACAGTTATTATGTTCATTATGGCCTCGAATCGCCTTTCTCCTATACCGGTAACATGACGCAAATCGTCTATTCTTGAAAAATGGCCATGCAACTCTCTATACTGAACTATGCGCTCAGAAAGCGAGGGGCCTATGCCGGGAAGATCCATAAGCTCTGATCTTGAAGCAATATTTATATTGAGCCGCCCTTCGCTATCTCTGCTTGACGGTGGGGCAGGAGTCTGAGGCGGTTGCAGTGGCAACGATGGTGTATACAGAGCATCTCCGCCGGGCGGCAAAATGGAAACAACCTCAGGAATTTCAGGCAAATAGTCAGTGTGCGCACCAGTTCCTTCCTGCTGGACGCTGACAACGAGCGGTGCAGAAGCCGCCGGAACCTGACTCGCCGTAGCAGGCGCAATGCTTACCACTCCGGTAGAACGCCCTGTCAAATATCCACCCATAAAACAAACAAAAGCCAATGTCACCCCGATAATGGCAAGCTCCATTCTTCTAAGTCTCACCTCAACCCCACCTTTTTCATTTCACCATTAAAACTGTGAAATATTTTAAATTGGGGTTTAAAAGACTGGGTGTTTTCTACATTTTGTGATGAAACAGCTTTTTTCCCTTTCGATTATACCACATCTACAAGATAATTGCTACAAAAAAAAGTACTGGTTACATCAGTATTTTTGTGATACAATACACTGGATAATGTAATATAATCCGGGAGATTTATCATGCTTAAGAAAATCGCGATACCCCTTGTACTTATACTTGCAACTTTATTATTTGCGAGTATGCCTGTTTTGGCATCAACGCAATTTCAGGATTTAGTCGCAGAATCTGCCGTGCTTGTCGAGGTCGATTCCGGCGAGGTTCTGTTCGCACATAATATGAACCTCAGTCATCCGGCCGATGCCCTTGCCAGGATTATGACCTTACATCTGGCAGTCAATGCTATCGAATCATACGAAGCTTTTGAAGACGACCTCGTTGAGATGACCCAATCTGCCTGGGAAGGCATCACATCAAGAAACACGACACTTAACATAAGACCAGGCGAAATCATGCCGCTGAGCGACCTGATGCTTGCAGCTTTCGTGGGAGGTGCCGCTGAGGCATGTAACATGATTGCGGAACACATAGCCGGAAGTGTCGATGCTTTCATCGAGATGATGAATGCCCGTGCATCTGAAATCGGAGCTGTAAATACCGTATTTATAAATACACATGGGCTTTTTGATGAAGGCCAGAACACAACAGCTATGGATCAGTTTCTCATATTTCGAGAAGCAATTTCCAGCGAGCTTTTCCTCGAAATATCTGGCGTTTTCAGACATACATTAGAAGCAACAAATACATCCGATGTGCGTAGGCTTATCGGTTCCAATTCGCTTTTGAACCGAAACAGCAGATATTTCTTCAGCCATAACAAAGCCGGTATCGCAAGCATCACTTTTGAAGGCGGTCACTCATATGTCGGCCTTTCCGAACAAGACGACCTTTCACTGATTGTTGTCATACTGGGTTCCGATGAAGTAATGCTGGAAGATGAGTCTTTCGACCTCAGAAACCTCTCCGAAGCGAGAAGACTATCCGAATGGGGTTATGCTCAGTTTGGATGGCGGACTATCCTTCCCTCAACTGTCGTTGCAAGGGCGCCAGTTACACATGGCGCAGGCGCTGACTTTGTAAACTTGCGACCGGAGACAGAGATAAGGTTGCTGCTCAACCATGATGTAGACCTCGATGAGTTTGTCAGGCATGTAACGATTTTTTCTGAAGAAAATGATGAACCCCTGATTGCGCCTGTTGAAACCGGTGATATTCTGGGTGAAATCACCATTACAAGAAACGGAGAGGAATTCGGCCCGATACCGCTCCTTGCCAATACAAATGTTGAACTTCATAACTTTGAGTTTATAAGACGACAAGTCATGGACATACTCTCAAGCGATACTACGCGTTTTATTATTTTCGGACTCATATTTTTGGTCGTCGGTTATATTGCACTTTTGATAAGATATAACGTAATGCGGCGTAAGAGATTTCAAAAAATTGCTCAGGCGAAACAACAGCTCGCAGAAGACAGAAAGCTGGCGCTGGAGGAAGAACAAAAGCAGCGCAGTGCATATTATGGCACAAGTATGCGCCGCGACCCTTTCTCTGATACAGGCCCCTACAGGAGCGCTCAAGGAAGAAATCCCCAAGGCCGAAGCCCTCAACAAGGTCGCCAATCGCCACCGACACCACCACCGAAGCCACCACGTCAGCCGCAACGTCCGGATTCGCGTTCACGCAGAATGTAAGGCGATTGCCGCCATTCGCTTGCACCAGCACGCCCCTCACAATCAAAGGCCAGTGTGTAAAAATCCGTCGCTTTGGCCTCTTTATAAAACAAATCAACCGCGCGTCCGGACAATTTTTGTACGGACGCCGGTTTTGTAATTATCGGTAATCTCGACGCCTTACGCGCAGCGCTGAGCAACTGTTTCCCCATATCATTCATAGCCAGCACCCTTATGTATGGCGGAGGCTCACAGGCATCTGCCGCTGTAATCCCCAGACATGCACACATCAGCATTCGCCTGATTCGCGACATCGCATATCTTTTCGTCTTTATCTTGAGCAGCATGGATTCTATGGTCGGCTCTACTGCGGCAAATTCGGCAATACGCCTATCTAGCCCTTCTGTTGCATCGGGCAAATATGAAAAGTCCGATATAAAACGTAAGCGCGACAGCATTGCGGTTTCGTATTTGCTCATATAAACAGGGCCATATCCCTTATTGACCTCTTCTGCTAAAACTGCAACTGCACTTTCAGGCATCAAACTGCTGACAGATTCACCTGAAACCAGCATTTTTCTCAGTCTTGATGCCGAAAACCCTGTATCGCTGTCATGCGCTCCCCCAGTACGCGTTACAGTAATTGGCCTTAACTTAGAATTGTACTTTGCAAGCGCTTTTAAATATTCGATTCCAAGCAAATTGTTCGGCGACTGAAAAACACTTGACCGCACGCCCAACAAAGCATCGGCAGCCCGCTGCCTTGCCAGAGCATAAGGCAGACCCTCAGCAAGCCGCTCGATAATCAAGTTGTTTGCTTCATTTGACATAATCACCGTAGCCGCTTCTGAAAGCGGCTGCAAATCACCAAATTCACTGCCAAAAGATATCGCATCGCACACTCCGAGGCAATCAAGCAAGAACACTCCGGCCTGTGCAAAACCCTCAGCAGAAGACATTGCGTATGGCGTAGGCAGCTCGATAACCAAATCCGCACCGCATTTTACAGCCATTTCTGCTCTTCTATGCTTTCTCAACACTGCCGGCTCGCCACGTTGCACAAAATTGCCGCTCATAACACAGACAACCGCATAATCCTCCCCCAGCTCTTTTCGGGTCTTTTCTATATGTCCCAAATGCCCCAGATGAAATGGGTTATACTCACATATGATACCGACAGCTTTCATTCTCGCTCCTAACTATTTAAATAATCACGTTAATTGACACATTATTATTGCAATAGCCTTGATTATGAATTACAATAAACGATAGATTAATTTGATTCTATTCTAAAGAAAATATTTTTACAAGGGGTATATTGAATGAACGTACTAGTTATCAACGCCGGCAGCTCTTCTTTGAAGTATCAACTCTTCGACATGCAAACAGAGGCAATCCTTGCTAAGGGCATGTGTGACCGCATCGGGATCGACGGTCACCTCAAACACAAACCCGAAGCAAACGATAAACCAATATTTAATGAAAGCATACCATTACCCACACATGCTGAGGCAATAAATGTTGTCATTGAAAAACTGACCAGCCAAGAATATGGCGTTATCAGCAGCCTGTCGGAAATCAACGCAATCGGGCATCGCGTTGTAAACGGCGGTCGCAAATTCAGTGAGAGCGTACTCATAAACCAAGAAGTCATCGACGCTATTGAAGCATGTGCGCGGTTGGCTCCACTTCATAATCCAGCCAATCTCATGGGCATCAATGCATGTCAAAAGCTCATGCCCGGAGTGCCTCAAATCGCAGTTTTTGACACAGCTTTTCATCACACAATCCCCGAATACGCACATGTATACCCCATCCCATATAAATATCTGGAAGAAAATGACATCAGACGCTACGGCTTTCACGGCACTTCGCACAAATATGTTTCATCTCTGGCCATCGACTATTTGGGCGGCAAAGTTGAAGGATCAAAAATCATCTCCTGTCACCTCGGTAACGGCGCATCTCTGGCCGCAATAAAAGACGGCAAGAGCATTGACACAACAATGGGCGTCACTCCGCTGGAAGGCGTACCTATGGGAACACGAAGCGGAAGCATTGACCCAGCTCTGGTAGATATTATCTCCTCAATTGAAGGCAACATCAGTGTCAAAGAAACTATGGATATCCTAAACAAAAAATCCGGCATCCTTGGCGTATCCTGCTTCTCCCCTGACTTCCGCGATGTCGAAACCGCAGCCGGATTCAATATCGAAAATGGTCATAGGGTCGAAGGTGCGCCTGTCAACGAAAAATGCAAGCTTGCTCTGGATATTTTCTGCTATCAAGTTGCAAAGTTCATAGGCTCCTACATTGTCGCAATGGGCGGAGTTGATGCAATCATTTTCACCGCAGGTGTGGGCGAAAACTCACCCTATGCCCGTTTTGGCATTATCAGCAACCTGGGTGGTATCGGAATCAGCATGGAAGAACCAAAAAACCGTTTCAGAGGTCTGGGCGAGTTTGTTGATATAACCGGAAATGATTCAAGTGCCAAAGTGCTTGTCATTCCGACTGACGAAGAGCTCGTTATTGCCCGCGACACAGTGGATATTGTAAAAGGCTAATCAAATGAATTGAGAATGGAGAATTGAGAGAGAAGAGTTGGGCGTTTGCCTTTCATTCTCTCTCTGTTTTCAATTTCTCTTTTTCTGGTCTTGTTTTCTGATTTTGCTTTACCACCCCTCTGAATGAATGGAGAATTGAGAATTGAGAGAGGAGCGTGGGGCGTTTGCCTTTCATTCTCTCTCCATTCAAAACGACCTACGACCTACTTTTCTGCTTGCCCTCGTAGGGGCGAACTGCGTTCGCCCGTCCGTATGAATATTGCTTATCTTGCATAGAGAAGCGGCCTGCCGGCAGCCCTACTTTTCTGCTTGCACAGAAAAGTAGGCAAAAGATGCACCAAA
>Ga0123355_10007642_pt1 | contig 16233 bp, 14 predicted proteins | sample TergutEmb28metaG_3_FD_89872 | JGI IMG/M metagenome (GOLD analysis project Ga0123355, IMG submission 89872) | Embiratermes neotenicus P1 segment gut microbial communities from Petit-Saut dam, French Guiana - Emb289 P1 | ecosystem: Host-associated > Arthropoda: Insects > Digestive system > Gut ...
GCTACCGTATGTGCGGCATGATCAAGATAAATCATCCCATCATCCTTCTGAGCTTGTCCACTTCCCTTTCCAGTTTGCGTTCACGATCTTCCGGGCTGTATTCCCTTAACAGCGTCCTCGCAAATATAAACACATGTATCGCATACGGAGACGACCAAAGCCCCAGCAAAAATACCAGAAAATGATCATTATGCATCCCAAGCAAAATACATAAAAGATAGCCCGGTATGAGAAAAATCGTATGCCATATAAAAGCTTTGCGCTCGTTGATGCGTTTTTCCGCTAAATAATATAGCAGCGATTCTGTCCCTATCCCTTTATCCTTTGCCTCTTCCTGCACATCTGTCTTCCATTCCAGCTCGTCCAAATCCACATCCTGCTTAAAGCGAATCGCACCGTCATTGATCCACTCGGCCCGCTGCTGGTTAACCAGCTGGCGTGCACGCCGCATAAAAGTTTCGCCCACTTGATCGCCTTTGGCGTCAAATAACATTATTTTATTTTTCATTATCATTTCTCCTCAATTTTCATAATATAAATTAACTGTAAGTGGCATGTTCTGCTGTTTTTTACGTTTATTACGTCGGCTTGCCGACGTAAAGCGTCTATGGGTGCCTGCCCCACATGCCTTTTTACATTATAAATATACGGAGACTTTCCGTCAAAGTTTTCGACAAAAAATTTTTTCGGATTTTTTGACGGTTGAGGCAATTTTATGTATACTGATTATAGTAGAAATATAAGGGGTGGGATATATGGCCAAGCGTAGAAAAAGGAGCACAAACAAAAAGTACAATCACAGAAGGGTTGCTCCGCCAAAAAACGATTTTAGTTGGGATTTAAACTGGTTAAAAGAATATAAAAAATACTATACCCCTGTCTTTCTTGTGGCCGTATTCGCATTTTTAACCCTGCATCTTGGGCAGGTAACGGTTTTTGCCCCCATTCGCCCGCCTGTGGAAATAGAAGCGGTGGTTGAAGAGCCCGAACCCCCTGCAGAAGATTATTTTATATCTGCCCATCTGGGAGAAATCATAGACGAACCATATGAAGAAGAACCTTACATAGAAGAACGCAAGCCGATGATCGCCTTAACTTTTGACGATGGCCCCAGTATTCATACCGAGCGTATTTTAGATGTATTGGAAACCTATGGCGGCCAGGCTACCTTTTTTGTGCTGGGCCATAGAGTAGAAGCCAATCGGGATATAGTCGAAAGAGCAGTAGAGGGCGGCAACGAAATAGCCAACCACTCCTGGTCCCATGTCAATTTTGGCAGAACCACTTCCGACGTTATTGCCCGTGAAATAATGGACACCAGTGCCATTATCGAAGAAGTGGCAGGCTTTTCGCCCCCAATACTACGTCCCCCTTATGGCCAAACCAGCACCACCATGAGACATATTGCAGAGCTGCTGGGATACGCCATCATCAACTGGCATTTGGACACGATGGACTGGCGATACAGAGATGTCGATCATATATACAATGTTATCATGAACCGGGCCGGCGACGGGACTATTGTCCTGCTGCATGATATACACAGGACCACAGCGGATGCCATGGAAGTGGTTATCCCCCGGCTTATAGAAGAAGGATATCAGCTGGTTACGGTATCTTATCTGTTAGAACATTTTTATGAGGAACTGGAACCCGGCAAGGTATATGGCGTCAAATTTGACTTAAGACGATAATAACAAAAATAAAAATGCCCCCGATAAGGAGGCATTTTTTTATTTATTCTTTCAAATGCTTTGCACGTTCAATCGCCATTGTACGCACACTTTTTGCTGTTGATATCATAAATTGCAGCTCGTCAGCCGAAAACAGCTTTACATGAGACACTAGCGTATTAATCAATTCCTCATTTTCGTTAACGACCGGGGCTGATGCACTATCTGCAAAAAAGCTGTCTACCGTCACCCCAAACGCCTTTGATAATTTATACAGATTTCGGCTGGTGGCCCCTCGGGTGCCACGCTCTATCTGCCCAACGGTGCCAGTGGCAATGTCCAAAATTTTTGCCACATCATCTAAGGACATACCACAGGCAAGCCGTGCCTTTTTCATATTGCCGCCCACCAAAATGTCGTGGTTATGTTTTATCATTATGTACCCTCCTCGTAGTCTAAAAAGTGTTGGTCTTTTTATATCACAATCAGAAGGATGTCACAAGCCACTTTTAGTAGCTTTTATTGAAACCCCAGTGCACCAACCACGCTAGCGGTCACTTTCGTCCCCAAATACACAGCAAAATCCCTGGCTTCTGCCTCTTCTTTATGTTGGCTTACAGTGATATTTAATTCACCTACAGCTCCTCGTCTGACCGCTTCGGCTGCTGCCCCCGTTTTTGCAATGTCATTGGCATAGGCCAATGCCTCTTCCAATTCCTCAAAAGCTTTATTTTCGTGGCTGCCATAAACGGTATAGCCTACAATCTCGCCGCCGTCATTTTTAGGCCGGATATCCACGGTATACGATGCACTAATACTGCCCATCACTGCCCCCAAGGCATTGGCCACCTCATGATGCTGCGAGATTACCAAGGAAGTACCCAGCATGTTGGCCACATCCGCTAAAAATACCCGGATAGGCGCACCCATGCCCACAAGGGCATAGCTGGTACATATCGTGGTAGAAAGCAAACCACCCGCATGTCCAGCCCTGGCCGCTTCATAATTATCGTTAATAAATCGTTCGACATCTTTAGGCACGCCATTTTTCATATAATCGGGATATTTATTTTCAAACAGCGCCTTGGCGATATGCACATACATTTTGCGCTTTACGACATCATAGGCCAGATCGCAAAATGCCTCCACCGCCAAACTGACATTGTAGGCAGCAAACGCAGCCGCCAGCTGCGACGCCTCGGTACAGTACCTGTCAAAATCCCCTTTGATATGCATAATATCCGTAGGCGTAAGGCCGCAAATCTGCACGATGCCGTCTTTTATCAGCCGTTCCACACTTCGGCTAAGGGTATAAATATCCTTGCCAATGGCCGCTGCTGCGTCTGTCAAAATCAATGGGCCTGCTGCCAGCGCCTCGCAAAAAGCCTTTTCTTCAGCAGAATATCTTGCGTTGTCGCTGATATCTTTAATACGCATGTAGTGCTCGTACAAAAAGCTGCCATGCCTTCTTAATTCAAGCGCTTTTAAGTTGTCAATAATTTGCGGATATTCCTGAGCCGCCACGCATAGCGGAATAACCCGGTATGCTTCCAGCTGTAATTTATCTATCTTTGCACCGTCATAATGTATGGCACTGTCGCCGCCCAGGCCAAAAGTCTTCACATACAGACCATCTACAAAGGTCTTCCACCCTCCGATAGAAACACCGTCTGTTACCGTCACTGGGGCGCCGTCCGTTACAAAGGCAATATCTGTGGTGGTGCCGCCCATGTCTACAATAACACTGTTTGGGGTAAGCTGCGTGCCGCCGATAGCACTGGCCGCCGGGCCGCACAGCAAAGTCTCTACCGGGCGGACAGATGCAAAGGCCTCGGACATTAAACTGCCATCGCTGCGGACAATCACCAGTGGGGCATTGATATGTCGTATGGCAAGCGCCTTTTTAACCGCCGTCAAAAATTCCTTTATGATCGGAAAGAGTCTGGCGTTCAGCAGCGTACTGGAGCCACGCTGCAACGAGTTTAATACCGAAAACAGCTCGTGCCCGCATACCACCGGTATATCACGCCCTGCGCCTTCTTGAGAAAATGCCTCCTGAAAAATCGCTTTGGCCTTTTTCTCCACAAATCCACCGTTGCGTATGGCATTCATCTCTACGATGCCCACGCCATCCAAGTGGTCAAAGCCCGATGCCAGCTGACTGCGAAATAAATCCCAGTCCGGCTCCCGCTCCATTTCTCCGGAAAACTGCGTAAAACTCTCCTGTATATACATATCTGACGCTGGTGGAAGGCCATAATTGCCGCCCACATCGTCAATTAACTTTGCATCCCCGCCAAAAAAGATGAGCTTTGCCTGCCCGCCCCGGCCTTCTACACAGGCGTTGGTGGCCAGGGTGGTAGAAAGGGATATCAGTGCTGCCTGCTGCGCCAAATGCGCCGGCAGCCCGTCAATTGCCCCTAAAATGCCAATGGTTAAATCATTTTTTGTGGTCAGGGACTTGGCGCTTCCCAAAATCGCCCTGCTGTCAAAATCATAAATGACCGCATCTGTATATGTCCCGCCGGTGTCAATGCCTATGCCCAGTTTCAAATGTCATCACGCCACCTTTCTCACAAAATTATACCATACCTATAATATTTGAGAAGATTGTGATATATTTAAATCAAACAAATCCACCAAGCAACGATTAAGGAGCTGATTACTTGATACGCACCCATTCTCCTCAAGAGATACTGCTGTTATTACCTGCGTTGTTATTTGCGTTTTCCATACACGAACTAAGTCATGGCCTTATGGCCTACATACTGGGTGATGGCACCGCCAAACGTGACGGACGGCTGTCCCTTAACCCGATCAGACACATTGACCCTATCGGGCTGCTATGCATATTGGTGGCTGGTTTTGGCTGGGCAAAGCCCGTTATGGTTAATCCGGACAACTTAAAAAACCCCAAGGTAGATATGGCGTTGATCTCTATCGCAGGGCCTATTTCCAACTTTTTAATGGCCTTTTTGAGTTTAATAATTTTGTTTCCACTGGCTTACTTTGTGCCTGGCCTCCCATTTTCTATCATTATCGTATTCCGCACATTTTGCTGGCTTAACATCATGTTGGGCGTTTTTAATTTGATACCTGTCCCTCCATTAGATGGGTCAAAAGTTATAGCTGGATTACTGCCGGATAGCGTATATTATAATCTACCGCCCATAGGACGGTTTAGCATGATCATATTGATAGTATTGGTATTTACCGGGGCGATTGGGCAGGTTTTGCTGCCAATGACTGAGGCGATTGATGGAATGTTGTTCAGGTTTACTGCTGGGATTTTTGGGGTGTTGTTATAACTGGTTATTAATCAGGAGGAGGGATTAGCATGGCCATAACAGAAGCCGCAAGGAAAGATGCTGACAAGCTTTCTATCAGCTTGCCCCGTTTACAAGTTTTGGATGATTTCCTGAAAAGGGAAATTGCCGAGGAGACACATCCGGCCGCTGCGGTGACGATTTTGCGAAGGGGCGTAGAAATTTTTCATGGTGCATATGGTGTAGGCGCCCTTGATGGTACCCCTCTGCGGGACGATGCAATTTACCCGCTCGCCTCAGTCACCAAACCCGTCACCGCAACGATGATTGCCATGCTTCAGGAAGATGGCCGCATCGACATATGGGACAGACTACAGCAGTATTTTCCGGATTTTGTTGGTGAAGGTAAAGACGAGGTGCTTCTGTGGCATCTGCTTACCCATACATCGGGGATGGAAGATGGTGCCGTCTATAGCTATACCAACGACGTCATCCAACATGTCCTTGGCCTTAAATCCCCCGGTGACAATGCCTCTGATGAAGATCACCTTGATTTTGGGATGCAAGTCCGTGACAAAATGGGGTTACCCAAGGCACCACGCAGCTGGGAATCGGCCGGCGAGGCATACAGTATCATCCGGCGTGGCGCACCGCTCAAAAACAAGCCAGAGCAGCAGTTTTCCTATTTCAATAACGGCTATGGAATGCTTGGGCAAATCATAGAAAATATCAGCGGCGAAAGTTTAGATGTCATTTACCAAAAAAATCTTTTCGAACCGCTGGGAATGCTGGACACCCATTTTAACCTGCCCAGGGAAAAGTGGCCCCGTGTAATCAAACGTGCAGAAAAATGGAAACACAGCGACTGGCTTAACTCCGACGAGGCATGCATGTCAGGAAACGGTGCAAGCGGGCTTAAATCCACGATGCGTGACCTTGCCCGTTTTGGCCAGATGTGGCTGCAAAATGGCACGCTGGATGATGTACGCATCCTCTCCCCCGCCTCAGTCCGTGAATTTACTACCAACCACAACGCAAAAATCCCGCCTGCCTTCTGGCTTGCAAGGTCTTTAAGCAGCAATTGGGCATTTGGCTGGAATATCCGAGACGACAAAAAGGATGACATGGGGATGCTGCGCTCCAACAAGGCATATGACCACGCCGGCGCAGGCGGTGCCCGTCTGATGATTGACCCTGAACATGACCTGGTCATGGCTTTTTATATTGTCGAGCCTGATGATGAAACTAAGCCGTATCCACTGCATAGTCGAATTGCAAATATCATTTATTCGGCATTGGATTAGACTATACTCACGTGTGCTTCCTTCCCCACTATAAGATAATCCAGCGTTATATCAAAAATATCAACTATCGTTATTAATCTATCTATTTTTATACCCCTTACCCCTTTTTCTATGCTGGTGAGGGTACGTGGTGTTATGCCCAGTTGCTTTGCCAGGTCATTTGTAGACATGTGATGATCTGTGCGAAGCTTTTTTATACGCTCGCCCATTTCTTTTTTATTCAAAGTTACCCGCTCCCTTTGCCATATTTAAAAAAGAAAAAGGCCAACTGAAAAGCGAGTAGGGACGACGAAAAAATCGTCATCACCTACTCGCTGCAATTGGCAACTTCAAATAATACATCATGCCGAGGGGCAAACAGCAAAGCTTAACGTCCAACCTGGTGGGGCCCTTTCCTTGAAAAAGAGAGGGAGACGTTGTATACTAAGTGTACCATAGTGGCAGATGTACATCTGTGGGCGTAGGTGATGGTTGTGAATCCCTACGTTCGCCAAGGGGTGTTTCGTAGGCACTCCTTGGTCGCTGTGGTTGTTTTATTTAATTGTTTGGGTATAGTAGTGGGGTGTGGCGGGGGTTCAGTTGACCTTTAGGGGTATTTTAGCATGGTTGGGTGGGGTTGGCAATGGGGAGTGACATTTAAGTCAATATTTCAAAAAAGCTACATTCAATTGTTTTTTTGCCACTTGATTGACCCGATATAGATCCAACAATTCTTACATGTCTACCTTCAGTATGAGCCTTAATTGCTTCATCATAGTCACTTTTTAATAAAGTTGCTTTTGCTGTAGCGTTCTTCCCATCATCATTTAAATAAACTATGGTAACTGTCCCATTTTTACGAGCTTTTAAGTCTGGAGGAGCATCTAGTGCTTTTATTAGACCTACGTAATTTTTTTCAGTCTCTTGCACACGCTTTAATTTATTGACCAGTGCATCAATTGGATAAAAATGGTCGTGATTAACTGAAACCGAAACATTGGATACCGTATTCGCCTTAATCGTTGGTGCATATTTTACAGTAATATCAAGAGCACTATCTTTTCGATATATATTAATTCCACTCAATGCTTCTAAAAAATTAGCACTAATAAAAGCACTCGTTTCAGCATTTTGATTGATTATTTCCTCTAAATTTCCCTGTCCAGCAGCATCTTTTATTGTGGCTGCAGATACAATAAGCTTATTAACAACCTTTCTTGTAAGAGACTCGGCACATATTTCCTCCTCACTAAACAAAGAAAGTTGTTCCATTTTATTATTGGCGTTGATTTTGACAAAAGGGCAGACTATCGAAACAACGTAGCTTCCAATTTCTGTTTGGCCAAACTTACATCGTTCAATAAAGTCTACTATACTGGAAGTCGGCCGCCCAGAGTGAATCAATCTTGGGCTAAGAACATCCATAGCCGTAGCCGTCAATAATTTTTTAGCATTATTATAAAGGCTGATAGCATCCTCAACAAAAAGGCTTCCAGTTTCTGCATTTTTTTCTTCAATCCTTAGTCGTAATATATCAGACAGTGGATTCAATAACTCTAAAATAACTTGCTCAACATTTTTCTCAGACGATTGAGCAATAGTCTCTACTGCCCGAAACATAGCTCTTTTATAGTCGCTTAATGTACGTTCCACAGGCAAATTAATTTGAAAAAACCATATTGGTTTTCTAACTGAAATACTTTTATCTGCGTTATATTAGTTGCAATTTCAGTCCACCCTAAATCACGTAAATACTTGCTTGTGTCTATCGGATTGAGTTTTCCCGATAGTTTAAAAAAATCGGCGGAATAAATCATAGCTCGATTCCTTCCTTATAGATAGTCCTATTCATCTCCTCATTAAGCAATTCTTCTAACTTTTCAGGAGATACGACGTTATCTTTTGGTATACGTATTGTTACATCTGAATCGGTTTCTTTATCCGGAAAGCCGTCTAAATCTAACCAAAACATACACTTTCTTATGATTAATTCTTCTATGCTATGCACGACCCATTTGTCCTCTTCAGAAGGTAAAATCAATAAAAACAAATAAGCTTTAACTGTGGCTAGCCTCCTTAAATCATCATAATTTTTCTTTTTTAATCGATACGAATAGTGATCAGAGTACTCTGTATATCTAGTAGAAGATGATTTAAGCTGTGCATTAATCTGCGCAACAAACTTGCCTCCGTCTTCCCATATAAGAGGTTTACTTAAATACACATCAACCCCGTCATCATCGTGAGGGTTCTTACTCACAGCAATACCTTTAATCGCACAAATAGTTTCTAAGTAACTTATGCTTATAACTTCTTTACGATTCGTTTCAATCACTTGCATCCCCTCTTCGCTAGTTCTTGATACTTCTCTATCAAATTTACAAGTCAATTAACTTTTATCCAAAGCACACTACCCCAATTACTAGCAACACAATCCAATAAATTTGCAATATTCTTAGCTTTATGAAAGCATTATACCCTAGTGCGAAAATTTTTTCTATGGCTAAAACATATAAAAAGACTCTCACAACTAATTAACTGTTATGATAGCCCCTCACAACCAATCCAGCACATCACCTGTTTAATCACATTGTAAGATGTACTCACAGCCACAAAAAAGCCTCGCATAGCAAAGCCCTACGAGACTTAAAAACAACAAAATGCACCTTAATCAGGCTTCCCATGCTTCCTCAACAAATCCTCCAAAGAAGAAGCACACTCATTATCAACATATTCCCTCACATCTGCTATTATCTGAATAAACCGCTGTGCGAATTCCTTACTGTACACCTCCGCCTCAGGCGTATTAGAATATCTCGCATCACTATGATACTTCCTGCATAATCGTATTTCTGTCATGAGGTTTTTCCCCTCAGGATACTTTGACTTTAAAAGACGATAGAAATAAATAGAATCATGCTCATTAAGCCGTACATTATTAGGATCAATTATTTCAACCCTTGACTTCAAAAAACACTCCACTGCCAAACAAGCCATATAAACAGAGCCTCTATAACGTCCACAGGCTTCTAAATCTATTGCTGTCCCCTGCCATTCTAAAGCATCATCATAGTAACCCAATCAACTCAACCCCTTCTTTTTTCACTGTTTTTATAAGTGGGGTCATGTCATGCTGAAACTCCTCCTTAGTTGCAGTCAGGATATCACAACTTATATAATTTTCCAAAGGTATATCATCCGTCCCACCATAAAGCAGCTCAAAAGCTTCGTGGCTGTCATCATTAATCTTATCATTGGTAACAACAAAGAGATCAATATCGCTATTATGGTTACCCATACCTTTGGCACAGCTTCCAAATAAAAATATTGAATCTATATGAGAACTTCCAATAAACTTATCTAGTAGATGATTTATTACATATTTTTGCGAGGGAAGGATATTTAATCCATTTTCTAAACTATTCACTTTTGACACTCCTCAGCTCCTAATTTTATCCTGCACCTATTTTACTTCACAAACCCTCTTTTACACAACCTATGCTCCAATATATTCCGCTCAACATCCGCTTCATCCCACAACTGATATAATCTGCTCGTCCAATACACCCCTTGAACATAGTCAACTGGTCGATATTTTCGACCAGTTGGATGCCGTTTCCTGGCATAGAACAAAAATGAGCTGCATCCGTATTTGGACGCAGCTCATTCTGGATAAAAAGGACTGCAAATATTAACTAATTAATATAAACCGCCAGTGCCTCGCTATCCCAGCTGACCTGGGCACCAAGCATTTGACTGACATAAGCAAGCGGTACAAATGTGCGGTCATTCACGATCATTGGCATACCCATGCCATCCGGCAACGGGGCATCCACAAATAGTGTCAGAATAGCTTCATCCGTAACGATGATGACCATGCGCACTTCTGCCACCCAGGCAACCCGGGCATCCAAGGCCTCTGCAATCAGGCGCAGCGGTACCATGGTGCGGTTATATACCGGGCAGATAAATGGTGCGGCTTCGCTTTGATGCACTACGCCATTCTTGGTGTATTCAGTGGAGCCAATAACCAAACGGATTTGGGTTGCCGGAGCTTCTGCCTGTGGTTCCTCTGGGGCAGGCACTTCCACATTGCCTAATCCAGGTAGTTCAACATCATTCTCGCCCCCACCTGCTGGCGGCCTTACCCTGGTCGTTGTCCTGTCAAACCTTGCATTAGTGGTTCGGTTTGGTGTCCGTGGTGGTGTAATTATCGGTGGATCAACGATTTGAGGCGTTGTAACTGTGACACTGGCAGTACCAGATATCCCCGTATCCACTGTAGAGGTTGCCCGCACGGTAAGTGTTGTTGCGGTTTCGTTTGCTGCTACGTTGAGTAAGCCGGCCGTGGAAATGGTGGTTCCGGCATTGGTGCTGCCCTCAACACTCCATGTCACGGTTTGTGCAGGGTTGCCTGTTCCAACAACCGCTGCGGTAAATTGCCGCCCCTGCCCTCGTTGAACCGTTGCTGTCGCAGGGGATACATTGACTGCGGTTACGGTTGTCTGCGGAAAATACGGCGAAAGTGGATTACCGTTTATATCCAGGAAAACGATGCCATCTATCTGCAAGTGATGAGAGCTGCCCCAGAAAAATTCTATAAAGAACAGCGCAGCATCATTATCCAGGTCTGCTTGGGTATAGAATGTGTAGTTTCTACTGAATGGCAAAATGCCATTCACAATATATGTTCCACCTGCCGTCCCATATCGGTCTGCATGTGGGCCGTAATTGCCCGGTGCTATGAAGGTATGACGCTGTCCGTATGATATAGTACCGCCAAATGAACCTATGCCGCCACGTGTCGTATACATCCGCACGCCTGCAACCTGTAGTGCATTGGCACCCAGCATCCGGCCAACATTGAAAATAAACTCGTCATTTGCACTTGGCAAGTCATGCAATTGGATTGGAGGGACTGGTGTAAACACACCAGTAGCATACGTAAATTCCTGCGCAGATACAGTAACAACAATGCTGTCTGTAAAGCTGCCCTCTGCGGTGGTTACTGTAATGGTTGTTGTACCTGTGTTGACTGCGGTTACTCTGGCAGTGGCAGCACCGGTGGAAGCTATTGTAGCGACATTTGGATTGCTGGATGTCCATGTGATGGCACGGTTTCCTGCTGCCAATGGTAATACAATACCCACTATATCTGCAAAGCCGCCTTCAGTCAGGCCAAAATCATCGTCGTGGATTAAAACAGAGGCGACAGGCTGTGGCCCTAAATCTGGTGCCGGCAAAACTACTCCGCCAAATTCGTTGATAAAGGTATAGCCAACAATAGTGAGATATCTCCAGAAAAAATCCATCCTAAAATATGCTCTGTCTGTTACCACGGCGGCTAAATCAAAAAGCGGTTCATAGTTCTGATAAACAAAGAACTGATTTCCACCTTCAGTTTGGAATACACCGGAGTTAACTCTCATACCCCGATCACTGCCAGAAGGGCCAGAGCCATCAGGGTTTACAGGGGCAATGGCACCGTCAAAACCCGGATAGCGATTAGTTACATACACACGCAAACCGGTCACCTGTAATGCATTTTCGCCCAGGTAAGCCCCTGCATCCGCAAATGAAAGCTGACGTGGGTTCATACCATAATTCCTTACATAGTTGGCCGGGAATTGTGGGCCGGGAAGTATAACACCCTCAACCACAGTAATCTCTATTGTATCAGTCAAATCGTTTGCTGTTCGGACTGTAACGATGGCTGTACCAAGGTCATGTGCAGTAACAAGCCCAGTTGAACTTACACTTGCCGCCGCTGGATTGCTGGAAGTCCATGTGACAGACCTGTCGGGTGCAAGCACTGGCAGTACCAACGCCGATAGCTGGCGTGTACCTGTTGGCATCATAGTAATAGTAGCAGGCTGTTCGATAGCTACACTGGTTACATCAAGCGCACCTAGCAGTGCCGGCAGCACGTAGCCATCTTCATCCAAAAAGGAGAAACCACTCAAGCGGAAGAAGCCGTGCCACATGGCACTCACACCAAAATTATTGGGTTCTCCATTGGCAAACAGCGGAGCATCCCACTGCAATGTGAGTGTTCCAAAACCATCTGTCGCTTGTGTCGAGCGATCCCAAGGAGCATAACCCGGGTTACCGCCAAAGCTTCTGGTATTGGTACCCATCGTAAACTGCCCTACCGCACCGCCATAAACTGGATACAGTGCATACAGCCTAATACCAGCCACTTGTTCCAGCACCTGCGGGCTCACCAAATCTGCCACCATGCCAATGGTCACCGGGCTAATACCCGGATGTGCAGTGGTACCCATACCAATATACATAGCCGGGTTTACAGGAAATTGCGGGCTAGCAAGCGGTTGACCATATCTCACTGTTACATCAACCGTGTCAGTTAAGCCATTAACGGTTGTCGCTGTAATAGTTACCGTACTTTCACCAGCTATCGCATCAAAGGATACACCTGTAACCAACCCTGTATCACTCACTGTTGCAACCGCCGGATCGCTGGATGTCCATGTCACTGCTCTATTAGGAGCCAAAATGGGCAACACAGCAGCTGTCAGCTGGCGTGTACCACCTACAAATAAGTTGAAGTTACTTTGCTCAATATCTATATCGGTTACCACCACTGGGCCAAGTGCACTTGGTATGGCATTGCCAGCCGCATTAATGAAGGAGAATCCTGTCACACGGAAGGAGCCCCACCACATATCTTCAATACCAAAATCGCTGTTTGCCGGTACCACTGCATTGGTTTGTATGGTCAGTGTACCCTCAGTTCTATTTACCGGGGTTTCCCTTACCCATGGTATACGTCCGTCGCCACCACCGACATGATGATCAAATGTACCACCTAAGCGTACTTGACCGGTAGTGCCGCCGTATAGCCATTCTGCATACAGCCTGACACCGGTCACTTGTGCCGCGGCTGTACCCATGAGGTCACCTACGGTGCCAAATACAAAATCGTTCAGCCCCGGATGGGCGTCACCACTCCCAAATGCCATAGGCGGGTTAACTGGGAATATCGGTGCATCTACGGTTACGGTAATGCTGTCGGTAAAGCCACCGTCTACTGTTTCTACAGTTATGGTGGCTGCACCACCACTTACACCGGTCACGACACCCGCAGCTGATACAGTCGCTATATCCGTATTGCCCGAAGACCATATGACATTACGGTTGCCGGCAGATATTGGTGCAACATTTGCAGTCAACGTCGTAGTTTGCCCTGCACGAACGACAATTGGTTCGTCTTGAGCAATGGTAACACCCGTTACCGGATCGGTATCAGTAGCCGGTAAAACCGCACCGCCATTTTGATTAATAAAAGTGTAGCCCAAAATGGCTGTCCTGCCACCAGTATAGTCTATTCTAAATGCGGCATTACCATTAAATACATCAGCTTCTGTAAATAACGGTGTACCCATTTGGTAGATAAAGAAATAGCGGCCGCCTTGGGCTGTAATCGCACCGCTGTAGCGTAAACGCTGCGGGCTGTTAGCCAGGGCAGCAACAGGGGAGATATATCCATATGCCCTGTTCCTGAAATACACACGTATACCGGTAACATTTAAAGCATTAGAGCCCAAGTATTCAAAGGCATTTGCAAATGTTATGGTGCGTGCAGCAGATCCGCCAAAATAAAGCTCTGTCCCGTTTGGTGGGTTAAGCGGAAATTGCGGCCCGGCAAAAGTCGTTTCGTTGCCTAAAACTGTGATGGTTATCTCATCAAATAAACCAGTTGCACCGTTGGTCGCTCTTATAGTCGCTGTACCGGGGTTGCGTGTTTCCATCCGCCCATTCCAGTTGGTAATATAAACAACCGACGTATCTGTAGAAGACCAGTTAATGCCTCTGTTAACGGCAATAAGCGGAGCAACATCGGCCCTCAAATAGGTAGTATAACCGGGTATAACACTAAAGCTATCCCGTGTAATATTAACACTTTCCAGTGTAATGGGTGGATTAGGCGAAGGGATAACCTCACCAGCCGCATCCAGGAAAGAGAAGCCTGTTAAACGCACTCGCTCATTGCTTACGTTTACACTAAAAGTGCTAGGCTCTGTACCCGTTGGGAAAAGCGGTGAAGTGTTCAGCAACTGCAAATATGCAATTGAATGCCATGCACCCGGCCCACCAAGCCTGTAAAATTCGTTATCATAATTACCTTGCGTGTACGGGGAGTTGCCAAAGTTGAATATATGGCTGCCCAAAGCAACATGACCGCGTACTGATGCATGATGATAGCGTGCATAAATCCTTACGCCATAAATTTGATTTGTGGCCGCACCCATCATATCGGCTACATCGCCAAGCACTACCGTTGGATAGTAAACATGAGGATACCGAGCCCGCCCGTCAAGTTCTAAGCCACGTGCGCCGTACAGCCTAAACACCGCATCACGATAAGAATACGGCCCAAAAACAAAGTTTAGCGGCGCAATTTCCCCAAACATAGCAGATACATCTTCATACTCGTCATATGTAATTTCATCGTCGTATGCAGCGTCATCATCTTGCCCGTCGTGCACAGCATCATCGCTGTACCCGTCATATGCCGCTTCATCTTCATACGCATCGTATACGGCTTCATACTCAGCATCTGGATAGCTGTCGTCTGGCGCAGCAAAAGCATAATCTACCTCCGCAGCCTGGACAGTTACCGCAGTAAAATTTGCCGCTGACGAAAAGGCCAGTACAAAAACTAAAACGGCTGATAAAATCCTCTTCATTCTCATTGCGTCGCTTCCTCCCTTTTCATTAAACATAATTAATAATTTGCGTTTACCCGACTGGTTTACTATAATGATACATATTATAACCGTATAGGATAAATCACCGATAGGAACAAACAGACTTCTATGTAGACATAAACGACACTTTTATTGAAAAGTGAGGAGTGTTACTATGGTTGTCTCATATGTAGGCAGGTCATTGGGTGTAAAAAAAACATGCTCGCAGCATGCTCACGAAACATGGGAAATACTCCTTAACCTCGGCGGCTATGGACATATGCTGATAGGGGATAAAAGTTACCCCTTCGAACCGGGGACTATTATTTGCTTGCCGCCCGGTACCCCCCATGGCAAAATATCGGATGAAGGCTTCCTGGATATTTATTTGGAAACGCCAAATTTTTTCTTATCTAAAATCGCAGACGAAAACAATGTCATTACATTAAAAGACGATCAGGCAAAAAATTTCGAATCCCTCATGAAAATTGCACATCACGTTTACCTTGAAAAAAAGGATAATTATCAAAGTGTCATTGATGCATTGCACGACGCAATGAATCAAATGATCTTTTCTTGGAGAGAGCACCGCTTTAGAGAGCCGGATGTCGCACGCATTAAGCGCAAGCTGATGCAATCGTTCCCCAATCCCGAATTCACTATATCAGAGCTTAGATATGACACATCCTACAGCAGCGATCATCTACGCCGCCTTTTTAAAAAATCTACGGGTATGACACCTGTAGAATATCTTACCAGCCTCCGGCTTAATCACGCAAAAAAGCTGATGGAAGAAAATCAGCTCCTTTATACGGTTGCAGAAATAGGAACCATGTCCGGTTACTACGACAGCCGTTATTTTTCCCGGGTATTTAAAAAAAATATTGGCATGACCCCTCAAGAGTACATAAATCTCAATAAAAACGTTACCCCGCCAACCTCCCTTAATCCTGCTTCATTATCTTAACAAAACCTTATCAAAGCATTAAACAAAGTATTTTTGCCGCTTTGTCCAAACGGTCGCATTTTGCGACCGTTTGAATGTCATTCCCAATCAACAAAAAAAGCCTCGTATGACAAAAGCCATACGAGGCATTAAAAGCAGCAAAATTTAATTACCCAATGATATATTGCGCATCTCGCTGTGGCCGGGCATCCAGTTCCTTCTTTTTATCCTCATATCCGGGACGCCCAAACAGCGCATAAGTTGCATTTTTCCCTTCCTCAACCCCCGGCTGGTCAAAGGCGTCAATCTCCATCAACTCACCGGCAAAAGCCGTGGCAATTTCAAAGAAATGCA
>Ga0123355_10007643_pt1 | contig 16232 bp, 12 predicted proteins | sample TergutEmb28metaG_3_FD_89872 | JGI IMG/M metagenome (GOLD analysis project Ga0123355, IMG submission 89872) | Embiratermes neotenicus P1 segment gut microbial communities from Petit-Saut dam, French Guiana - Emb289 P1 | ecosystem: Host-associated > Arthropoda: Insects > Digestive system > Gut ...
ATGTATGTATGTATGTACGTACCTTCACACCTGTAGCAATATTGACATAGCACTCCTCACCAGAAACGTCATCATATGCTTCGCGCCATCCGACAGGAATAGGAATGTCATGTGCTCCATTCACCTCTTCTGCAGGGAGTGACGTGTCTGTCTGAAGATTTTCAATGCTGCCATCTTGTGTATTCTCCTTAAAAAAATTTCACTAATGCGACTTTCATACTTAACCCTGTATCCAAAATATACCTTAGAATATGCTGGCCACATAACACACTCAGGCCATGACCCACAAAGCTCACATAATCCCTGCTGTCCATCCATCTTTTGCACCACACACAGACACAAGTGCAAAAATTTCATGATCATCTCTGATTGTAACAAAATTTGGTGAGCTTGTTGGGTCTAGCAGGTAATAAATATTAAATTTTACCTTCCCATGTCCTTTTCTGTCATGCAACATTTTGAGATTTCCAGTTTTCTTTAAATTTTTTCCATTCTGAATCACTAATACACCTATAAATCTGTACTGATGTAAATTCTGAAATGGGACTTGCATTTTACATTATACACATGGCATGTGGATCACCATGAATTTTACCTTGACCTTTCATCTATTTACCATGAAAAAGAAAATAATGCACGGTCTGTCATTCCAAACACAGACTTCATAACTATGTTTCAATTAAACTGTGTTGTGAATGACAAACTGTGCATTATTTGCTTTTTGTGTGAATTCACAACAGTTTACCATTCTACCGAGAAATGTTTTCCTTAAAATTTCAGTGACAATTTAAGTGCCTCTGTCAAAATTTTCAACTTGGCGCATGATAGGGAACAGAGAGATACCCTTATTTCAAAATTGAAATGTGATATTAGTGAATGTATGCATGTAAAACTTCATATTCATCTTAAGTGACAAACCCACAAAGCAGAAGTCTACCAGATTTCATTAAAATCCAAGTAACTTACAAGAACTAATATGTTACATCACAATTTATTTAATAATACTTTCTTAAATGCACAGGTTATACAGCATCAAATTGGAAAATGATGGAGAATGATGAACTTGGAAGGATGGTAAAGAAATCAGTCATGACCTATTTTAGGATACTAATCAACCAACAACTCAGAGTGGCTCAGGAAAAACAAAAAATGCTCAGGGCAGGTGAGTAAAGGATAAGAATGATCAATTTCTGGTGACTACCTACTCATGGTGTACTAAACATTCAATCATTACATTCAAAACGTAAATATGAAACTCAGGATTACTGTCCTGGTGAAGACAAAATCTTATTGATTCCTTAAAAGACCTGTTTCTCTATTAATTTTGTTAAAGTGTCATAGTAAGTATGAACAGCATTTATTGCCTAAAAGTTTGGTAAGAGTTAGTAGCCAGAGGGCCATGTGTTCTGTTGTATCAAAGATGAACAGAACAAATCCCTCCCAATGCCTGTACACACAATTATGTTTGCACACACACCTTACATGGAGGACATGCAAGTGCATTCTGTTAGATCTTGCATACTTCAATGTTTTTATTTAGCAAGCTATTGTAGATGTATAAACACTATTGTAATTGGCCAGTAAATAAGGTACAGAATGTGTTCTAATTAAAACCTGCAATATCATCCTTGAATGTCCAGAATACCTCATTTCTTAGACTTTTAACAACCTGAGCATCACAATATAGTTGTACACTGCTGATTCATAGAGGCCTGACACTGTAATCTCAGTAGACTGGGTACCCTGAAAATATTTGTGTGGCTTTCCTTATTATCGCCAGACAAAAAGTGGGGCAGTACATTAAAATAAAACAAGACTTCCTATTCTCACACCTCTATCAGATGTTATCAACTACATCTTGCTGAAGGCCATATGTATTCTATATTATGTTATGCTGCTGATAAACACATCAGTAAACAATGACACGAAATTTATTAAACATTCTCATATCTCATCCAATTTGCTCACTGCATTCCAAACCCAGTTACCTGGTGCAAGGGAGCTATTTTTTTGAGGTACTTAAATTTTAAATACTAGAGACTTCAAGGAAAACATATTCTTTCACACCACTGGCAATGCAAAAAAAAATAATGGTTTATACTTCTCCGAAGATTTCATGCCATGCTATTATGAAGACATTGAAATACAGTAACTTAACAAATGTAAATCAGAATCATTCCATTTATGACAATCTGCTCAGCACAAATTACTATTCACAGTTATTCATAAGTCCATGAAACATTTTAAAAGTTCGCAACAAATAAACTACTCAACGGATCATGGTAGTTCTTACACCGACAGAGAGAGAAACTCTCTAAGTTTTTTTACATATTTCACAGATGCTCAATGTGTCCACCTTTGGTAATATGGCAGACATCTATGCGATAGTCCATCTCGTTCCACACACGTGTCAGCATATCACGGTCGACCAGAGCGACAGCAGCAGTGATACAGTTGTGAAACTCTGGAGATTAGGGGGGAGTGGAGGCACAAAGACAGTGTCCTTCACAAACCCCGAGAAGAAAAAGTCGCACAGGGTTAAATCCAGGGACTGGGATGGCCACCGCATTAACGCGTCATCTTCTTTTCCTGTGCGTCCTATCCACCTTTGTGGCAAGTTTCAATTGGTATACCCTCTCACATCTTTATAGTGAGCCGGAGAGCCATCTTGTTGAAAGATGCAATCATTACTGTCTTCAATCAACTGTGGCATCAGCCAGTTTTCTAACATGTTTCACAGACTTATGAATAACCCTGCATATTTGACAGCTAATGATGAATGCGCATAGCCATTAACACCTCACATGCCCATCCGAATGAATATCTGATGGATTCCACTCACAGCCAATTAAAATTCCACAGCCTTGGTATTTATGTAATTAGGTATGCACTACTAACCAAATCCATGAGCCACAGTCTTCTACGAAAAACTGATTTAGAAAGTGATAAAAAAAATTTCAAATGTCTTTTAACCAGAGGTCATTACTATGTTCACAAATGCATGCCGCTGGATGCCAAGTTCAATCCCCTCTACAAAATCATACTTTGCATCTCTAACATTCATTGCAACACTGTCCTCCATTTGTACCCAGGTTCTCCCCAGTGGCCTCATCCTTTGAGATGTTTCTAATAAAATTTTATAATCATTTCTCCCCTCAGTAATCATTACATGTCCTGCTCATCACATCCACTGGAACTGAACACTTACATTACAACTATGGTGCCTGCGGGGAGGCTTCCAACTCTTATCATGGGTCCTGTAGTTATAATAATAGGTCCTCCCATGAGAAGACTTAAATTCCTCCCATCCCTCATTCAAGACTCTGACTGGCTTATGAGTAGGTGATGGAGAAGGTGGTGAACTATGTCCATGCACATCACGTGATTCCACCTGCCAAAAAAGAGCATAAATGTCAATACAAATTGCCTGTTAGTTTCAGGTTATCATAGTTTGCAGAAACGTATCTAATGCTGCAAAGCAAACAAACAAAGCACAGAGAAAAAATTATTCTTCCTTCAATTTTATGGCGATGAAATGTTTCAAGTAACATCTGTGGAAATTAATGATGTTTTGCAAATACTATCACTTATTGAAATGTTATTAAAGGGTCTCATAACCATTTCTACAAAAACTCATAAAGTTTAATTAGAGCATCATATAAAGTCAGGGGACAGATATACTGGCATGTCACAAAACCAAAATTTGCAGAGACATAAAACAGTCGATAAAGCATTTGAAAATGTTTACGAATTTAAAGCCTTTGGAATAACTGTATCAAAACAGTACTTTGGCTCCCAATTAATTTAAATATTCATTCTTGCATTTAAAAAATTGCTACTTACATCAGAAACTGTCTCGTTTACTTTCCAAAACCTTGTCAAGTCATAAACAGTAATCTATTAAACAGTGTGCTGGTCACAGAAACTGAGGAGCCTAAGCCATGCACTGTCTTTTGCTGCTCAAGACACTGGGACTGTGGTTCAATCCATCTTGGGGCATACATACATTTTTGTGTTTGGCTGTTCTGATCCCTATACCTACAAGGATTCCTACCAAATGTCTATCTATAACCAGTTACAGAATCACAGAAAATTACAGGCCTTTGAATGCAGTGGCCAATAAACGCTACTGATGATGTTCAACAGTTAGCTGTTGTGTATGACCATATACTCTAACAGAAGAACATGAACTGCAAAGAAAACCAAGCTCTCAGGGAAATACACACCCAAGAAGAAGAGGAAGTCGGGACTTATAGTACAGTACATTGCCATCCAAAGCTTTGTCATTTATAACACTCAGCATGATCAAAGTAGTGAAGTTACAGTGGGCTCAGTAGGTAAGTTTGTTGGGAGAATGGGGATATATACATGCTTTGGACAAGGAAATCTTCTGGAAACCCACAGATGGCTAATATTAATGGATAGTAACAAAACAGGATGTGCCTAGCCTGAGTGTTTCATTTAACATCACTGTTACTTGCTACGCGTTACCAGCCTAGACCTAATACAGTACAGAATGAGAGAGGAGATTTGGTTACAAACGCCCACAGTATTTGGCCTAGGTGGAGGAACCATTTCTCTCGGCTAGTGAATATACATGGGGTTAATGATGTTAGGCAGACAGCAAAACATACAGCAGAGCCATTAGTGCCTTTGAGGTTGAGGTGGCTATTGAAAAGCTGAACAGACATAAATCACCAGGTACTGATCAAATTCCAGAAGAATTTATTAAAGCAGGGGTAGAACAATTCACTCTGAGATCCATAAACTTATTAATCCTGCTTGAAATAAGGAGGAATTACCTGAGGACTGGAAGCAGTTGATCACTGTACCTATTTATTAGGGTTATAAAAAAAGACTGTAGTAATTATAGGGGCATATCACTTTTGTCAACTATATACAAAATTTTAACCAACATCCTGCTGTCAAGGTTAACTGCACATGCAGAGGAAACTATTGGGGATCATCAATGTGTATTCTGACGTGACAGGTAAACTACTCATCATATATTCTGCAATCATCAAATACTTGAGAAAAAATGGGAAGCAGTGCATCGGCTATTTATAGACTTCCAAAAAGCCATGGTGGCAGTTAGGAGGAAGGTCTAGTATGACATTCTCATTGAGTTTGGTATACCCTTGAAACTGGTAAGGCTAATAAAAATGTGTCTGAATGAAACCTACAGCAGAGTCCAAGTAGGCAAGCATTTGCCTGACATGTTTTCTATTAAGAACAGTTTGAAACAAAGAGATGATTTATCACCATTGCTTTTCAACTTTACTTTAGAGCATGCCATTAGGGGGGTTCAAGTAAACCAGGATGGCTTGAAATTAAATGGTACACATCAGCTTCTGGTTTATGCTGACAATGCTAATATATTGGGTGGAAGCGTACATACTATAAAGAAAAACACAGAAGCTTTAGCAGTTGCTACTAAGGAGAATGGACTAAAAGTAAATGCTGATAAAAATAAATACATGGGAATGTCTCAAGATCAGAATGCAGGACAGAGTCACTATATAAAGATTGATAACTGTTCCTTTGAAAGGGTGGAACAGTTCAAATATTTGGGAACAAACTAACAAATCAAAATTCTATACAAGAATCAAATAAGAGCAAACTGAAGTCAGGGAATGCTTACTATCATTTGGTGCAGAATCTTGTGTCTTCCAGTTTGCTATCCAAAAATATAAAGATTAAGATATACAGAACTATAATTTTGTCTGTTTTGTATAAGTGTGAAACATGGTCGCTCAAACTGATGGAGTAATGTAGGCTGAGGGTGTTTGAAAATAGGGTGCTGGGGAGAATAGTTGGGCCTAAGAGAAGTGAGGTAACAGGGGAGTGAGGAAAACTACATAATGAGGAGCTTAATGATTTGTACTCCTCACCAAACTTTATTCAGGTGATCAAATCAAGAAGAATGAGATGAGGGGGCCATATAGCACGTATGAGGAAGAGGAGAGATGCATACAGGGTTTTGGTTGGAAAACCTGAGGGGAAAAGGACCACTTGGAAGACCCCGGCATAGATGGGAGGATAATATTAAAATTTATCTTCAGAAAGTTGGACTGGGGGGGGGGCATGGACTGGATTAATCTGGCTCAGGATAGGGACAGGTGGCGAGCACTTGTAAATGTGGTAATGAAACTTTGGGTTCCATAAAATGCGGAAAATTTCTTGAAAAGCTGAGAACCACTTAGCTTCTTAAGAAGGGCTCTGATCCATGGAGTATGGAGTATGCAGTTACTTGCTAAAATCATACACATTCAGTGGTACAACATACAAAATGTAAAGTTCTCCCTGTCCATGCCATGAAGGCATACAAGGAGAGCAGAGGTATAGCTTCACTCAACCTCAGCCTTGGCACTAGATGGAAGTGTGTGTTTAACTTAACACCCTAGCTGTTTTACCCTTGGGAAAGAGCTTCGGTACCTACTGAATAGCAGGCTTGGTGGGTGCTGGAGTCACTCTGATGAATGACATATAAATATGGAGTATTGGTGGAATGATAATGATAGGAGAAAACTGAAGCACTCAGAGAAAAAAACCAGTTCCAGTGCGACTTTGCCCAACACAAATCCCACATGGACTACTTTGGGATTGAACCCAGGCCTCTGTGCTGGCAGGCCATCAACTAAACACCTGAGCCATGATCGGAACTGAACTCTTTTAGAATCCTGACATTACAGACCTTGAATGTGCAGATTCTTCCAAAGAAATCACAGTTAATAAGTCCTTAAGGAACCATGGATTTAAACATAGAAATGCGTGTGTATCTTTTGCCAAGTGAAGTCATTTTATATGATCATATTCTTCAAACAGTTACATCAGAAAAATCCAAAAATTTATATAAAACCTTGGTCAATATTCATGGAGTACCTTAATATGAAAGACATATATTTTCCAAATGTCTTCTTTGCAATTCTGTATGCACCTACCTGCTGAAAGCTAATCCCACAGCAAATGCTACACAGTAGAAGTCCCCCCCCACAGTAAATGTTTATAATATCAGAACACACTTCAACTAAAAGATGTGTTTGCATGTGTGGGCATACCTATATACTGTACACACATATTTCCAAAGGTGCATAAATACAAGGCGCCAGCTTTCCCAGGCAACTGAATTTTGTACAATGACACCTAATATTTGTGAGCCCTCAATATGCAACTTGCTTCATGTCACCCTTCTGGAGCCTAGAATTTTGAGGTGGGTTCAAGACTTTTGGAACATTTGTGCACGACTGTATATTTCTCATTTGGATTAACAAAATCTGATATAAGTTTCAAATACAATAACAGTAATAATGGACCAATAAGAAAATTCACTGCACAATAACTTTTACTGCTGATCCCCAATTATCAAATTTCATTAAAATACAATGAATAATTATGGAGATGAAAATAACAGGACAGATGTACAGACATACACATTTACATTACATTCAGATGATCACGCCATTATACCGCAAATGAGTAATAAACAAATATGATTATCTTACCCTTTTTTTCCTTGACAAGGGCATCCGCTTCTTCTGCAATTGCACATGAGAACTAGAACCATCTGTCACCTCTTTCACTTTATCTAATGATTTAATTACTAAGTCATCTGAAACAGCACCATCACTAATATCACTGTAAACTTTACTTGTAGCATTCTGGCAAAGTATATCATCCGACAAACCACTAGTGCTGCCCTCATCCAGATTTTCTTCAGATTCACTGCCTGACACAACTGAAATTCCCTTACTTTTCTCACCAATTGCACCTTGATGTACTACATTCCAGGGTTGACCAGATTCTTTTTGCAACACTTCGAGATCACTGCCACTATGACTTGATTTCAGCTGATCATGGTCCAAACCTATCAAAGCACCAGAAACATGTTCTGAGTTTTTTAATTTCTTTTCATCTGGAATTAATTTAATACCTTTACTCTTTACATTTTCCCATGATGTTGACAACACAGAATTTCCACTCCAACGTTTCAATGCATGCTGAACTTCTTTTCTCGTTTTGAAACTACTTGAGTGCCGTAGCTTACTCCTCACTCTTTTAAACGCAGAGTCCATTTTTGTATTATCTACTGCTGAAACAGTAATGGGGCTTGGTTCGTTAAGGCTTCCAGAGAAGTTGATTTGAGAAGCCCTGCTGTCAAGTGTCCCAGTTGGGCTGATATGCACCTCTTGTGCGAGTTTCTCCCAAGACTCAGAAGGTTTATGTATAACTTTTCCTACATTTTTTGGCCCTTCACATGGAACAGTACACACTCTGGTGAAACCCTCACTGATATCCACACAACTTCTTACAGCACTGTGTTTCTTGTTCCCTTGAACAGAGTTATCAGTCTTATCGCTTGCTACTGATAAGGAATGTTTATTTGAGCAGAAACTTTTATCATCTGGATATGAATGAATACAACTATATGACATGTGTGGACTACACGAAGTAACGCTATTTTCATTTGAATGCTCTTCATCATCAGCCTTTGTACTGGATGATTCACAACAATTCCTTTCAGTTCTCATTTTGGAAAGTTCCGCAACAAGCTCTTCTACTGCCCATGACTTTCGCTTGTCGAACAAAATATGACTTGCATCTTCCTTAATCAAACTGTCCATACCTGACGATTTTTTGTTCACATTCTGGAATGTGTCAGGCTGTGTTTCACTATGCCCCCTTGAAGTCTTACATTCATGAGGACAGGAAATGTTCAAAATGCTAGTTTCTTTTTCACACTTTAAGGACTCGCTTGACTTATTCTTAACATCAGATGATGGAAATGAGGCAAAAGCCTCACTTTCTTTATGTCTCTTGCTGCTTCTATGATGGGAAATTTCCTTGAAAGAATATAAAGACATAAATAAGTAGACAACATAAAATTATAAGGGCAAAATAACTACAAGTGCAGAATATGGTATGGTTGCCACAGAGACTCCATATTTCAGGACTGTTTTTGATTCCATAACCCATGACTCCTGGTTAAATTTGGTGTATGTATATCATATTTGGTTAATTGCATTCAGGGTGATACATAAATATAAGTTGTATCAGTTAAGCACAGTAAATTCCTATACCAGAAGAGTGCTTAACATGGGACTAAGCACTGCAGAGTGGGTGGCATATGAATTATTATATTATAGATAATTTTCATAAATATACTTGAGATTCCAATATACTATTATGATTCAAGGTTTTACTACAACAGCAGGGAATTTTATGAGCTATTTATCAGTCAGTTCTGCACTTAAATATGTAATGCTGGCACTAAGTACCAAAGAGGTCTGGCATCATACTGTAATTCACGTCTCTTCTTTTCAACCTGGAACTGCACATTAGACTGTTCTGACACTTTTATTTTAGTTTTTGGACTTCACCTCTGCCTGATGTCCAGTAACATTATTGTCTAGACTGTCCAAACTCATTAATTAATTAATTACAGTGAGTGAAGAGACAGCAGTATAAATGCTAATGATGCCAATTACTACTATAACTGGTGGATCGTGACTATAAAGATAACTTTAAACATACCATTCACATACAAATTAACTTCATCTGTATACATACTTCAACCAACAATTTATCATACCAACATATCAACATATTTATTCCAAAGACTACATTACTCTTGTCATAAGCCCTGACTCCACAGACTGCAGTGATATGACCATTATAAGATTACAAGTCATCAACAAAGAACTACCTATACTTCAGGGAAGAAACACTTACTTGAGCACTTCAGGTACAAACTTAGTGAAAATACTGGAGGGGAGGGAAGTACAATATAATGAACATGTAATTACATATTTTTAGTAAAGACAGACGAGATGCCAACTACTTCCATATTATTTGCAAAATATATTACTCAGGTTGTTTACTAACCCCAACTCAAACATAACAAAGTCCACTAACCGTCATTGTATTCAAATGTATTGAAGAAATATAACGTGTTCAAATAAAAAAAAACTATTTAACGCGGCAAGAACAACTATAAATGTATGCTGGTAAACAGTGTTACTAACAAAGTTAAATTATCATGCAAATAAAATTATTAAGACAATCAGTTCAGGTCATCCACCATGCCATATTCCTGGACAGTTTCTCTTTTCACTCTGCTCATTCCAGTTTCCTGTCATTGTCTTGGGGTAAGTTAATTAAATTAGCTTAGGCGGATCCCAACTACAATTGGCTCTTTTACCCATTAAACACACCTTTGAAGTGTCCTGGCTGCATAAACATTCTTTTACATATGCAGCAGGAACATAAAATGGTCTTTCTGAAGAATTCCGAATCACCTGCCACCAATCTGAATTAGTTTTCTTGATTAAAAACAACTTTTCACCCTCTTGTATCCTTATCTTTCTGTCATCCTTAACTGAATATTCAAAATCATACAACACTCGCAAATGTATGTCTGGGAAGTCTTCTTCTGACATTATGTGAAACAGATATTTTTCTTTCAAACTAATACTTCGCTATACAATCAACGGATCCCACAGCATATTTCCACCTTCACCTGCAAAGACGAATATAAAATAATGTTGACAGTGTCATTCGATAAATCTCACTTTCTTATCCGTAATACATAATCACAGTTCAAATATAATTAACCTAAAATATATTAACCTATGTATTCTTCACCAAGAAACTTTTCAACCATCGTAAATTTGATGGATCTTCTATCCCACACATCCGAAATACAGAATTTACAACAGATTTTACGGCACTTCCTTCCGAAAACTGTCATATAACAACACACATACGTCTACAGTGTCAATACTGAAAATGTAGGTTAGCACTTGCCTCACTTCCACATAAATCTGACCTTGAATGAGCAGTATACATTTCACAAATCAGATTGCATAGACATCTTAATCACTTGAGTCGTATCTATTAGTTTCAGCGCCTATAATCTCAATGGCTATCTTGCTACTAACCACTAACAACTACCTGTGGAATGTGTCTAAAATTTGCTGCACATAACGTGAGACAACTACACGTCACAACACGCGCTGACTTTTCCTCCTTCTACTAGACCGCGGGAAATTAAAAATATGAAGGCTAGTATCTTCAGCAGCATTATAGTAAGAACCTCATATCTCGCTAGCTACATTGTTACACGTAGATAATTCGTGATTGCTAACATGGGCGCCGATTTTTCTAATTGTCAGGGGGCATTCAGATTTACGTTACAGGTTCTTTCACTGACATCTTGAGATTTATTTCGGAATGAAGTCACAGTCAAATTCAAAACTTCTGGGGAAGGACTCCGTGTCTATTAGTAAATGATTGACGACGCTACTGATGAGTTTTCTGCCTCCATCTTCAGGATCTCTGCAGTCCCAGGAACACCTACATCAATAGAGGCCAGTTGAAATTTGATGGCACACGCGCAGAAACCAAATTTCGTCTTTCGGCGGAACGGGCGAATCCACTTAAATCGGCGGGGGCGTCAGTTCAGTCGATTACTGGCAGCCGAGGTGTGCGCATCAGCGGTAGTAATGCTGGATACACCATGTTCCGAGGTTGTGTGAAAGGTACTAGCTACCCACTCCGTTCGCCAGTTTCCCCTTCACTTCCCCTCCCGTGCGTCACCGTGTGCCATCACATTTCAACTGGACTCTAGTCATTGACATAGGAACAATTTGAAACAGGCATCTTCTGAATGCATGTCTAAAGCATTGCCACCACATCATCCTGATCACTCACAATTATCCATGTTTCAGAAAAATGACTAAATTTAAAAATTACACCTGACAATGCAGGTCTACATTTAATTAAGATATGAAATTTTTATTAGGTACATTCACAAAGTTGCGAGAAGCAATTATTATTATTATTATTATCTTCACCATATCTATCTGTTTGTCCGTCCGTCTGTCTGCCCCTCCTTCTACATGGAACAGCTTGGCTCCCACTGGACAGATTTTCATGGAATTTTATATTTAAAGATTTTGTTAAATTCTGTCAAGAAAATTCAAGGTTCATTAAAATCTGACAATAATAATGGGTACTTTACATTTATGACAATTTATCTCAATTCTTCTTAGAATGAGAAATTTTTCAGACAAAAGTTGTATAAAAATTCAAAACACATGTTTTATGTTCAATAATTTTTTTTAATGTTGTCCATTTATGAGATAATGTGGAAAAAACATAGTACAGCTAGACAGGCCACAGAACACAGTACAATACAGTGCAAGTGCTTTGCATTCTGGGGAACTAAGTATATAAACACACATTCAGAATATGTGATACTTATTGCTTTTCCACATCAATAATGGTTTTGTGAACACACTTCAATGTTACATTTATTTGTAAATTGCTTGTCTTGTTTCAGATATTTTTGCCAGATTTTGTGAAAGAATATGTAATAAAATTTATATTTAAGCTTCTATGCATTGCAGTAGTGTAACTGCACTGCCCATGACAGTATATCTGTAATCACTCTTCACATGCCAGCTTTTTCTCTAGACATGTAAAACTCTCCACTGTAAAACTACTGTATAAAAGGGCTCATTTCAGTATTAAGTCTTCCTTCTACAATATTTGAACAGTTTAAGCTCCATATATTAAGCCTACCATTTACTTATTATTAATACAATATTTATCCCAGGAAAATTTGGCTACAGGAGAGGGATGTCTACTGAAGTCCTGCTAATAAGCTAGCAAATAGCATATTCAAATCTCTTAACCAAATCAGGTAAGCTGGAGGAAATTTCTGGATTTGGCCAAGCGTTTTGATTGTGCAAATCATAATATTTTTCTAGCTAAATTACATTTCTATGCCATTGGAACTGAATGGAGAGAAAAAGTTGAACTAAATCACCTAAGGATTCTCATAATTTTTTCTCAGAATGGGGAACAATAAAACATGAGGTCCCCAAAGATAAATTCTAGGTACTTTACTTTTCATAATCTGTATAAATGACCTTCCTCCAAGACCTTATTATGACCTTATCAGAATCCACAACATGTTATTAATGTCAAAATTTCTCATCAAAATGTTGATAATTTCTCTTCATTGTCAAACGCAGTTCTATACATGTCAGTAAGTTGGCCCTAAATCTAGACAAAAAGAATAAAATAAAATTTAAAACAAATAATTCTCTGCAGTCTACATTATGCATTGGTTGTGATGAAGAACATATAGAAGAGTCTAAATACAAAATTCCTTAGTTTGTAAATTGTTAATTATCAGAACTGGAGGGATTGTGTTGTTCAAATGATCATAAATTATATGAAGTGTGTTATGTAGTTAGGTCTATGTTACACACCAGCAAAACTGAAGCTCTCCAACAAATTATTTGCCCATTATCTCTCAGTAGTGTACCTCAAGGTTCAATTCTTAGTCCTTTGTTTTTCCTTCTTTACATAAATTACCTACCAAAAATAATTACTAAAAATAACAGTATGGTTCTCTTCGCTTATGATACCAGTCTATTAATAACTGATTCTAATGATTTAGATTTGAATATTAATATTAATCAGTCTTTCCACAACATAATCTCTTGGTTTAACAGCAACTTACTTATATTGAACTTCAATAAAACCCACTACATGGAGTTTAGAACGAAAAATTATTATCAGGTTAAAACTAAAGTTAAATATGAACACAAAAGTATTTCAAATTCCACTGAGACTACATTTTTGGGACTAATTATCGACAAGACACTGTCTTGGAATCAACATATTTATTAGATAGCAACTAAACTGTGCTCTGCTTGTTATGCTTAAAGAAATCTAAAACATATTGTATCCCATTCTACACTAAGAACAATTTATTATGTTTATATACATTCCATTTTACGTTATGGTATAATTATCTGGGGGAGATCTTCCAATATTAAAAAATTATTTATTTTACAAAAGAAAATTTTTAGAATCATAACCAACACTGGAGTAAGGGAATCTTGTAGGGAAGCTTTTAAAAACATTGAAATTATGACGTATTTGCAATACATTTTCTCACTAATTTTTAGTTAAAAACAAACACTTATTCACCTCAAACAGGGAAATTCATAAATATATAACTAGTAACAACACTAATCTTCATCTACCAACTGTTAATATAACTATATTCTATAAAGGACCTTATATATCCAGTTCTAAAGCTTTTATTCACTTACCACAACATAAAAAATTTTGGTCAATGATACAAAATACTTCAAATTATCTCTCAAGAGATTTTTGTATCATCATTCTTTCTATTCAATTGAAGAATACTTTGAAAATAATGAGGACAAGGACATGTAAATCCTACTATAAGGACTGTGATTTTTAAACTTATTTATTGTGTTATTTTATGCAATCTTTTAATATCCTGTGTATTATTTTAATTTATCTACGTTATTACTGTAGTCAACAAGTATTCTTTTCTACCTGATATTAGTTATACCAATTATAAGTTGCTTGAAGATGCCTATTGTACATGACTTTTTCCATTTCTATGGTATGTACCTAAATGGGATATATGGAAATAAATTAAAATAAATAAGTAAATAATGAAGCATGGAATAATGCTAGGGGATAATGCACTTCATATCAAAAAGATATTTACTCTACAGAAGAAATTTTTTAGAATTATAGTTGATGCAAAACCTAAAAATTTATATAGAGTCTGTCTAGGAGAGTAGAGATTTTACCTTGTCAGTGTGAATACCTACATATTTTTATTAATCCTGTGTAGTCCAAATTATTCTTGTTAATTTCAACAGTCTGGCCCATATTAATTTCCCAGAAAGTCTCTAATCTTCAGAGTTCAAAAGTAGCCACTTGATGAAACGAACGCAGGGAAAACCAACATAAAAGACTCTAAAATACTGTGTTGACTAGAGTATGACAATGGACCTAGTACAGCAGAAAGCATGGTCACATTTAACTGAACGTTGGACTGATAAGAATTAATGAACTTCAGTGTCAATAACGCAGAAAAATTTTATTCAAATTCAATTTTACAAAGTATTCATACAAGAAATACATACCATCATCATAAACTAACTGCCAAACATTCATGTTTTTAGAGAAGTACCTATTATGCTGGCATGAGAATATTCAACAGTTTACCATGTAGACTCAAAAGTCTGATGAGTGGACAGGCAAAACGTAAAGTGGCATTAGGAAGATATTTAACGACACACTACTTCTCTTGTGATAACTGTTTAATGCTCATAAATTCCTCATAATCTTATTATCAGTTGTATATAATGATTGTCATGTAGTTATTGAGCACTGTATTTGAATATTTATAATACTTGTGTATTGTTCATTTTGTACTTTTATGACTTATTCCACGTCTTTTTGTACTTTTCACTAAATTTTGGATCCAAGGAATGTGTGCATATATGCATCAATATCTTAAACCTATGAACAATATATCTGTACCTGCAATAAATTTCTGAGACCGCTGAGATTGCTAGGATGAACAATAAAACCTTATAACCAAATTGGCCTTCATGTTGTTTGTACACCTTGCATGTGCTGGTTTGTACAAATATGAAATTAAGTGAGAGACTGTCCTTTGTGTCGGCCGGGACAGCTCAGTCGGTACAGTGCCTCGCTACGGCCTGGTAGGTCCGAGCATCGAATCCCAGTCGGGGCAAGATTTTCCGCACCCGTCGAGATCGGCCTTGGGGCCCACCAATCCTTTCTGTACAATGGGTACCGCGTTTCTTTTCCCGGGGTAAAGCGGCCGAGGTGTGGTGTTGGCCATTAACCCGCATCTAGCGCCGAGGTTAAAGAAAGAATAGAGCAACACCTCTGCTCCCCCATCTGGGGCTTCATGGCCTGTTCTAGGGTGATATTTAGCTTCTGTCCATTGTCTGAGTTGTATTTGACATGCATTTTAACTCCACTTGCATCTTCACAGGCTGACAGATTTGTTTATACTAGTATTCCCCCAACTTATTTACTCGCGGACCCCTTTTGGCTTAGAAAAATAACCACGGGTCTTCACATTCTTGCTCACGTAAATATAGCGTCCGGATGATAGGTATCCAAAATTAAAAATTTGTATCTTAGAACTGAGTTTAGGTAGATACTAATACATACTAGCAGCATATGTCACAATACAGTGCATCATTTGACCTTAATGAAACCGATTTTTGCTCGCTTCGTGGATACAAGGAGTTTCTCAATTAAATATTCTAACGATCATATGAAATAAACACATCGCCAATTAAAGAAGTTCTGCGATCATTTGTACCGAAACATAATTCTTTTACAGAAAAAAT
>Ga0123355_10007644_pt1 | contig 16232 bp, 12 predicted proteins | sample TergutEmb28metaG_3_FD_89872 | JGI IMG/M metagenome (GOLD analysis project Ga0123355, IMG submission 89872) | Embiratermes neotenicus P1 segment gut microbial communities from Petit-Saut dam, French Guiana - Emb289 P1 | ecosystem: Host-associated > Arthropoda: Insects > Digestive system > Gut ...
GCCAGTTTCAATACGAATTTGGTAATCAGTAAGTGTGTAACAGCTGTCAAAGTTTCAAACTTCACTGGCCATTATCTCCCAAACCGTTCAACTTTGGATACAGGTGTTTTGGGGTTTTTCGGTGTAGTTTAACATAAGGAACACCCTCCCGAAGTCTGGTCCGTTCCTCCTGTTACACCCTGTATATATATATATATCTTTAGGTACTGTGACTTGAGTTATTATGTCTTGTGTTGGAAACCCTGATATGATATGGTGTGGCACGTATAAGACACAAGACACTGGAAGTACTGAAGGTAGCCATGGAGATGTGTAGTATAGTTATGCTACATTTCTTGTTAAAATATATTGCTTTGGATAAAGAAGTAGCAGTATCTTGAGGTGTTAGTTAAGGAAGATCTGCAGGAAGTTTTGCTGTGGAAATTTATTGAGTTTTACCCCAATCCTTTTTTTGTGCACCACTTTTAAAATGAAATGAAGAACAAACTTGAAAAACAAAAGGTTTGAATTTACACATAACCCTTACTATAATTCCATTATACATGAACTGGAGTCCTGAAGATTGTTCATCTAATTATACGCTCTTGGATTCGAAGATTTATCCTTTAAGGCATGGCCCAAATTTGCTTCTTTTAGAGAGGAATAATCAGATAACTTACAAAAAAATATATAAACTTGGCATGAAACACAATTTTCAGGTAAAAGACAGCTGTTGAAGTGTCTGCTTGATGTCCACTGCTTGTTCAATCTGAGCAACCCAAGGTACCTCTTGAACAGACTGTACATAGAGGATTATTGTGTTTGGATCCAAGAAGCAGATGACAAATACCTCCTGGACATGGCTGATAAGATTTTGGTGGTTAGTTTTTCCCTGTTACTGAGAACATAAAGTTAATTAAATTGTAAAGGTAAATTAGTGTTTGCGTGTGTACATGCATGCACTTGCATATTAGGTGTGTGAGTTTCTGTTCTTACTACTGGCCAGGTATGTAGAACCATCTTTCTCTCAAAGTTTGTTGCAGAAGAGGCATTGTCCTACAGTGATGCTACCGTATGTGAACCTTGTCTGTCACTGTGCATTATTTTCTGTAATTTGTGCTTACCAAAACAACAATTTTTGTCCTTTATCATTCTACTGTTACAGTAGAATTCCTTTAATCCAGCATCCACAGGACTGGACAGGTACTAGATTATCAAATATTGTGGATTATCAAACAGTACCTATACTGACCTACATTTTTACAGTTAATTGTTTGCTACTGCTTCTATACTTGGGCTGCACAACTAATCATAGTACACGTCCATTTAGATCTCTCCTTCAGCTGCTGGTTCTGGGTCATTAGTGCCCTTTTCATTTGTTTCTGAAATGTCCTTAGTTTCTACCAGGGATGCTGAAGGATCAAAGAGACTGTGGATCAGGAGACTTCAAAACTGAAGTAGTTGATGGAGTAGGGGACAAGAGGCTTGGAGATTCCACAATGATTGATGTAGAGACACTCTAGGAGGTATTTTCTGGAGGACTTCCAGGCTTGGAATTATTTTCATAAACTGTTGAAGTATAAGAATTTCGAGAGTGTCAGTTTCTGTATTAAAGGAATTCCACTGTACTTTACTACTAATGTCCATCTGTTTACATGTTACAACTTAGGAAACATGGAATGGATGCATATGAAGTCTGATATTTGGGGACTTCTGTAACTTTGTTGACATTTCAGGTGTGGTTAAAATAAGGGGCCCTTCACATGATGAAGTATGACGTGTATGTCTGTGGGCACCTTGAGTGCAATTAACACAGTAATAAATAGAATGACAAAATATTTTGGACACAGATTGTAGTGAAGGGTGACACACTTATTATGCCCACTACTTGTTGTCTGTTTTGCACTTTTTTTTGGTATAAGAACAACAAACAGCATAATTAGTATGCTGTACATACATTCCAAACATGTGATGAAGCCCAGAATAATGCCACTTAAAGGAAAGGCCCCAAAGACATTTGTTTAGACTATGTCTCTTATTCAACATCTGCAATGGGCATTACAGAGTTTGTCCAGTATATTTGTGGTATAATTTACACTTGTGTTGTGTGATTAATGGTGCATAAATAATGTAAGTTCTAAGTTAGTACAGTGTGAACAAGGTGAAAAAGAAGATGTGTGAGCTAATATTGTTGTGTTTATTTTCTGTCTTGAAATTTGGTGCGTTAGATGAGTAGAAAGTGTTATGTATGCATGAAGGCCTTTTTACAATATTATAAAGTAATAAATGAAAAGGGAAGTTTCATCCCATGTAACTTGTAGACACAAATTATCACAAACTATCATAGTTATTCTTTGTTATTATTTGGATTTTGATCTTGATGTACAGTGTATTTCAAGAAATATTTCATAGCCCACCCATTGACAGTGCTGTGTAGATATCCCGTGATGTACATTTCAGCATTCATATGTTACTAGAAGCTGAGGCAGCATTATTAGCTACAGATATAAGCAGTTAATGGAAATTAACCAATTAGAGAATTTGTTAACCAATTTTTCCATCTGCAAATTGCATACATTTTTGGAATGATTGTTAATTCCATTGTTTTCTCTTTTTCATGAAGAGCATTCCCACAAAACAGGATTTAAGTTTGGATATTGTTGAGTTAGAGCTTGCTGCTGAAATTGTAGAGAAAGAGGAAGAAGAGAAGCAGAGGTTGCAAGTGGTGAATAGAACTTTATCAGGGCTTCGCCTGTCTGATGAAGAAAGCAGGTACAAGTACCGCAGATCAGTGTGGGTCTGAATACTCTCTGTATGGTGTGTGAAGATATGTCTGATCAAATGTCAAGTGTTTCAGTGTCCTTGATATTGTTTTTCAGTATGTAAATGCATTCTGTGTGTTATATTTAATACAGTTTGTGTAATATAAAAGAGAACAAAATTTTACTTACTTCCTTACTTTCTTACTTACATCTGACATATTCTGAATGTCACCAAGAATATCAAAGACCAGATATGTGTTTTTAGCCAAGATTGTGTTATCACTTTATTGCAATAAAACAAATATGTTATCTTTACCATCTCTTTTTCACAGTATCATTATATGGAAATACAGAATGGAAGAATTAGCAGAATGCATAATCAGATAATGTTCATTAGCATATTCTTTATATTGAATTTTTTCTGAGTTTAAAAAAAAATAGCCTTCATTAAATATCTTCCTCCTCCTCCTCCTCCTCCCTCTCCCTACAGTATGGGCCTGTTGGCGCATTCTGAAGCTACAAGTCTTTCATGCCCCAGGTCTTCCTAACGGACAGTGGCTCGTAGGTTCACAGTTCATTTTCTTTGGCAGTCTGTAGTTATGCTTTTCATCCATATCTGGTAAATGTATGTGTCTTCCAATGTACTTGCTGTCCACAGCTGTTCCCTTATTTCCTCACTTCTAATGTGATCACGTCTGGAGATGCCCAGTAATTTTCTCAAGCGCATTTGCATTGCATTAACTGTTCTGTTCTAATTGTTATAAAAGTGAAGTACCCTTGCATTGTCAGTTTGTACAGACCTGTAACATATATTTTTCCCTTTTAGCTCGTCTGAAGAAAGGGCCCAGTCACTATTGGAACAGTCCTCTGATGTAGATACAGATGATGAAGAATCTCTTGACTCAGATGATCTTAGTTCATAATTGAGTAAGTGAAATTTATGTAACTTTTTGAACCTAACCAGCTAACATAAACTCTCAAAATGTCCCTGTCTCTAAAATCCCCCCCAACACTATGTACATTCATCATGTCACAATCATCACTGTAACACCAACAAATGCACTGTTCTATACTTTATGTTTGCTATCTACATAGCTCCCACATATTTTGGTGTTATCTTGCTGTATTCAGGAGCTGACGCCAAAAGTTCATTAAAACGTTCAGCAGTAAAGTAGGTCACAGTATGTGTTCGTATGTTTTGGTGTCAGTATTGAGGGATAATAATGCTGAAACATGTAGGAGCTATGTAAAAGCATGCATGAATTATAGAATAGTGCATTTGTTGGTGTTACATAAGCTTTTTTACTTTATCAAAATGCAGGTAATAAACATTGTAAAAATCATCTCTGTGTTTTTTGTTGGTCCTGTTTACATGATGAGCAACTGCTGCATAATTTTTGTTCTCAGTCATTAAATATTATGTGTGTATATCACATTATAGTCCTTTTCATCTTCTGAATCTGGATGGCTCAGTCAGTGTAGTGTGTGAATGACCTGTAATTTGATTCTTAGCAGGAGGAAAGATATTTTGCTTCTATGCAGCAACCAGACTGGATGTTGGGCTCACCAATCCCCATGTTATGGTATTGCACTGAGCTGGGCTGCTTAGTGAGTTCAGTAATTGTGGTTTGGGCTGGGCAGCTGAGAATTGGGGTTCATTTTCCGTCAAGGACAGAGTTTTTCTTCACCTCTGCGTGCAGATTGGCTGTGGGGTGCACATGCGTAGCTAATGGATTCCATGAGCTCATTCTCATGGAGTAAAGTGGCTGGGATGTGAAGCTGGCCACTTACTGCCGACATCTAGTGCCAAGGTTAAGAATATCAATTGCTGCCCTTCTTCCTCTCAAGACTCCTTGGCATGGTGCTTTGTTAAGTGCAGGACAACTTTACAATTATATTTTTGGCAGGTTTATGTACATTGCCATGTTTAATCCTTTGGTGCCAGAATTCATTGCCTGTGATCTACAGAAGTCTGGAATTTAAATGGGAGCTGCATAAAAGCAGATACATATTTAAATAGCATTCGACATTTTAAGAATCATACTGTGTGCTATGTGTATATAAACATCCAGCACTAAGGCCTCATGTGCAAGTATAAGTGCTGCGTGTAGACTGCCCATCTGTAGAGTGCTACTGTGGGAGTTAGGACAGCATAATTGCTTTGGTGGTAGCTCATTACTACAAGTTAGCAGAAATACCATGACTGCTGTGCACCATGTCACTGATAAGATAGCTCAGTGGTAAGAATTTTGGCTATATTGAGGTACCTGTTGCAAGTCTTAGTCATGTTAGTGGCTTCTGTGGTTAGTTCATTATCATTCTGCTGTGTCCCTCTTGGTGAATTTGGGGTAGTTCCTTGTGCATCCCCTTTTTTCTTCACTAGGAAACCACCAATGACATGAAAGTCATGGGGGAGGTGAGTGAAAACAAAACAATACTTAACCACACATTATAATTATCAGTTCACAATACCATCTTTAACTACCAAATGGATCTTCAACTATTTATGTAGCTGCACAGTATGAATTAACTTTGTTTACTTAACAATCATACCAGAAGCTCAGGCTGCGTATGATTCACCACATACATGTAATACCATCTGCAGAATAACAAACAATGTGTGTTTGGCATTAGAATAAATACAAAACCACAAACACAAATCTGCTCTTCAGGCACAGTGCCATTAACCCCAATGCCCAACAGGAAAGCCCTCCTAAATAGAATTTTCAATTAAGAGCCCAAGCATGAATTTTTACCATTCAGGTTGCCCACCAGGATCAAAGTTATTGCCAAGTAGCTAAGTAAAAGGGCGAGAAGGACAAGAGGGACAAGTGCTATCTGGAGGGAGATATTTATATACTGCACATCTTCCCCTCCAGAGATAATTGTCAGGTGTCCTCATGTAATCTGCATGTAGCTGAACTCTCTTCAGCAGTGTTATACCACACAATCACCACACATGATAGTGAGAGTTGACCAGCCCAGTGCTATGTCCTGAAGTATCCTTGCTAGAGCCTCCACTATCTAGGACTCCACTTGGAGTCTCAGTTCCATGGCATCCAATACAGATTGCTAATGAGATTGTGAGTCGAATATGAGGAATGTCCCACTCTAGGCATCCATGAGGCGCCATTCTTAAGTGTCTGGGATATCCAGCTCTTCACACACACATCAAAGCACTCTGCACTTGCCCATGCATAGAAATGGAAAGGAAGAGAAAGGTATGCAATCTGACACTGTGGACAGCTACTGGGACCCATAAAACAAACCAGTTTTCATACATGACTTTCCAAGGAGCCTTCACCAATGGCATAAAAATGCACTTGAGAATATGGTATATAAGAATGAAACTGAATAATATCTACAAATCTCTTGTGAAATTGACACAAAATGTTATATGATAATAATATATAAGGATGTAATTAACTTGAATGTGCATAATAGTTGTTAATTACCATCAACACAACCAATATTATTATTATATTGTATAGATGTATGGCTACACGCTCCACTCTTGGTCCTCCTCAGGCCATTAAAACAGATAAAAACCAAAGTTACATTTGCAACATCAGTTATGGGAGGTCAGATTGAGATTTCAATCTTTGCTGTTACAAATGCATGTCAGTGAAGCTTTTTAAGAACAAATACAGTATATATGTAATTTAGTGCTAAATATGGTTGGCTATTTGGTCTATTAAATCCGATCTGGAAGATATGTAGTTGTGCTAACAGCTTGTTATCCTAATAAAATTCGGCGTCTTTGTGATGTGTCATGGTATGTTTTATATATATCTGTTGATAGCTACGTTTGGTTGGCATGAAATATGGTGCTTACGTTCTGTCTTGTCTGTCATGGTAGTAGGTACAGGCTAATTAGTTTATCTCAAGTGTAGTAGTTTGAATGTTATTAGGGTACGTTGTGACACAAGGTCCAACCTTTCAGTCCTCTAGGCTAATCCTGGAACGTCAGAGGTGCCACTATATGTGAAGAATCAGGCTCTCGAACACAGAGTCCGGTGATCTGATCCAGTAGTGTGCCACCATCTCTTGTATGCGTAATGATGAATATTGCAGGAACTGTGAGAGATCAGTTCTTAAAGTTACCTATCTTACTAGGCTCGGGGTATGGGGTTCAATGAGAGCAAGAGAGCAACTGTTTATCAGTTAATTCCAAAAACATAGGGTATGTTAAGAAAGAATAATTACACTAGTTAGAGAAGGAGTGAGGTTGCCTATAACTCTAGTCTGACGGTTCCTTAAGTCCAGATGACATCGCTGAACAGAACTACCATATATCTTGGTCAATTCAGAAGTAAACCTTCCTACCTTGCAGATGCGATTGGAAGGTGTGGACTGTCAGCACTGTGTTGGTCCTCGTGGCTGTGGGGTTCCTTCTGTTCCCTCGAAGATAGTGATGCATGTAACACTCCTCTCTCAGTATCTCTATGAGTGATTCATGGTGATGTTCCTTCCCCAAACTTTTTTTACCTTAATTGTTTTGTTTTTCTGCCCAACTTCATCATATCAGAGTGTTGTTTCCCAATGACCCTATAATTACTCTTGCAGAAAGTATGTCGTGCTGTTTGTTTGTTTTGACCTTGGTCTAGGTGTACAGTCAACCAAGTATCTGGCCATCAGCAAATACCTCACATTTCAATAACTTCATAGCAGTTACATATCAACAAACAGTGTCTACTGTGTGACATAAGAGTGGAGTTCTGTAATGTAAGAATTCTTATGTCATTCGTCCAATGTTAAAAGCTTGATTTTGAAAAGTGTTTTCTAAATCTTATTCCTAAAGTCGTTCTCAGAATTTCAGTATATTATAGGGTATATAAATTGATTGATGTTTGTACTTGTTCTGGAGCTGGTTTTTTCTGGTGTTTGCATGCTTGTTGTTAGGAGGTAACTGGTATTAAGTATGCTGTGGAGGAATAGGGATACAGAGTGTGACATTAGCTATGTAATATCTCTTCCGTTTGGCCTCGTGTAAGGCATGAGAGATGATGGTGCACACAACGTAACACCCGCATACCAGTCATACAAAGTGAACTTAACATATTTATCTTAACAAAGAGAACAGAAACAAGTACTTCCACTTGGCTAATACTATTGAAAGTAATGCCAATAACAAATAATCATATCGAACTTCAACTCATTACACAAATGCTTCAACTCGAAAGAAGGCCGCACATATAGAGAGAAAACAGAAAATGCTTGATGATGCTGTGGCAGTGAGCCCACAGCCCTGCCCAAGACCCCAGCAGCCACTTCCTAACCAAAGTGCAACATAATTTTGAAACAACAACACACCAAACAAAATTTAGATGTCAACAATCCAGAGGCTGGTCAGAGAGTGAAGAGGTCTCACCAAATCCCCTTAGAGGTTGGACCGGAAAAATGAGCGGGAAGGAGGAGGGGAAAGGAGGACAGAACCTTAAAGGAAAGATGGCTAAGGCTGTATTGACAAATACTTCTGGCAACATTGTACCTAACATGGCAAGAAATATTCTTATAATGAAAGCCAACGAGATGCACAATTTCTCAAATTTATTTGATAAAAGTACTCGGCGTGTTTCAGACAGGTCCACTGTCCATCATCAGGAGTATCTTAACACTGTACACACAATAGGTATTTGTCATGCTAGTTCTGTTGGCTGTCTGTTAGCGTGGGATGCTATCAGACAGCCAACAGAACTAGCATGACAAATACCTATTGCTTGTGTACAGTGTTAAGATACTCCTGATGATGGACAGTGGACTTGTCCGAAACATGTTGAGTGCATTATCAAATAAATATGAGAAATTGTGCATCTCATTGGCTCTTATTATAAGAATATATCACGATGCACGGTCTTCTGAATGTCAAATGAGCAAGAAAATACACTTTCAAAACATGTTAGTTGTCACTTCCTTATTATGAGATCAGATATTCTGTAACTTCATTTACATTTTTAGTACAGTTTGTAATACACAGCAGCACACTGCACTGAGACACATTAAAGTATTTAATGTATGTATTGAAATGTTTGTTTTCAGGTTCTGAGATGCATCCAAACCTGCCCAACATTATGGCTAATTGTTTTTTGACAGATTCTTCATAAACTTTAACCATATTTCAAATATTTCAATAACATTAAACTTGATGAATTTTGTGTTTGTTACATGTATCAGAGGCATGCTGCTTACTAATTTTTGGAGTGGATAAAGTATCTTCATGATATTGTGTAATGATATGCATAATACAAGACCTGCAAGTTTCATTATAGATGAAATTTATACAGATTTTCAGTCGTTTAATGAGATATGTATGTAGTTAATGTGAGAGGTCTTTTACCTCACAGTTTCTAAAAGACAACAAAGACCTGTTTGTATTTAACTACACATTTATTTACAAACTGTAATCTTTCTGGGCACACAAACTGTGTACTAGAGGGTATTGTTTATCACTGGACTGAGGACTGGAAGCTGGCAGCATTATCAGTTGCTATGCAGCATGATGGCATCTGCTGTACAGTAAGTTGTCGGATGATGATGGACTATACTCCATTGTTCAGTAGAGATAAACTTTGCAGATATTACACAAAAAATGGGTTTGTGATGACTGTGCTTTGGCATCTTTGGTACAATACAACTGTATTATCTTACAAATGTATGCTTCTTACAATCCATGAGAATGATTGGAAAGGTGCATGCCTTTCTACCAACAATAAATGTTGAGCTGGTATGCTCATATTGCATCTATATGCCCCTTTGCTGTAGATGGCAGTCATGTTCTTAGAACATATTGGGATATTGAACATTGCATTTTAGTTACTGACGTTCTTTTATCACATATTTTTGCTAACATATTTGTGCCTTTTAAAAATCCAACATCATTCTTCTGTCCAAGTTTGCTGTCTTATGTAATCTTAATCTCTTCATAGATGCATACATTTGTGGACAGAATTTATACACTGTATTGTTTATTATTTTTATGTTTCTGCAAAATTGTAGTTTGAAAATTTGTCACCAAATTTTACTGCAAAATTTGTAGTACTGTATTTGTTGTTTTAGGTTGTTTATTCAGATCTGATAACATAGTCAACTTTGATGATAAATTGCAAACTGAGTGATTACAATGGATAATCTACCCATTTTAATAGCTTACTATAATGTTCTATAATATCTTCAACTTGTCTTTCACTGTCACTGCTGTCCTCCATTGAAGATGTGGCTGGTGCATCTGTTGTGTTTCCTACATTTGGTTTCTTTGTATCATCGACCTTGACAGATTGTTCAATGTGAACACTGAGATGATGTACATCTTGGTCCTTCCCATGTGTACTAGTGTCTGTACTATTAATTGTCATTATGGATGACCTTGGTGGATCTTCCACACTGGGATTGTTAGCCTGTTGTGGTCTGAATGTTACTGGTTGTTGTTCACGTGAATCGGTTTCATGCGGTTCATCATCTCTGCTTTGTTCACCTTTAGGTCTGTGGGCTCTGTGCCACAAAGTGGACGGAGGTAGTAATGGCTGCTGTGCAGAGGAAGCATTTTGGGTGTTTGTGTTCGGATATTGATTGGTATTTAATTTATCCATCACAGACATCCTGTTTTGGTGTTCATATCTACCTTTTTTACCAGTAGGCCACTTTTTGTGTGTTTCATCTTTGATAGTTTCAGTGGTGCTGCTGTTGTCTTGGTTATTACTCTTTGCAATAATTCCTTCACTGGTTTCATTCCTTCCTTCTGCAGTTGATATGTGTGGTTGTTTATGTCCCTTGGCCTTGGAAGTTCCTTCTTTGGAACCAGTCCCATTGGTGTTGTCACCAACTACAATCTGAATAAATTTATGTTTTTCATGATGTCCTGGTTTGTGGAAGTTTCTGCCTTTTTCTCTGTGAAAGTGTATAGTATTGTTATGTGAAGGTTTGGTGCCATTTTGGTGATTGCCATGTTTTCTGATATCTTGAGATATTTCTGTGGATGATTCTGTTTCATAAGAGTCTTTCCTTTCCCCACTTTCCTGTTTCTTCCATCCTTTGTGGTGATGTTGGTGTGTCTTTTCTGCATTTTTCTTCTCAGTGCTGTCACTATTTTCTTCTGTTTCCCCAGAAGTAGATACCTTTGCCTTATTATGCTTCTTTCCTTTTTGTTTCCTAGGTGATGTCTGCTTGTCAGCATCTGCAGTATCAAGTCCCTTCTTATTCTTGTAAGGGGTTTCCTCTTGTGGAATGACTGTCTCCTCCAAATGGCCATGGTAGGTGGGATTCCCAGTTTGTAGCACTACATATTCATATCCTACAACTCTGCCATTTTCATAGTGATGTTCATGTGGGTGATGCAGGATTATCCTAATGGGTACAGTGCCATCATTTTGTTCACTCAGAGGCAACAGCATATCACTCAAGGAATTTGTTTCAGGAACATTGTCACCTTGTTCTACATAAGTGTTACTTTTTTTGTGAATCCTTTGATGCGAGTGTGCTGCAGCAGAAAGGTTCTGCAGCTGTTCAGACTCCATCTTCTCCACTTCATCCTCAGATATTATTCTTCCGTCTCGAGGACCTGTCATGTTGAATTTGTGTATGCTTGACATATTATGTTTGTCTCTCTGTGCCTTCTGGGCATTAACTGTAAAATTATGTTGCCCTGTTTGCACATCAGATTCATTCCATCCTGTCACAGCACTGTCTTGTGTTACCAGCATTAGAATTTTTTCCGTTACAGTTGGAGTTGCATTTAATATGGATTCCATCACAGTCTGTGTGTCACTGCTTTCACTGTCTGTGTTATTAAAAATAATTAATTCATACTCTGTTTTGGCAGGTGTTGTCTCAGCCACGTTGTTGGCAATTATTGTTTCAGTTTTATTGGTAAGTGTTATTTCAGTTGCATTGCTGTGAGTTCTGTTACTCAGTTTGTCTGTTGAAGTTGTTGTTCCCTCTGTAGTTGACGTCTCAGTAATATTATTTCTTTGTTCCTGTAGAAGTGAGTATATTATTAATAATTTATACTTGAATGACAGAGAAAGTACTTGTTTTGTGAGTCATTAGTAATATTAAGTGACAAAAATTTCTAGTATTCAAGGCTGTGGATTGTGGAGTGTTCAAAGTTGTAACTTTTATATGACACCGACAGTACATAATTTGCATGATTTCTTAAAGAAAGCACAAAGTACTAGTCACTGCATTCTGTACATTCATTGGAAGAAGTGTGTTTAAATTTTGGGGCTAGACGGCACTTCATCAGATCCTATTGAACTTCGGAGTGAAAGGGGTAAGATGCAAAATATAGAGCTTTATTACCAAAATGACATCATCGCATGCTGTTTTTCACATGTGACCATGTCATAGGAGCATAATTATTATGTCTGTAGTGGAGGAAACTGTACTATCTAGCCTTTGAATAACAGTGTCATAACATTGTATTATTTCCTGAATATGAGTCAGAAGAATTACAATCAGAGCTATGTTGCCCGGTCGGTCCCTCCAGCCATTACACTTGCATCTCCAGCATATGTCCTTATATTTGTCTCCATTTATCTAGCCATTATGTTCACAGGAGTTGATGGTGATTACCAAATGATTACCTTCACTAAGAACAAAGGCTTTAGGCTGGTTTGCATGGGCCAGTTCAATTCAAGAAAGATTCAGCACCAAGTATAAAGGGTGGATCTTCAAATGTTGTCATATCCACCATCCATGGGACTTCTTTTAAATACTTTTCCAGAGAATAGTGTCTCAAATTCCATAAATGAAGGTTTTTGCCACATAAGTACATTCTTCCATACCTGCTTGCATCATGTTACTAGTGAGCAGCATCTTAGTATTCACATTTTTGTTTATAGTATTGTACTTACTGTGAGAGTAACAGTACATGGACCACATGGATCATCATTGTATGTTGACAAGATGGCTGCCTTGACATAAGGATAGGTTAGCAGACTCCACGGTGAAAGAACTTGGTACACGAGACGTCCACACCTGTAACCGTATTCAGGATAGTGCATTGAGGGCACGTGTTTTATATGCTTTTAATAGAACTTACAAGCGCTTTGCATTTTGAACTTCTTGATGATCACATTTGCTTAGGGATTCTCCCAATACAATTAGTTGTGATAGCCCAGTTAACAGGTAAAGGCCTTTGGAATTTTGGCTTGTGTGTGATTGCTGGGATGAATGAATTTTTCTCATTGACATTGCTGTATTAACCTTGAAGTTGATATGCATGGGGGATGAGTGATGAATTGCGATGGAAGTGGGATTTGGAGTGCTGTCTGAGAATTCACCTGGAGGGACTACAGAAAGGCATGGACAACCTGTCAGAAAACTTGGCCGAACTAAGTACCTTTCAGGTATTTCATTTATATTACCACTGATCACTACATGCATAATTAGAGATAATGAATATTGTTGTTGGTTATTAATTACATCGGATATCCTGTGCTTAGTTTGAATATAATTATTATGTATTTGACCAGAACCTTCAAAATGCTTAAAATACATTATTGGATGTACTATTGTGTTATAAGGTTTTGTGGGATATGTGGTGCACACAGTGACACTAGAAAGGTGTTTTCTCCAAGTCCTGAAGTCATTCTCCATCATCTATAATTCCACCACTGCACTCCCTGTTGGTAATCTTTCACCTGCCATTGGTGCTGTATAGTTTAGTACTGGCAGATTCTTTAAATATACTGCCAACCCATGTCATTAAGCTAGTGAATGTGACAAGCATATGGCCATGAACTTAAGTTCCACTGTGGAAATTTATGTTTGCAATGACAGCTTTGCTAATCATGATGTTATTGTTATACTTTGTGTACCAAATTCTTCCTTTTTGCAGGTTCCCATACAGGTAAATATATTAAACAGCTTGGGAAGTGCCTTTATGGATATAGGTAGCATTTTGCAAGAAAAATTGGGAAAGTCCCTTTATTATTATTGTGGACCTGTTTTAAATTTGTTAGTTTGTGGGTTAGACTAACAATAAAATAGTGGTTGTGTAGGTTTTAACACAAAATAGTTTTGTATGTAGTTACCATTGTTTTGCAGGAATGTGTCATGAAGATGTAGGCAGTAGGTTTCCCTGCGACACTGTGTTACAGAACTATGTATTGTACTTACAACCCATAATACCACAACAATTAATTTATACTGCAGTAAAATCATGAAATGTCAGTAACACTATAGTTTGTACCTGTCCAACACAAGAATGTGATCAATTCCTCCCTCCATTATCGACTGCCAAGTGCTAGAGGTGATGTCTTGTGGCTCTTGTAATACTGGAATGTCTCCTGACATGTCTTTCAGAATAGCAAATCCTTCAGTTCCATTGATGGCCAGTTTAGAGTTAATAATGCGGAATGCAACATCAGAGAATCCAGCAGCAATTAAGCGGGCTTGGAGATCATGCATCCTGAAAGTTTTATATTTCACATTGTGTTAGAGGAATTGTCCCATAAATTTAAGTATATAATTGATAAATGTAACAGTAATGCTCAGTCTGATGATAATAACATTAGAATTTACACTTAGAAGAGAAGACAAGGACAAGGCAGATAAGCTAGAGATGAGTACAGCTTATCCATTGTCAGTTGTATAATCTGGAAATAACAGGTTTTCTGTTTTGTTAGTTACATAGAATGTGGAAGGCAGTACGACTGTAGAGGTAAACCTAAAAAAAGGTTTCTAATATGTGGAGATGATCAGGAATATTCAGGTGAGAAATTACATTGTGCATTTGTGTCTGGTGTCTCTGGGCAAGGTGTCTTGTTTATTGCGTGGTAAAGTGACTAAGTCATCAACAGGAACAATGATTCAACTTTGAAGGTTCCTCTTTGGACTTGTGCTGAGTCCGGGAGGCTCAGTCTTTCTTATTTTACAATGAATTAATGTGTTATTTCCCATTCCCCCCACTCATATGGAAGATGGAACAAACTGATGTTGGCATGTTTCATTGTTCATGACAGTAGGCTTAACATTGTGTATTAATTTTTTAAAATGTATTTTTACTTCTGACACATGTAGCTTAGTAGTGTATGTGTATTTTGTATCATACCTTGAAACTGTTCACTGACCCAGTTTATGCCTGTGATCGCATGTGGGTTATCATTTAAAATGAAGGACAGAATTATCTAGATGCACTTACTGACCTTATGTGCTACGTAGTAGTAAAAATTAAGATGGCTCTGAGCACACTGATCTGAAACTTTCTGAGTTGCTGATGAATCGTTGTTATCATGTGACTGATTATGATCTGTGTATGTTTTGATGTTATAGAAGGTTAACAATAGGCAGACAAGGATATTCACCCATAGAATGCAGTTATAAAAGTGGGAAGTATTCTTTTGCTGGTTAGAGTCATCCATGTGTGGTACCAAGGATGTATATGTTGTTAAAGGACAGTTGTTTAAAATGATTACAACAATGAGGAAATTCAAAATTCTTGAGATTTTTTTTGGCATGTAATAATGAAACAAAGCATTTGTAGGTTTACCCATTTATTTTGCCAATTTATGGCTTCAGAGCTACAGATTAAGACATTAACGAACTGACAGGTGTGTTATATACACTTGTGTTTTGTTGCAACATAGTTTACTGTATCAGTCTGTGAAAGTTAACTTGTTTGCCATTCTGAATGGTATGTATTCAACCACTGTATGATGCAGTATTTTAATACTGTCTTCATGGGTAATCTGGTAATTATGGTGCTGCACTTCATTAAAGTTTGTGGACTAGTATTTGGTGAAATCAGTAACCAAGGAGAAACCTTAGAGGGAATTCATTGATGAAGCTGTGCTAGGTATTTTCTAATAAGCAGAAATAAAAAATTTCAATTTTTAGTCAAGAATACCCGTGCATATGTCTAGAATAATTTTGAGTGAGATAGTAATGTGATAATTTTAAAATGTTTAATGGTAAAATAATTTGCATGTACAAGTCATTTTTTAAAATGTTATTAAAACGTTCATCTGTATTTTTTAAATGTGCCTTTTTAAAAAAATCTGAGTTAGCCCCTCTGTATAATAAAAATCTAAATTTCATGCTGGAGAAATGGAACTCCTTCTTAAAATAACTTTAAACCATGATTAACACTACAAAGCAGTTAGCTAGACAAAGAGGTCACCATCGAACATAACCCAGATCTCCAATACCATATTCACAAGAACTTACCACTGCTCCCAATCCTGATCCAATTATGGCATTCCCCACCCTTCCATCCAGTGTCTTTAAGATCCCTTTTAATATCATCCTATCACCTATACAAGGATTCCAGCTAAAGTTTTGTGTAGTTTTGTCAGTGTATCTTTGCATAGGAGACAGGTAAATTAGTTTAATTTGCTCTGAATGCAATTTTTGCTTGTTAGTGCCACAATTTTACAACCGACCCCGGCTGGTCAATCGGTTCACATGTCTTTATCTCAGGGAATCTAAGTGTTCTAAATGGCAAGGCGAAGAAGTTCATAACACAGGATTAATTTTTGTGACTTATTTGAGACA
>Ga0123355_10007645_pt1 | contig 16232 bp, 9 predicted proteins | sample TergutEmb28metaG_3_FD_89872 | JGI IMG/M metagenome (GOLD analysis project Ga0123355, IMG submission 89872) | Embiratermes neotenicus P1 segment gut microbial communities from Petit-Saut dam, French Guiana - Emb289 P1 | ecosystem: Host-associated > Arthropoda: Insects > Digestive system > Gut ...
ATGTAGTATCTATAGTTATAGTAGGTTTCTTGATCTAAGACTATACACAAATATGGTTCTTATAATTGTAGTGGATCGTTGATTTAATCACTTTGTTATTATATTTACTATTATAATACCTCGAGCTTGGTTTCCATAATTTGTCTGTCAACGATCCACTACAATTATAAGAACCATATTTGTGTATAGTCTTAGATCAAGAAACCTACTATAACTAAAGATACTACATTTATATAAGTTGCACACTGTATATATATATATTTTATAAGCCAAATGTACATGTACATATAACCTCTATTAACATAAGATGATACCACAGATCCAACTATATTAACCTAGAATAGAAAACAGCAGAATTCATGTACCTATACCACCCATCCTACACAACATGCGAGATCTCATTCCCACTCCACATCTTACCTCCCCACTGTATACAACCCACACAAGTCAAGTGTAGCTGCTTACCAAGTTTTTTCAATTATCAACCTGAAGATGGCCAATGAAAAGGGCTTAAACATGTAGTTGATCTTTATGTAATAAATTATACATATCTCTACCACCATATAGTTGTGTTAGACAAGTATACACACTCCAATCTAGATGTACCAGTGCTTTTAAAATGTAAAGGTACAGTCTAATTACCATATTAACCCAAATACAAGAATTGCTTTCTGAAATCATCATTTGGAAAATGGTGGGTGGGGGAGCTTATGATCAAGCACAAGTTAAAAATGTTCTGCATAGGCATTTCCTGAAAACTGATGACCATGAAGATGGGGGGGGGGTCATTTTGTATGCCGGTAAATACAGTAAACATAATGTAGTGAAAAATACAATGTACCTAATTTAATTCATTTTAATTTCATATATGCATGTATTAAGAACTAATGAAACCTTGGAAGGTGGGTGTATTTGATCATGGGTTATAATATAATGCTGTAGTACAGCGATTCAGTTTTGAGTGCACAGTGCTTAGTGTAGATTGGTATATCCATTTTCATTACATCACGTGTATGATACTCTGTTAATTTGGTATTATCCTTGTGCTACTGCAGGTTTGGCTGCAAGCCATTTGTGAATGCAATGATCATTATGTAAACAACTGGTGCAGAGATAAAATTAGGCATATACATTCAACACAAAGTCATAAAAATAAGGGAAATCTAGACAGCGCTCAAATGTTTCTGTTTCCAGGTACTGAGTGTCAAGAGTGTGAATATAACAGTTCGGTTTGTAGGCCTCTGTCCTTGAAAAGGATTGGCACTATGACCCATTCAGTCTTGGTCTTCTCATTATGATACAGCTCTGGTCTTTCTAAATTGTAATGTTATACAGTCATGTGTCGCTTAACAATGGGGATACGTTCTGAGAAATGCGGCATTACGCGATTTCGTCGTGTGAACGTCACAGAGTGTACTTACACAAACCTAGATAGTATAGCGTACTACACACCTAAGCTATATGGTATAGCCTGTTACTCCTAGGCTACAAACCTGTACAGCATGTTACTGTACTGAATACTGTAGGAAATTGTAACACAGTGGTATTATAATATACTGTATATAATATATTATAATATATAATATTATAATACTATAATCTAATGGGACCACTGTCATATATGTGGTCCATCGACCAAAACGTCATCATGCAGTGCGTGACTGTAGATGGAATTGAGTGTTTAGTGTTAAGCCCTGTCCACTTTACTGCCCAGGAAAGGTTCCCGCCGCACTTTGATAGGCAGTTGGGTATGTGCCAGGAACAGTCTGGATGCAATACCCAAGTGCAAAATAACCACCTCCTGTAGGAATCAAACTTCAATTCTATGATCATTCACCCCATATATATTTACTGAGCTGCCCGGCTCCATATTCAGTATCACATGCGTACTATTCCATGTTCCCTTTATTTATTATTACAGGCATTACAAGGTACTTACATAACAAGCCTCTGGTTCTGGAGTACAGTGTTTAGCTGGAGCATCTCAAAATTATATTTCTCGTCTGTGGCATGCTGATCAATGATGAAAAGGTCTGGTCCGAGGCGTGTCACAATAAAACCCAAGTTAAACTGGCCCAGTATCTCCATCTGTAAAAGACATTTATATTTTAAAAGATAAAATGTTTATAGCTGCCATCAAACGAACAATATATTTAGTTTTCGCAGTCACCATCCGTTATATCAACGTACACAGAAACAGGACAGGCCAAGTTACCTGGAATCTAACTTACGTGCAAGAAGAACAACAAAAGAACTGAAAATGTTAAACTTGTGACAAGATAAAACTCCGTAGCTTTTAAATGTAAAATGTATTTTAATTTCCAATATGACCAATAAAAAAATCCTACACAGCCACACAACTACTTAGTGTTATGCAATCTTTAATATTTTATATATTTTTAATATAATTGTAAGTATTATAGGATTCCATACTACATACCGTATATTCTTGAATCTAATCCACACCCTTTTTACAGTTTCAGAGGGCTAAAAAATCAGATGTGGATTAGAATCGTGTGCGGATTAGATTCACGGTCATGAGCTGGATTTCGGAAAAATGATAGAGCCGCTGTATGTGCCATAAGAACAATACAATACAATAATTTATTATTTTATTTATTATTTATAATATATGATATTTATAATTTATTATTCATCAGACTCACCATCATCACTCATAACTGAATCAGTCTGCCTTGTAGGCAAAGGATGGTTGAAGGAAAGGTGCAGATTAGAACCGCGAACTAACTTTTTTTTCGTTCAAGAAATCAGCAAAAACTAGTGCGGATTAGATTCCAGAATATATGATAATTGCACTGCATGTACTGTAAGTTTCTGTGAGATGACCAGATGATGGTCAGAACGACCAAAACTTTTTGCCATTAAAAAAAGGAAAACTAAAAACTAAACATATTGTTATGTTTGATGGCATCTATAAACAATTTGTCTTATAACTCATTAAACACAATGGGATGTCCTCTATAAAAATTACATCTATATTTTATTATGTCATTTTCAAAGCAAGTCCTGTCTGATGTCTGGGACATAAGCGATCTGCAGTACCATAACATTCTACAGACACCAGTCACAGGATTATGTATGATTGAAGCTTGCGCAGCAAACAGATTCATTAAATTGTTCTCAGCCTATCTGCTGCATCCGTGATGGACCACTGCAGCTATCTGAACATCAGTTCGTACCTCATCATTAATGCATGTGACAGCCCAGGAGCAGTTTAGTGAGCAGTACAGACGTTCACAAATCAAGCTGTAGCAAATGTCCACAAATACTGACCCTGCATTATCAGAGAACTTGCAGAAATAACAACTAGCCAGATAATATTAACCAAGAAGATGTACAAACTGAATAGTCTGGACGTGCCTCTACTCTTATGTTTTCTTTCACATCCAGTATATAGCAAGCATCCCTGACAGCATGTTAACCACTCATTCATTCCTTTCCTAAGACCTGTAGAGTACATAATATATTTTTTGTATCCATGACATCCATTTACTGTGTAATGAAAAACTGCTTCCTGTCATTAGTTTGCTTCAACACTAAGAGTAACAATGAAGGGGTGGTATATCTGTCCATCTCAGCATTTCTCCACATAGTAAAGTTGTCCCTATGCTTAACCAAGCACCATCTCATGAGGTATCGAGAGTGTCAGTACACTTTCACACATTCTTATTCTTGGTTAATTGAATACAAAGCTCCAGGGTCAATGTGGATGCTGTAAAGAACAATTACTTGCTCCGTTGTTAATTAAACCTTAATTCCCTTGTTCTCAAACCCGTAGCATAATTGCTGTACTGACAGAACCGATCAACTCCAGTATTACATACTAGTATGACAGTGTATATCATTACTTACCTTAGCAAACATATCTTGAGATATCTCTTTACGCAACTCCTGTTCAGCAGCCCGACTCTTAGCTGGATCAATTTCTGCACGGAACTTGACCGACACTTCGTTTTTATCTCCGCTTATTTTTTGCTTCTTGTGTTCGATTTGTTTCTTGATGCTTTCTATGCTGACTGACATGTGAACGACTTTCCGACTCAAGCCATCCATTTTCTCATCATCAAGCTTTACTACAGCTGGTGCTGCTGTGTCAACTGATACTTCATTATCACATGGCTGTTTGATTTCTTCATCTTTACATTTCATCTCTATCATTTGGATAATTCCTGTCAGTTCTGTTCTTCCAGAACTAATCTGTGTTTTCATTAATGACTCTTCTACTGATTCTTGCTTGAGTTCTGCATCATCGATAACAATCACGTCAGTTTCTGTGGCCTGTATGTGCGTATTTCTACCAACCTCATTTTCTGCATGTTCACAGTCTGCCTGATTCAATGTAGTACTGGTTTCTTCATCTGGATGTAGGAATGTCACTATATTATCAGTTTCACCATAACTTATTTTGGTACTTTCACTCTCTTTTATATCCTGTGCAGTAATGAAAACATCCTCCACATCTGCTATATTATGGGTAGGGGCTTGAAGTTGTGTTGGGGTATTTTTAATTCCTTCCTTCCTTGTTGGCGAGAAAAAGTGGTTGATACAGTGCACTGGAAAAACAACTTTACTGCGGTCACACACGTTACTAATTCAGTACAAGCAGAAAACACAGTAAACTTGAAACAAAAAGAAAACAGATATTCCCACTGAACACATCAATGATGAAACTTGTAGTTTCATACCTTGAATAATATACAGTAGAATCCTGATTTAAGATTTTCCCCACATTTTAGGTACACTTTTTATGGACCTGGCCAAACCCCTATGTGAATAATGTGTAATTTCTCTTGATCTTGATTTATTATGGATTTATCTTCTTTGCACATGACACATGCTGGGGATGGAGAAGTTAAAAGTCTGTGTATGTGATGCACTAGACAATCATGGCCGATGACTAGTCGAGAGGCTGCTACTGCATCTTATCTTGGGACAGGAGGAATTATATTCTGTTTGCAACCACAAAGCACAGTTTTAAAATCTGGGAATAGTCCATCACTTGTAAAATTATACTGGGATGCTACAGAATGAATAGAATTCTGTGCCTGATCATTAAATACTACTACTACTAATAATAGTAATAATTTATCTCGATTGAAGGTTTCTCAATTTTAGGTTCTTCCTGTATTTAATATGCAAACATTAGGTCCCCACACCATTCTGGAGCTTCAGTTTAGGGTTCATTTTTACAAATTTGGAGTTCTTGGTTCCTGTATTTGGTGAGGTAGTCCGAAGTTCTGAAGTTGTCACAAGATACCTGTGCTGCTACAAGATCAACAGTGCCTATTTGTGCAGACCGAACATTGGAAAGAGATAGAGAGCTGCTCTCCATTCATCCATCACACCTTATATCATTCCACAATTATTTTAAAGAGTAATATGCCAGGTCCCCAGGAAGGTATCTTTACTTTGAGGTAGCAGCAAGGCTTACATGGTCAAAATATCCTCAGAGCTATGTAGGTAGTAGCATGGCTACAGGTAGGGCCTCCCATGTCAGACAGGTCAAAGGTGATGTCTTCCAGGCTGGGCTGGGCGTTGGGCATGAGGCTGACAACCTCAGCCCACAAAAAAAAAGTATTTGTAGAGAAGCTTCTAAAATTGGAAACCAGATGGATAAAACAAAGATGACCCAGCATGAACAAGGATTTAAGAGTGGAGAATATGGGACATCATAGGAATAAGAACAGTGGAGGACAATTTTGGAATCAAGGACTGCGATGCCAGAAGAAGAAGAAGAAGAAGACAGGCACATAAATCCTTCTCTGTTTTCTCTTGGCTCCTGGAGTGTTTGATGTTTATAAATCAAGTCACGTTTTGTAACACCAACATGTCATGGTGTTCCCAAATTTGCTGACACTGAAACTCTAATTTTACTTCGTTTTCAAGTTTTCTGTGTCCTATAATATAAATATAACAATATCACTATCAGATGGAGTGAACAATTTCTGTAGTAGGTTTCAATTTAGAGTGAATGTAGTGGTTTTGTAACTAGAGTTGTACTTTTCTGTCTGATTTTGACACAGCCCCTTTTAAGATTTTTCTTGATTTAAGGTATACAAAAACTTGTCTCCCAGATGAATCCTATGTTGTAATTATCCTATATCTCTCTCCTAACTTGTACTTGCAAAGGCAACTTACATTTTGATTTACCACTGTCTTCCTTTCTTGTGGAGTTGAAAGGTCTCTTGACTCCTCTCCCTCTTCCAGGTGCTGAAGTAGGAGATGTTGAAGGTTTATATGCAGAAGAGTGGCTCCACTGCTTAAAGATATCTCCAAGATTTGCTGCTGCTGGTGCTGTTTGGGAGGGAAGTGTATGAGGAACAGGGTCAGAAGAAATATTTTGAAAATTATAAGTGGAAGGAACTGTTTCATACAGGTGAAGGAGGGAAGCCTGTACAAAACAATGTGAGATTAAGAAATGTCATGTCATATGCCTCTGTTAGTGTGGCTACTAATTTATGTTTAATCAGTTAATTCATAATCACTGTCAAACAACTATATATTTATTATGTAACAATAAGCTACATATGCATGTTTCAGTCTGAAGAGACCATCATCAGGGTGTCACCCCATGCCTGGACAGACACAGAGGGGTGGCAGAGGTATCACTCCAACCGCTTCACTGGCAAGAACTCAAACTATATAGCATTTGAAGCCTTTGCTCTTCTGGTTATGTTACGCGGCATTGAGTGGTAGGTGGTTACCGATGTTCAGAGACAGCCATTTGGTTCCAACTTCAGTGGTAACTGACTACTAAAGTATGCTGCTTATCATACCAGAACAGCAAAGACAAGACCATGGCGGAAGCCTGAAATAACGGAAAATGTGGAGTAATGAATTGAAAGGATTTGGAAGGTATGAGTTGTGACCTCCTTGAAGGTCGTATTGTAGCATGAATTTAAGATCATGTCAGTCAGGATACTCTGTGTCCTGACTGGGATCTGAGCTGGGCATGGACCAAATACAAGCGGAGTAGCTTGGTTCCATCATGTGTGTCAAGCTGTCCAGTATGAAATTGCTGTTAATCTGACATTATTGTTACCTTAATGGTTGCTGTGAGAAGCTTCTCATGATCCATAAACACCTGTCTCTTGTCAGGTGTGACATTCACATCAACAATGTCACGTGCCATCTTTAAATTAAGGAATACGAACGGATACTGGTACTGGTTGAATTGATGGTACACTTCATTTACTAATTTAGTGACCTGTAAATACAAAAAGTTATCAGTTTGTGTGTATTTAATTCTGTAAATACTGAATACTCTGTCATTAGCTACTTTGTTTTCCTTCACCTTCCTTAGCATCATTCTCCATTTCCAGTCAGGTTTAGCGATGAAATAAAATACACTGCTTCAACATTATAGGAATTTTCACAACAGACAAAGATTAAAACCGAAAATCAAATGATAAATGTATGTCCCATTTAGATCTTTATTTTTTCTGAAAATGTACTCAAATTATGATAGATTCTGTGACTCATGTGGCACAGGATTTTTATGTTGATAAAAAGTTCCAAGATAAACCAACTCCATGGAGCAGTATGCTTGTTAAACAGCTGACCAAGAAATTCCCCTCATTTTATAAATCTCAAAGGTTTATGACTTTGTTCACAAGAGTGAACTCTTGATATTAAAATGCAAATTTATTCACTATTATGTGTTGTTATGTGCAAAATAATAAAAGTGTGACCTTATAATTTAAACAGAAAAGTTCACCTGGAACTATGGAGCAATTATTTTGGACCATCATTTACAGAAACAAAGATGGTACCTGGAAAATGCATATATGAGGACAGAAAAACCTCAATATAAAGCACTTATCAATAACACAAAATATTCTGGACACTTATCATAACAAAACATCTGTACAAGAAGAAATACATTGTCACAAAATTTCAGAAACATGATCTTCATAAATTTGACTTGTATGAAGATCTACTGCACGTGATAATGAAATTCAGCTCTTACAAAATTGTGATACTTCACCTTTGTTGGCTCACAGGGCCGAGAATTGACATAAAAGAACTGCCTGTCGGTGGTGCTCCGACCTTGACCGTGTGCACATGATGATATGCAGCCTTCAAGCTGAAATGGGCTTTCAGTAAGTGCTGACCCTCCAGATATTCCATATTCCTGTAGAACTGTTTCACTTGGCATCTTTGGTAGAAATTCCATCAAACTTTGTACCTGACAAGAAATTATTTTTTGTTTAATTAATTCCAACCGTCTTTACACAACAATATTATAGGTTAGATGTTTAGTTAAGCAAGCTACATGTTTCGGCCTCCGTGGCCATCATCAGGCTTACAAAAGATGGTATCAATTAAGGTACTAAAAAGAGGGTTGCTGTACCTATGGGATTCCCATTGTTTACATTTTAAGTAGATGTAAAGACAATGTAAACCATGTGAATCCCATAGGTACAGCAACCCTCTTTTTAGTACCTTAATTGATACCAGTCTTTTGTAAGCCTGATGATGGCCATGAAGGCCGAAACATGTAGCTTGCTTAACTAAACATCTAACCTATAATATTGTTGTGTAAAGATGGTTGGAATTAATAAAACTTGATATATACACAACGGGATGGAAACAATTCACTTTAGTTAAGAATTTATTACTTATTGACAAGAAATTATCTGTATCATGCATAAGAATGGACAGTAAAAAAGAAATATGAGTAGGTATTTCCATACAAAAGAAAATGTAAAAATGTTTCCATGAACATTTCTAGTGCATAATGGAGAGATTCATCAGCAAATAATGTTGTTACATGGAGAAAAATACTGTCACTGTAAAGCTAAAATCTGCTATGTGGAGATTTTCTTTTCCAATTTTGTAATATTAAGACCACTTAGCAGGTCTCATGTGTTCTCACATTTCTAGTGAACAAAAGGAATTATATTGCTAGAGGTCACCTTTCATCAAGCACCCAACAGTTTTTCTTTCTTGTGTAAAATTCCATACTTTTCACATAACAGTTTTTGAGTTGACAGTGATGATATGTAAAATATTATGACAACAGGGCTTAATATTGTACATTGTGCTACTTAACAGAGACCTGTTTGGCCCCAAAAATACAGGCAATATTGTCACGGACTGTTTCACCTCCCTGGGTTGAAACCACAAGTGTTCGACCACCATTCTTGGTTTGGTTAGTGCAAGAGATCCTGTGGAAAGAATTCTGACAGTTATTTTGCCTGGCAGCCCATTAATCTGAGTAGATATATTAACAAATAACTGAAATATACACAGCAGCTACTTTAACAAAAGTCAATGTTCCAGTATATCACAGAATTTGTGTCAAAAAGAAATGAAACACTTGACTTTTCAGTCCCTATGTTGTTTGAGACTCTAAAACTTACATTATGCATCAAGGAATGGTTTTGATTCATGAGTAAGCTTCTAAGACACATTATTAATTATTTGATTAACTCTGATAGAAGATATTGAAGGCTGAACACTAATGAACCAATAATTATAGAACTGTGATCCTAACCAGTGCCACTTTAATCCATTCCTTCAACCCACCTTGTATTACTAGTTCTGTACCATCATTATCTTCCCAACTGCACTATGGTCTTCATTTCAGGCCTTTCCTTTGATACTATATCATTAGCAAACTTCATATTCTTAATGACTGGTATGATTATGTTGTCACTTGTAAGGCCACTGAGTACAAACAGCAGCTTCAGAAAACTGTTTTATTGCCAGGTAATGTAACCCTATAGAATGAAGATTCAAGTCTGGTATGTTAGGCCATATATACTGGTAAAGAATTACCAACGTTTCAAAGGATTATAGTGTCTTCATCTTCAGTTGAAAGTGGTCCAAGAAGACTCCTCTTGGACTGCCGGATTTTTCTAGTTGACACAGCATAACATCCCAGAAAATCTGAATCTTCAACAATACTGCTGTTAGATCTTTGGATCTTCTACATAAGAAGCTTGGTCAGACTGTACATACAGCTACCCCTAGATTTCTTTTCACCCCTCATGCTGCCTAAGGGCTTAAATTTAACTGCCTCTTGCAGTTGCCCCTCTTCTCTTTCTCCTTTGCCCCACCTAATTTCTTCACTTATACCCATCCACTTTCTCTTCCACTGTTTCCTTCCCAACATCTTCTGCTGTTGCTTCTTGCTTTTATCCCGATTCGGCAAACAGCCCTTGTACAGAGCCATTCAATAAACTGCCCTGCTTATAGCCCTATGACAAATATCCCTCATAGTAAATTTGATGTGTGGTTGACTGTGCATCGTAGTTCAACGTGGAATAAGAAACCAACTAGATGTCACTTAGTATTATATTTATTTCTCCTTATAAGTTGCTCTTTATAAGTTGCTCAACATGTTTCGGGCCACCTTGTGCCCATATTCAGGAGCTGACGACTTAGTGGTATTTTTTCACGTGTGGTGTAGTGCCGTGGCTGTGTAGGCAATCAGATTGTGCTATGTACTCCCCAATGGACACACAACCAGCCAACCAGATCTGATTGCCTACACAGCCACGGCACTAAACCACACGTGAAAAAATACCACTAAGTCGTCAGCTCCTGAAGATGGGCACAAGGTGGCCCGAAACATGTTAAGCAACTTATAAGGAGAAATAAATATAATACTAAGTGACATCTAGTTGGTTTCTTATTCCACATCCCTCATAGTACTTCTAATTTTCCCTGCCTCACCCACTTCTACCCTGAAGGTACAAACAGCACTTTTCTATGAAATACTTGTAAATGCCCACTAGATTACATGGTCTTAAATCTCAGAAGACTGTAGTTTTAAAAACGTGAAAGTCATTAGAGTGAAGTTTGCTTCAATTACATTTTCAAGATACATGTGAAAAAGTTCATGTATATGTATGTACGAATGTAACTATCCACATTTACTTTCATATCAGTGGAAAAACGTTCACAAAAGTATATGGCTACACACTCTCGATTAAAAAAAATTTGATGTTCAGTACTGCATAATATGATGCATAGTGAGAGATGACTGCTCCAAATTTTTGGGGGCTATTTTCTTCTTGTAATTTGTTCCTTTTTGGGTAATTCCCTGGCGTCTGATTTCTAATTGCCGACGTTTCGGAATTCACTATCGGTTCCATCTTCATAGGCAGGTGAATGAAGTATTACTTCATTCACCTGCTTATGAAGATGGAACCGATAGTGAGTTCCAAAACGTCGGCAATTAGAACTCAGACGCCGGGGAATTACCCAAAAAGGAACAAATTATATTTTCTTCTTCCTCATCTTCCCACATACCTGGACAAATTAAAATCACCTGTCTAGATGAAGCCAGAGGATGTCATGATTAAACCCTGGACTAGCAGCTAAAGATGTAAGATAGCTTGCACATTAAAGGAAATGATGATTCATACAGTCACACAACAATGTGTACATTACTACATAAAATAAAATTTTAATGACAGACATAACTTAACCTTCGTGACCATTTTGAATAGTAATTGACATGCATTTGTTATGAGTGACGATAGCTAGTTTTCACATATCTGTCTTACAGAGGGAGTAATATTGATAGGGAAAATGTCTTTCGGACTGCATCAGAAATTTAAGAAGCAGTAAAAATCAGCAGTTCCCAGAAACGTTGTGTTACTTGAATAAATGTCATACTTGGTGCCTGTGCAGACTAAACAGTAAGCATATAAAAGCTGCATCATTTTTGAAAACTCTCGGCGCAGATTTCGATGAAATTCCTTCTGCCTTACAGGCAAGGAACTGAAAAGATTCTGAAGTGATACTGTAGTGCCAACCTGAAAAACAAAATACAAGTAAAATACAATAATAAAATGTTATAAGACGCATATTCCATGCATTAGACACATATTTCATAGATATAATTCCAACTAACTGTACTTCTGTGACGGACAAAATACATGTTGTACTATTTTACAGTTTACACTTCTCTACATGTTTCGGTTTGAATAAGCCATCTTTAGGGAGTCAGAAAACAATGAAATATTACTAAACACTTAGTTTCACTTCACATTTTTAGTCACTTGCTCAAGTTTTGCCCACTCAGCTGACCATCCACATGTGCAATGGAACACTGGTCAGAAATCAAATAAAATATTTATTAGTGGAGCGAAATTGTAAAGCAGGCTGCATCCATTAACACCTGTGACAAACGATGGTTGTTGAATACAGTAAGGACCAATTACAACATCATTAGGATAACTAGGTTCCTTAACAACTCTATATCAAATGCAGTGGATGTGTGTCACCAAATCAGACAAAGAATGATGACAGAGCAAATAACTGTTACCTATTTCAAGCGACTATTCCGTAATTCATCTGAAAAAATCACCAAAAAATTGTCACAGTCAGCCATTGTCCTAGCTCAGCCTGAAATGAAGTACCTCCCCAAATATACGCCAGACATCAAGCATACCCTACTGATGTAAGAAACAAATTATGTGTATTTATTACAGTAGGAAAAGAAATTTATGACTTTGGTTTGAAAACTATTTACTTTTCAAATCAGGTGCAGAATTTTTGTTATTTCCAAATGAACATTAACTTGTTATGAATCTTGATGTATAAGGAACCTGTCTAAGGACCATTATTTTATGTTAGTCGTGTTATTGAAAATATATTTGAGGACTGCAAAGCTATAATCATGACCAAATGACAATAAAATAGCATGCTTGTAATTTGCTAGGACCAAATGTAAATATATATTGCCACTAAATTACTCAATCAAGTGCTTACCACAAACAAAATCCATAAATTATTCTGAGTATGTACCTGTTCTAGCTCTAATTCAGAGATGGACACTTGGTTTCGGGTAATCTAAGAGTTTCCTGAGAGGACCCGAACTACTTATGGAAATGAACAACTACAAAATTTCTGGTAATTTAGTCACTAAATTGACTACTGTTTGTCTTTTAATATTGCATTGTCCAGATTATACATAGGTCTTTTGTAAATATATGACGGTGGCACCGGAACTTTAAAACTTCACCGATTGGATTCACCCAACTTACTGCTTCAGTTTACGCAGGCTAAACAGTTACTGTCCTTTTGCATCCTCATGTGGTAACTGGCACCCCCGTTTCCATTTATTTTCCACTACTTGAATTTTTTTTTTCACTTCCCTGATTTCCAATTGGCTGTCTTTTAATTTCGCTATTTCCTAATAGGTCCAAAGGTTAAAAATTTTTGAATTCCGTTATGTGATTGGCTACCAATGACCTAGCATTGCCCACCATTTTGCGACCTGTACGAACCCCAAAAGAGCGTTCTAGCCGTTTTTCTTAATGTGTACGCCTGACTACCATCCATCCTCTCCACAAGATTTAAGAGGTCTAAAACTGTCAAAGTTTAGAAATTTCCACTATTTCAAAAAATGAACTAAACCCATTTATTTAGACATTGACATACTGTGACAACTGCTAGACCCTTCTGGCCATCCGCAATGCACAAAGTCTCACCCTTTCAAAACATCCCTTTATTTTTTATCTCTACTATGCCTTACCAATGGCCATTCAATTTCACTTGCCCAGTACATCCTCTTTTAACACATGTGCAGCGGTTATAAGTATGCAACTAACAATCACACTCACTTGTCTTGCACAAATTTTCTTCCGTATAATTTGCCCTCTGTGATCAAATTCCAATCTTGTTCCACATGAAGCAGAAGCATGTCGGGTGATAACTGTCATATCGCTGAGAGCACATAAGGAACTAAGCGCTTCACCACGGAAACCAAATGTTTCCACTGACACCAAATCAGAAAATACCCTCAGCTTGGATGTATGGTGTTTAAGGGCTAAAAAAAAAAGAATTATTGCCATCATATGGTTTTAATTATAACAGTTTATTACTGTAGTATAAGATACCATGAAGATACTGAACGGATGTTTACTTGTTGACAATAACATTTAAATATATGCAAATGGGACAGTTGAGAAAGAAGTTTTACAAGCAAGGATGTAAATGTACTGACAGAATACAAACAACATATTTTGTTCACTGTGCAAACTTATTAAATAAAAATTTGCTAACAAATAGAGATCATTCAACTTTGCTTCAACAGTCCCTACTGACAGTCATATATTTCACATTTTAATTTGAAGTAATAATGTGAAATACGGCCCATTTTCCGACTTTTTACGTTTTCTCAATGGTTAAGATTTATAAGGTGCTCTTCTGTATTATGAGAACATGTGGTCTGGCAGATAGATACCACTGTTGTGAAGGAACTTGCCGCACCTTTCTTTGTGACTGTTCCTTTACTGTCCACATTCCACGATGTCTCACTTCACTACTGCCATGCAGAATGAGGCAGCAGTTTTCTTGGAAGCATTTGCAAGCACATATCAGATTCCTAGGTTTACAATCCCGGAAGATCAAAAGTCAACTTTACCTCTTACTGTGTCTTTGTATGCCCCGAATTTACAAAAAAAAATGTCACTTACTGAGGCCTTCGAAGTTCTCTTCTTGTACACCAGTTCCATTGTCTATCACTTCCACAAGTTCACTGCCATATTCCTTAAGGCGAACCTCAATAACTTTAGCTCCAGCGTCCAAACTATTTTCCACCAGTTCTTTCACTGCTGTTGCCAAAGTCAGAACAACCTGGGAAGTAGATTATTATACAGCAAAGATTTTCTACTTAAGTTACCATAAATTTCGATGCATTAGGTGATCAGTAATAAGCTATGGGTAATAAGTAACTCAGTAAATGATAATTCACGACATTGAAATCCTAACCTGCCCGGAGCAGATTTGATGTACAACATCTTTATTTATGGCTTCAATTCTGATTGGGTTTTCTTCTGTAGACGGTAATTCCATTTAAGAAGCTCGATGTCACCACTAAAGAATTAGGTATCGGCTATTTTCTTCACAAAACCGAATATGCCGAAACCAAATCCTCTATGTAACATAACCTATGTTTCACCAACATGACTTCAAAATATTGCGCGAAATATCGATTATCGATCGCATGTGTTCATATAAAGTTCCCATTATTTCCAGTAGATGTCAGGTATATATTAGATGTAGTGCCAAATTCGTTCAATCGCCTTATTTGTGTTGGATTTTACAAAAATGATAAGTGAAGTTTTACAGATTCCGGGATCAGATTTATGTGTATCTGTGATAGAAGTATCGATAATATGTGGATTACAAGTTTAGTTTCTAGTGCTTAATGTTGTGAATGAAAAGCCACTGCACTGGCGTTTTGATGAGGTTAGACCTACATAATTTTTTTCATTACGTAGTAATAATTAGCAGATAGCATTAGAAACGTTGTGGTAGCATGTATCAGTTAATCATACAAGAAGTATTTAAAGTTGTCTCCAACCAAAATGACAACTCTGTACAGGTGACTTCGTAGCAAAACAGTGCAGCCTGAAGGGCGTGCTGAGTTGCTGTAATGTACTGGAGTAACAGTAGCCATTTGTAACACGAAATTCTGAGCACGTGTCATGAAGCCTGCTTTTGCATTGCATTCGTCTCTACTCATGTAGATCTATTGATATAAACTTTCTGTTTTGTTTTGTTTTTGTGAAGGCATTATTCGTCAGCTGGGGACTGGAGATTCTCAGGGATCGCGTGATTTCTAGACTGTCTATCGTCTAGTATTGCAAAATGAACGGCATGTTTCTTAAACTGGAGCTGTTTCCTTCCATAGGTGAAAGGGATGAGAGGGCACACAGTTTGGTTCGACTGAAAGAACTATTCTGAATTACAGGACCCTGATTATGGCATGGGTGTAGCTCGGGTGTCTGGGCTGAACCGTTTATAAATCACTGAGCGAAGTAAAAGAAACTTTAAAAAATGATGTGCGACTTTTTTAAAGTTAATGTCTGTCATGAGAGGTCATTTTGATTACTCGTCCCGGGCGCCAAAAATCTAGCTACTGGACTGGGTTTTGGATTAATAGACGATGCATAATTTTCGGCAACAAAGTATCCCTAGGCGTGAAAATTAACTTTCTACATATTATGTCTTCGTCCAGTTTATCGGAAATAACCTCAAAGTTTCACACACTCGCTATGTTTATAACTGCTTATGTACAAACTATTTTATGCGTGTTGTGTAGGCATGTTTATGATCTATGTCTGTAGAGTGAAAACGGAATGTGATGGCACACGCGCAGAAACCAGATTTGGTCTTCCAGCGAAACGGACGAGTCCATTTATATCGGCGGGGGTGTCAGTTCAGTCGGCTGCTGGCAGCCGAGG
>Ga0123355_10007646_pt1 | contig 16225 bp, 19 predicted proteins | sample TergutEmb28metaG_3_FD_89872 | JGI IMG/M metagenome (GOLD analysis project Ga0123355, IMG submission 89872) | Embiratermes neotenicus P1 segment gut microbial communities from Petit-Saut dam, French Guiana - Emb289 P1 | ecosystem: Host-associated > Arthropoda: Insects > Digestive system > Gut ...
AAATCTTGGTTCTTCGCCCATGTCTGCAAGACGTTCTGCTGTAAGTTCGCGTGTTGCAACCATAACATCGATGAACGCAAGAACAGTTAGAAGAGTGGTCAATGCACCAATAATAACCAGTGTCATACCCATTGCCTTCTTTGACTTACCCATCATTGCAAGTACTGCCAAAGCAATAAGTCCAAGGAAGAAAACCATGTATGCAAAGGGTAGTGTCATTTGCATGAAACCATTTTTTATAAAATCTGCATCATCTCCGCTGGAGTAACCCATAAGGCCACCACCAATATCTGATAAATTGCTGATTGCTATGATGTTTAGAAGTGCAAAGATTGCTCCAATTAAACCTACAATACCCACAACAAGCCAAGGCCAATGTTTTTTAAAATCCATTTATATTAACCTCCTTTTAATCGGAGTATTGTCCGAAGATTTACCCGTCACACAAACGCGGATGAGCCTTTGTATACGTAGCATAAACTAAGTATATGCAATAAATTTTATTCTAGCAAACAAATTTGTGCTATTATGTATATAAATGAATTTTGTTGTAGCAAAATGTCCGAAATGCGAGGAAATTATTCTTGTGAAGGCAAGTTCTGTGTTTGTGAATTGTCCCCAGTGCCAAAAAAAGATAAATTCCGAAACAGCGATCGAACTTATGGATACATGGCTTTCGGAGCCCGAAAATATAACCAAAGCTATTGCAATATGTTTGGATATTGAACAAGAGGATGGGGCAGAGCTTCCGTTATTGATGCTTGAAAAGCTTGCCAGCAATTTTCCATTAAATGAACAAATTCAATACATGTATGTCAAAATGTCGGACTTTGAGCCGTCTGTTGTTAAACAATATCTGTTAAATTTTAAGGATATAAAGAAAAAAGTTCCATGGGCAGAGCCATTTTTGATAGATGCCTTGACCGTATATAATATGCAGCACGCCCAAATGTTCGAGGACTATATAGGTAACAGGCTTCCATCTTCAAGAGGAAGGCACTATATAGAAATCCTGCGTGATATGAAAGAGAGGTATGCGGAGGGAACAACCGGAAGGAAAGGGCTTGGGTTTTTATATACCTTTTATGTGATAGGTGGGGTTGCCAACATTGCAATGTTTTTCTTTTTCTTATTTACAGATTTACACGTTATATGGTATGTTTTGTTTGCACTTTCATTGACATCGATAGAGCTTTTTATATTGCGTATTCATAATAGGGCTTTTGGAAATAGGCTGGAAATTTCTAGTGCGGAACGTGGTTTTATGGCCGCATTCATGTCTACAATAGTCTTGGTAATAGGAGGTGTATTCCTTGGAATATTTATCACTATCGGTTGAAAACTCGATCAAATTGTCTAATTTTATAAAAGCCAACATTCACGGGGCGGGGCATGCATTTGTTACCAAGTTATTAAAAAATAAAGATGTCAAAGTTAATTCCAAAAGGACAAATATTGATTTGTTTCTAGAAATTGGGGATAAGGTCGAAATCTATTATCAAAAACCGCGTGAGTACAAACCTTATAGGGAAGTATATCAAGACGAAAATATTATGATAGTTTTTAAAAATCAAGGAATTGAAACAAGTTCGACTAACAAAAATACACTTGAAAATCTTGTTGGTTTTAAAGCAGTCCATAGGCTTGATACAAACACAGAGGGACTTGTCATATTTGTAAAAAACAAAGAAGCCGAACTTGAACTAAAAACAAACTGGGAGTTCGTTGAAAAAAGCTATCTTGCATTGTGTCTTGGAAAACTCCAAAAGTCCCCGATAACCTTGGTTGGATATCTAAAAAAAGACTCAAATACAGGCACAGTTGAAGTCACAAACAATAGGGGTGACTCGCAGTCGCCCGCCTTCAATCAACTTGTTCAGATCAAAACCAAACTTGAATTCGTAAAATTTATTGATGAATTCAGTCTAATCCGCGTCTGGCCAATTACCGGGCGAACACATCAAATTAGGGCGCACCTTGCCTCAATCGGATTATACATCTTGGGGGATGGAAAATACGGTAATGCCAAAATGAATCGCATATATGGCTACACAAAACAATGTCTTTGTGCGGATTCACTCTCATTTAATTTCCCTAAAACATCCCATCTTGCCTACCTGAACAAGAAGACATTTATCGAGAAGCCTAGTTTTATTTAAATTCAAAATTATCACACCCCCCACACTTTAGGCACTCCTCTAGGACTAGAGGGGAATTTTTATTTACATTTTTAATTTACAAAAAAGTTGTTGACAGATTTTTAATGCCGTGTTATAATCCCACTATGGGAAATTTTGGAAATTTACAACAAGATGCGAGAAACGGCAAGAAAAAGAGTCCTGTTCCTTCAATTGTTAAAGGTGCAGGGGTAGGCATACTGGCAGGAGCAATGATTTTGGGTGGAGCGGCGTTTAATGAGGCAACAAATTTTGATCATAACATTGCAGTACGAGAAGAATTTGATCGAAGAATTAATGAGATGGAGATACGGTTAACACAAAATGCGCTTAGAAATATTGCAAGTGGTCATACTCCTTCTTCTTATGATGTAGAAGGATCAGTAAATAGTGCTGTAAGTTTGGAGGCTCCAAATACATTTCGGATGGTGGAGGATACTATTGTCGACATATCCCAAAACGTTGCCGGCCATACCGCTGCTGGAGCGGCGCGTGGGGCGGGAATTGGTGGTACTATTGGTGCTGGGGTTGGTTTTGGTTTGCATATGCTTAAGAAAGGAAAAAAGAGTGAACTTGAAACTATTGCTAGTTCGGCTACAACTAGTGCTGCGGCGGCACAGGGCTGGAAGGAGCCAGAAGAGCAAGAAGTAGAATATTCAATATAACTCAGAACCATTTCTAAATTTAACAAAGCGTGGCTCCGTCACGCTTTTGTTATGGTTATTTTCATAAACCCATTTGGATATCCTTTAGGAGCTGTACGAATCTTTGTCCGCTTTCTTCGATAGTGCCAGTATTTTCGAATGTGTAGTCGTACTGAAGTTCTGTTATGTTTTTTTCATTTGCGATATCAAAGGTTGTTTTCAAGTCAGGACGGATAATTAGTAAAGATTTCCCCCCGGTTGCCTTATTGAATTTTTTGATTTCCTTGGGTTCCCTGATATGTGCAAACATAAATTCTTGGTCAGATTTCATAAATTCACTAAATTGCTCTAGCAAATATACTTGTGGTAAATCATTGAATTTTACGAAAAGTTCTTTTAGGTCAACAAGCAATTGTCTGCCTTTGGCGGTTTGTTTGTCTTCATCCTTCCATCCGCCAATTCGGGCAAGTTCTTTTAATTTGTCAACACTTGATACATTACGAATTTTGAAATAATCAGACGCGTAATTTATCATTGTATCTTTACCTGCGCCACCGCGTCCATTTATTGCAAAAGCAAGTTTTTTCATGGTATATTGTATCATGAATTACTTGGTGATTGGAACTGGTTTTGACACAAAAGAGTTTGCAGGCGACTATAACCCAGCCGATGTCTTTTATCTGTCTCCAAAAGAAGGGGAGAAATCAATAAAGGTTGAATCAACCCTTGAATTTCTTGAAAAAGCTCAGCTTGCGCCAATAGGAAAGTCCAAACTTTTTATAATTAATGATGCCAGTACAATGACAGTTGCTGCACAAAACAAAATGTTAAAGACCCTAGAAGAAAACACCAGCACAAATTTTTTACTTATAGCCTCAAACGAAAACACAATCTTGCCAACAATTAAAAGCCGCTGTGTCACTCAACACGTAGGTACGCACATTGTGCGACCTAGTAATAAAATTATGGAAGCAGCGAAAAAATTGCTAGAATCAAAAAAACTTGATGATGCGCTGGAGGCGATTGTGGTGTTAACTAGGAATGTACCAGAGAGTTTAGTTGCCCTAAACTTGCAATGCGTTGGAAACTATGATATATTAAAAACCTTGGCCCAGATAAATCGAAACATCATGGCAAATTGCAATCCTAAGAATGCATTTGACCTGTTAATAATGAGGTTATATGAGAAAAACAGTACAAATTAAGATTGGCGGCTTGCAACCGTCGGTTCGTTTTGATACGGATATTGAGCTAAATATAGATGATGTGGTTGTTGTAGAATCTCCAAACGGAGCCGAGTGGGGTATTGTTTCGGTGGCTCCTGTGGTATCAAAGGGTAGGGCTGGAAACAATCTTGTTTTGCGAGCTGCATGTGACGAAGATATGGCGCGAATAGAAAAGTTGCGACGAGAGGCGGATACAGCCCTTAAAATTGCTTATACTCGAATAGAAAAGTATAAGCTTGATATGAAGCTGTTGAGTGCACACTACACTATGGATGGCGGAAAGGTTATAATACAGTTTGCGTCTTCCAACAGGGTTGATTTTAGAGAACTTGTCAGAGACCTTGCATACAGCTTGCGAACTCGAATAGAGCTTCGTCAAGTAAGCCAGCGTGACGAGGTTAAGATAGCGGGGGCTCTTGGACCGTGCGGTCAAATTTGTTGTTGTGTCAGATTCAAAGAAGATTTTGAAAACATCACGGTCAAAATGGCAAAAAACCAAGGTTTGTCTCTTAACCCGCAAAAGATTAATGGAATGTGTGGGAGGCTTTTATGTTGTCTTGCATACGAGAATCAAACATATACCGAATTGAACGAAAAAATGCCGCGCCAAGGATCGGAAGTTAAAACTCCAGAAGGTCGTGGCGTAGTACACAGTTGCAATGTAATCAAAGAAACGGTAGACGTAAAATTCCAAGACAAAGACGCAACCAGGTACAAATGTTACAAGCTTTGTGAGCTTAATGGAAGTTGTCGGAGTGGTGGGTAAAAATCCTCACTTTCTTAACCATATAATCAGAACACCAATATCCGCAGGAGTTACCCCAGAAATTCGCATGGCTTGGGCTATGTTTGTTGGGCGAACCCAATTTAACCTGTCTCGACCTTCGCTGCTTAATGCTTTTATTTCGTTATAGTCAATACATTTTGGAATAATGGTTTCCTCTTGTTCTCTGACTCGTTCTATTATTTTGGCTTCACGTTCTATATAGCCTGCGTATCTTTTTTCGATGTCTAGCCTTTCGTTAGTTCTTGGTTTTTGAAACTCTTTCCATCGCGCATCACACACAAGCCCAATTTCACGTCCCAGCGGTGTTAATCGCGTGTCAGCATTGTCTGGGCGTAGACTGAGTCTATATTCGGCTCGAGATGTTAGCATGCGATAAGGCTCTTCTGTTCCTTGTGTTACAAGGTCATCAATCATAACCCCGATATAGCTATTAGTTCGGCTTAAAGAGGGTTTCTTGACCGCGAAGCGTATCTGGTCCAGCGTCACGCTGGCTGCGTTTATACCGGCAACCAAGCCTTGTGCTGCCGCTTCTTCGTAACCACTTGTTCCGTTAACTTGGCCAGCAAAGTACATTCCTGGAATACTTTTGCATTCAAGTGTATGTGTTAATTGCATAGGGTCGATGCAATCGTACTCAATCGCATATCCTGGGCGTACGATTTGTGCACTTTCTAGTCCCTTGATTGTGTGAACAAAATTTTTTTGCACATCTAAAGGCAATCCTGTAAACAAACCTTGAATGTATATATCTGTTGTACCAAGACTTTCTGGTTCCAAAAACAACTGGTGTCTGTCGCGTTCTGGAAATCGTTTAATTTTTTCCTCGATGTTTGGACAATATCTTGGACTGCTTCCTAATTTCATAACCAAGCTCTTATCTAGATTGTCTTTTATAACCTGATGAGTCTTTGAATTGGTATATGTCAAATGACATTGTATTTGGTTTTTAATAGGTTGTTTTGTAAGGGCAGAAAAAGTGGGCAAATTATCCTCCCCAATTTGAGGCTCGAGCACTGAATAATCAATTGAATCAGAATTAACTCGCGGGGGAGAGGTAGTTGAAAACCGGCGTATATTAATCCCAAGTTTTTTTAAACACTCACTCAGACCCTCGCTTCTTGCAAATCCACCTGGACCCATGTTTGAAATATTGTCCCCAATCATAACCTTGCTTTGCATATAAACACCGGTTGCGACGATAATGCATTGGGCAAAAATTTGTTCTCCTGTTGCCAGTCCGACTGCAAGTCTCGCAGTCGATGATACATCGCCCCTGCATATTGAAACAACTTCTCCTTGTTTAATAGTTAGATTTTTTGTATTCTCAAGAATTTCTCTTGCATTTCTGTGATACAAATTTTTATCGACTTGAGCTCGTAAGCTCTGAACAGCGGCTCCCTTTGTTGTGTTAAGCATTCTTATCTGAATAGTAGAACTGTCCGCCAAAATACCCATAATTCCACCAAGGGCATCAACTTCATGAACTATGTGGCTTTTCCCCGGACCCCCGATACTTGGATTACACGCCAAAAATCCAATCGAATCCAAACTCATGGTAATCATCAGTGTCCTTGCGCCTAATTTGGCACTTGCCACCGCCGCCTCTATTCCAGCATGTCCGCTTCCAATTACGATAACATGGTAATTCATTTGAGTAGTTTATCATACTTTATAGCGTGACGGGGTGGTTTAAAAGCTTCCCAATTTTCAAACAATAGTATAATATATAGAATATGCTCTTTAATATTCTGCGCTTTGATTACGGGGGAACCGAGATTTTACTTATAATCATTGCTTTTCTTTTAGCAATAACCTTGGCTCTGTCATTTCACGAGTGGGCACACGCGTACGCAGCCTACAGGGCAGGAGATCCAACCGCTAAAATGATGGGACGAATGACGCTAAACCCAGCACGACACGTCGAGCCCATGGGAATGTTGATGTTTTTGTTTATTGGAATAGGTTGGGCTAAACCAGTTCCGGTAAATCCGTTTAACTACCGTAACTTTAAACGCGGAAACTTTTGGGTTTCGATTTCAGGTGTTGGAATGAACTTTGTAATGGGGTTTATTTCGAGTCTCTGTTTATTTTTAACTTGGCATTACGGAAACATAGATTTTGTTAATGGGTTGCCGCATGCCGAAAATGTAGGGATGCTTGGATTATATTTCTTCTTTTGGTTTGCAACAAGTATTAACGTGATGTTAATGGTTTTTAATTTGTTGCCAATACCACCATTAGACGGTTACAATTTATTAATCAGTTTCACAAAACCAAACAATGGTTATATGAACTGGATACGCCAGCACGGTCAGGTTGTGTTAATTGTTGTTCTGATAGTATCAATCTTTACTGGAGGTATTTTTATACTAGCAGACGGGATAATCTGGAGCTTTAACGCACTTTGGGGTGCAATATTCGGAGTTTAAATGAACATCATTCGGACAAATCAGCAATACAAAGTTAAACTCACGGACTTCGAGGGTCCCCTTGATTTGTTGTTGCACTTGATTCGTGAACACAAGCTGGAAATTAAAACTGTGCCGCTTGCATCTGTTACTTCCCAGTACCTTGAATTTTTAAAACAGCTTGAATCTTTGGATTTAAACTTGGCAAGCGAGTTTGTCGAGGTAGGGGCAACACTTATCGATATAAAGTCGCGTCAAATTTTGCCTAAACTTAAACAAGAAGAGCCTGAGGACCCAGATCAGGTCGAGGCGAATTTGCGCGCACGGCTTGAAGAGTACAAATTGTTGAAAGAGGCAAGCCAAGAGCTTGGTAAACAGGAAAATGTTAACCGTTTCTATAAACCACCCGAACCATTGAAAGAAATAATTAAATATACTTTGGACGGGGTTGATATGGACGCGCTTGTCTCTGCTTTTCAACGTGTTATGTTCAGAATTGAACAAAGCAGCCCGGCAAGTGTCGAACCCCGAAAGATTCGAAGAGACAGATTTACGGTTGCGGAAAAAATAGAATCTGTTAGAGCAAGATTATTGCAAGAAAGTGAACTAAGTTTTTTCGGGTTATTCGAATCTGATTATTCAAAAGGCGAGGTTGTTAATACCTTTTTGGCGTTGCTTGAACTTTTGAAAACAGGGGAAATAAAGGTTGTACAACAACAATTATTTGAGGATATACTTATTAAGTCATGTAACAAGGAGGGAAGCGATGTCTATCAATACCAAGTCGTCCATGGAATTTCTGACTGAACATATTGAATCAATTTTGTTTTTGTCAAGTGATGGTGTAAGTGCGGACTATTTGTCTGAGAAATTCGAAGTAGATGTTTCGAACCTGCTTAAGGATTTGCAAAAAAAGTATTCTGGAGATTCTGGGATTCACTTGATCAAGTACAGAAATAATTATCAGCTTGCAACTAATCCGAAATATGCGGACAGGGTTGCCGAAATTTTAAATCCAATAAGAGAAAAAAATCTAACCCGTGCCGCTCTTGAAACGATGGCGATTATTGCATACAAACAGCCTCTGACCCGTCTTGAAATAGAGGATATTCGTGGGGTAGACAGTACTTATGCAATACAAGTCTTAACACAAAATAATTTGATAGAGATTACTGGGCGAAAAGATACAATAGGGAAACCGCTTTTATATGGTACAACAGACGAGTTTTTAAAGCGATTCGAGCTTGAATCAGTTGATAATCTTCCAAGTCATAAAGAACTTCTTGAAAAAATTAAAATAATAAACAAACAAGAACTATATTAATAGTTATGTCCTTATCCATTCACCCTCTGTTTCTCATTTTCTTATTGTTCTCTTTGATATTTGGGCTTGGCACATTTGTTTTGGCACTAGTGGCAGCCGTTCTAATTCATGAGTTTGCACATGTGGCAATGGCGGGGCACTTTGGTGTTAAAACAAAAAAACTTCGTTTACTTCCTTTTGGCGGTGTAGTCGAAATTGAGGCAAACTTTTTGCCACCCAAACAAAAAGCCTTGATACTTCTTGCAGGTCCATTTGCAAACATAATAGTAATTTTGGTCACTGGCTCTTTATTGTGGATAGCCCCACAATTTTTTATGGTATGGGAGATTTTGATTTTTGCAAACGCGGCTCCCGCGCTTTTAAACTTGCTTCCAATATACCCATTTGATGGGGGAAAAATTTTAATGTTAATTTCAAAAAATCCAAGATACCTAAGAATTATACAATCAATTTCCGCAACTCTGTTTTCTTTACTTGCCACAATAGGTGCATTTGTTCTTGTCAATCCACAGTTGGTATTGTTTGCGGTAATGATGGTTGTAATTATTGGGACAGAACTGGAACAATCAGAATTTACACATCTATTTTGCCAGAAAAAATCAGGAAAAATCATAGAAGTCCAGGTTACGTCTAACACGACCCTTCACAATGCATATAAAAAAATTTCAAGAACGCACTTTACGAAATTTGTTGTATCTGACAGAAATAACAAGTATTTCTATGAAAATGACCTTGAACACTGGATGACAGCAAACAATATATTTGACAAACTTGACAAATATTGTGCATAATAGACTCATGAAGCGATGGATATTTTTTATATTATTGTTCACAAGTGTTTTAGGAAGTGCTTGTGTTGTGCTTTGGGCTCCAGGATTTTGGGAAATTAACCTAACGGGGGAGGCTGGGATCGCAGCCGGAGACGGCAACGGTTGGGACATGATGACTGTGTTTTTTAATAATATAACAGAATCTGGAATGTGGGAATGGAATGTTTTTAACGCATTAATCTGGTCTACTGCATTTTTCTTATTTTTGATGGCTTTGACATTGCTTATTTTAATTCTAATTTTTATCATTAATAAGGGTAAGCCAAACAACTCGAGACGTCTCTACAGAAACACAGTCTGGTTTTTTGTCGGAGCTGCTGTTTTATCTGCTGCATATATTTGGTTTGTAGTTGAAATTATGGATGCGCTGAACTATGGTGCTTATTTATGGTCACAAGAACGTCCATTCTCCTGGTCCATACGAACTCTTCCTTTTTGGTTTTACATTCCAATCGGACTAAGTTTGATTCTAGTAATCTTGAGTATTATATTCCGTGCAACTGATTCAAAAAATAAAGGATAAACTATGTTAGATATCAATTTAATTAGATCAAATCAAAAATATGTTGAGGCTGGGCTTCTTAAGCGCGGTCAAAAAGCAGATTTAACTGGGTTGCTTGTTCTAGACGAACAGAAACGAACTATACTCAAACAAAACGAAGAAATGCGGGCAACGCGCAACTTGCAAAGTAAGGGCAAGCCATCACCAGATACAATCAAGCAAATGAAAGAACTTGGGGATAAGATTGCAGAAGGCGATAAGAAACTTGCAGACATCGAATCCAAAATTTTTGATACTATAAGCGCATTACCAAATCTTCCGACCGATGACGTTATTGCTGGTGGAAAAGAATCAAACAAAGTAATTAAAACATTTGGTACCCAGCCAAAGTTTAATTTTAAACCACGCGACCATGTTGAAATTTGTACTAAACTTGGTTTAATAGATTATGAACTGGGTGCAAAAATGTCTGGCTCTGGGCACTGGGTTTATAAGAACTGGGGAGCACGGCTTGAGTGGGCATTGTTAAACTATTTCGTGGACTTTCACATACAAAACAACTATGTATTTATAATGCCACCGCACCTTTTAAATTATGAAAGCGGCTATGCGGCTGGACAATTCCCAAAGTTCAAAGACGATGTTTTCTTTACAGAAGACAAATCGAAATTTTTACTTCCAACAAGTGAAACCGCATTGATAAACATGCACAGGGGTGAAACCTTTGCGGAAGAGGCTCTTCCTATCAAATATGCGGCATACAGCCCTTGTTACCGTAAGGAAGGCGGGGGCTATGGATCTGCCGAGCGCGGAATGATTCGTGGACACCAATTCAACAAAATAGAGATGTTTGCTTTTTGTACTCCTGAACAAAGTGAAGCTATCCATACCGAGTTTGTACGTAATGCTGAATTACTTGTAGAGGGTCTTGGTTTACATTATCAAACGGTAAAACTAGCAGCAGGAGACACAGGAGCAGCCATGGCAAAAACTTTTGATATAGAAGTTTGGATTCCAAGCATGAATGGCTATAAAGAGGTTAGTTCTGCCTCAAACGGACGCTGTTATCAGGCTCGTCGTGCAAGCACTCGCTTTAAAAGGGGAGGGGTTTCTGTGTTTGTACACAATCTTAATGCAAGTGGTCTTGCAACAAGTCGTCTAATACCCGCAATGGTTGAACAATTTCAAAATTCGGATGGTTCTGTTGCTGTACCAAAAGTTTTGCATAAATATGGATTACCTGCTATATTAAAGTAATATGAAAGTAACTCTGAACCAAATTTTAATCTGGGCGGCCGTCCTAATTTACTTGACAGGCGCAATTTTCATGCTTGTAAACGTATTCGGAGGCTTTGACTGGGCGTTTTGGGTTGGAATAGGCTCGGTAACCGTGGCGAGTGTCCTTGTTGTTTGGTCGGTAATTCTGGAGAAGAAAAGTGAAAAAGCGAATATACATTGAATCATCTCCAATTCTGTGGACTTGTAATACAGCAGCAAATCCGAAAGAAAAAGAAGTCCAACAAGAGGCGAGAAATTTGTTTAGACACTTACAAATTTTTAGAGATGAATATGATATATGTGTCTCAACCGAAGTTATAAGAGAATTAAATCATAATGAAAAGAGTTTACATGAGTTTTTTAAACTTAAGCCAGAGATTCTATCGGTTGATAACGACGTCAATGTTTTGGCTGTAGAGTACTTTATGCGAGGACTATTGCCAGAAAATAAACAATCGGATTTAATGCATCTCGCTTACGCTACAAAAGGTGATTGTGACATGCTTATCTCAAATGACCCTAGGCATATTGCCAATGAAGAGCAACAGGAGAAAGTTAATACAATTAACAAAGAGAATGGTTATACTAAGAAAATTAAACTTCTTACTGTGCAAGAAGCCATAGTTGAGTTGTATGCCACATTGGAAAATAAATTCTCACAAAAAAATGATATAGAAAATATGAAAAAACTTGAAGAAGAAGTACAAGAAGGCGAGCAAAAAATAAAAGAGATACTGTCTGAGACAGAGAAAAGGAGGTATTTATGACAAAGGATGAATTAACAAGGATTACAGATAAAAATGAGGAAGTAAAAAAACTTACTGCTATAAAAGAGCAAGTATTCTCCTCAAGAAAAACTAAAACAATAACACAACTAAGGAAAGAAGATAGAGAAACACATCAAAAACTCGCAGACACACTTGGGCAACCAATAACTGTTGTTGATCTTGCTACAACGGAAAAAGTCATCATAGAACCTACGAAATAATTACTCCTTCTTACCCTTCGCTGGCCTTTTTGGTATGACTCCAGTAGCCTCCAGCGTTTTTGCCATAGATCCAAACATAGTTGCAACATTTTGTAGCTCTGATGGAACAATCAGGGTAGTCGCCTGCCCATCCGCAAGTGCTTTCAGTGCATCAAATCCCTGCAATGTTAAATACGCAGCATTAGGCTTGGCGTCCACAATTTTTTTAATAGCCTGGGCTTGACCTTCGGCCTCGGTGAGTAGCGCAACCTTTTTTGCCTCGGCACGAAGAATCGCGGCTTGCTTTTCACCCTCCGCAACAAGTATGTTAGAACGCTTTTCACCTTCGGCCTGTAATATAGCCTGACGACGTTCACGCTCAGCTCGCATTTGCTTTTCCATTGTCTCTTGAATAGCGGGTGGCGGAATAATGTTTCGAAGCTCTACACGATGAACTTTAATACCCCAAGGTGTAGTAGCCGCATCAATAACATTTCGCATTTTTGCGTTAACTGTGTCACGACCTGTTAATGTTTCGTCAAGTTCCAACTCCCCAATAATATTACGCAGGGTAGTAGCGGTCAGGTTATCAATCGCCTGCATAGGTCGCTCGATTCCATACGTAAACAATTTTGGATCAACAATTTGGAAAAAGACAACGCTGTCAACCATGATTTTAACGTTATCTTTTGTTATAACCTCGCTTGGGCGAAAGTCTGCCACCTGTTCCTTAAGGCTAATAGGCTCCCTGACCTTGTCAATAAATGGCATTATCATATGCAATCCAGTCCCAAGAGTTCTGTGATATTTTCCAAGCCTCTGGACGATTCTGGCTTGACCTTGCTGGACAATTCGAATACAAGAAATTAAAATTATAAAGAATATAACAGCAATAACCCCAACAATAATTAACGCAACTATCCCACCTTGTGTCATAAAGTCCTCCTTATTTTACCTCTTTAACTATAAATTTGTTGCTTTTTGAGCCTGTTATCTCGACAAGAGTACCCTCTTTTAAATCAGCCCCATCTATAATTTGTGCAGTCCACGTAACATCATTCACAGAAATTGTTGCAAGCCCGTCCAAAGTATTACTTGTCAACCGTGTTTTTGTACCAAAGTTAGAACTTGTAATGTCTGTTTGCACTGTTTCTTTGATGAGACTCTTCTTTAAAAGGGGTCTGAACGCCAATATCATAGTTATACTGAGCACAACAAAGACTGGAATCTGCCAATAAATCCCAACCCCAAGGGGTGCCATAATCATCCCAGGAATCGCGGCTGGGGCAAACCAAAGGGATACCAAATCATAAGACAAAAACTCGATAACAAGGGCAATGGCGAATATCGCACTCCAAATAACAAGCATTGTGATTTCAACTTCACTCATAATTATATGATACTATATTCCTTTTTTTTGCGCAACATGTTTATTGTCTGGTGTGTGATTCCAAGCAAAAACCGCCGATAGGCGGTTTTTGAAACTTCATTTGTTTTTCTTTGGCAAGATATCATCTTTGGTAGAAAGTTTTTCTTTTGTTGTCTAGCATCTGTAAAAGATGCCTAATCTATACTAAGTGATTTGTAAAATTTTGTCAAACGATTTTTTGGTGGCGAAAGATGTTTTGGAAGACCAAGTTGAAATGTGATATTATATTTGTATGGAAAACCCCGCAATAATTCATTCGGACAATCACATTATGGTTGTTATAAAATCCGCTGGAACCCCAACCCAACCAGACGAAAGCGGCGACATCGATATGCTAAGCATTCTAAAAGAGCACCGACGCGTAACCGAAAACAAAGTTGGCGAGGCATTCGTTGGCTTGGTTCATAGGCTTGACAGGGTAACTGGCGGAGTTATGGTGTTTGCCAAAACGTCCAAGGGGGCTGCTCGACTCTCTGAACAATTACGCGAAGTCAACTTTACAAAACGCTATCTTGCTGTTATAAAGGGTGTTCCAAAAGAAAACTCTGGAATACTTGTCCATCACTTGTTTAAAAATGAAAAGCAAAACAAGGTGGATATAGTTCCGCAATTAACAACTGGTGCAAAACGCGCTGAGCTCAGTTACACAGTAAAATCCAAAACCGAAAAACACAGTCTTATCGAGGTCAACCTTCACACAGGCCGCTCTCACCAAATTCGTGCTCAATTTGCGCACATAGGTCACCCACTTATCGGTGATCAAAAATATGGCAGTAGGGGCGATCAGCGGTCGCCCATGTCTGTAAATCTGGCGTTGTGGGCGTATGAACTTAGCTTCAACCACCCAACAACAGGGGAGAGGCTCAAATTTATTGTAAACCCACCAGAGACCGCGCCATGGACAGACTTTGATTTTTCTCGTAAATCACATAAAACTCCTGATTAGTTTGGCGATGTGTTCTGTACCATTGAATTTTAGTTTTAAAGAACTCTGTGTTAGGGTTTCGCGTTTATCCCAAACTTTTTCAAGACTTTCAAGAAAACTCTGGCGGGATAGGTTTTCTTCTTGTAAAACAAGTGCCGCATTCTTATTAAAAACATAATCCGCATTCTCGATCTGGTCACCTCGCCCAGTAGACAAAGGTATAAACAGTGTTGGTTTCCCAAGTGTCATGAGCTCCGCAACGGCACCGCTTCCTGCACGCGAGACCACAACATCTGCCCAAGCATATGCACCCGCGATATCTTGGGTATATTCTTGTGTTTTGTAATTTGCAAAGTTTTTATCCTCAACCAATTTGCCTTTACCAGTAACGTGAAACACATTCCAGCTTTTACAAAGTTCGGGTGCAGCGTTAACAACAATCTCGTTAATCCGTTTGGCACCAAGGCTGCCTCCAATTACAAGCAAGTTTCTGCTGTTTGATCCGAATTTGGGTATTCCTTTCCCATTTAGAATTTCAGAACGAATAAGTGCTCCGGTATGTGTAACCTCTTTTTTGTGTTTAGTGGCTTGAAAAGTTGTTAAAATTGTGCTGGCATAACGTGCGCTCATTTTATTAGCAAGCCCCATAGAAAGGTCGCTCTCATGAACGATAACTGGAATTTTCAAAGCGGCGGCTGCACGCACAACGGGATAGGCTACATACCCGCCTTTTGAAAAGACAAGCGCGGGTTTGATTTCGTGCAAAATTCGCTTAGCCTCGCGAACTCCCCGCATAACACGAAATGGGGTTGTCAGATTGCTAATTGATAAACTCCGTCTAAATTTCCCGGTTGAAACATGGTGATACTTAATTTGGGGATGTTTTGTGATAATATCGCGCTCTATTCCATGCTCACTCCCAATATAATGAACTTGGAAGTCTTCTAAAAAGGGGAGAAGGGCAATGTTGGGATAAACATGCCCCGCCGTCCCGCCACCAGTCAAAACAATTTTTTTCATACAATTTCGGATAAAATGTCTTCACATAAAAACGCATCGTCTCCGTCCAGAAAGTTGCTTTCCATCCTATCCATGCTCATTCGGCTTATGGACACCTCGAATGCAACACGTGTTTCAATATCTCCGTTTTCAAGTTTCTTTTGGTATTCACGGCTTTGTATTCGACCTGCGATGTAGACTTTTTCTCCAACTTTTAATCCTTGGGCAAAGCGGGCGTTGCGACCCCAGGCAATGGTTGGAATATAATCACTTTTATTATAAGTTCGGTTCACGGCAAGTAAAACGTCCGCAATTTCTCGGTTAAACGGGGTAGTGCGATAAACAGGGGCCTTACACACATAGCCCCCAAGTTCAATGATGTTCGGATTCTCTGTGGGTGTACATCCATCGAAAACCTCGCGCACCATAACACATAACATTAACTTACTTCGTCCTTCGATTAATTTGTTATAGCTTCGGAAGTGACCCTTGATTCCAACTATAACACCATCCTCAAGTTTGTTTCCTTTTGCAACCTCAACTGGCACTGCAATAGGAATAAGATCTGCCATGTTCGACAGGCGGTTTACCGCAATTGTAAAGGAAACATAGTCCTCTCCAAAGTGTTCGTGGCCTCTAGCACCTTCTCCTACAATACAACCTACAAGCATCACGCGATTACTTGATATTTCTTCATTGGTTTGCATTGGATTTTCTTGGTAATTTTCC
>Ga0123355_10007647_pt1 | contig 16222 bp, 6 predicted proteins | sample TergutEmb28metaG_3_FD_89872 | JGI IMG/M metagenome (GOLD analysis project Ga0123355, IMG submission 89872) | Embiratermes neotenicus P1 segment gut microbial communities from Petit-Saut dam, French Guiana - Emb289 P1 | ecosystem: Host-associated > Arthropoda: Insects > Digestive system > Gut ...
CGGTGCAGAGTCCTTCTTGAGAAGCTAACTGGTTTGCAGCTAGTCAAGAAATTCCCCGCATTTCACGGAACCCGAAGGTTCATCACCGCACTCACAAGCGTCCGCCACCTGTCTCTATCCTGGACCAGTCCAATCCAGTCCATATACCCACATCCCACCTACTATCCATACCTAAATGACAAAATTTAAATTAATGCAGCAAACCTATTCTTACATATCACGAAGAATGATCACTTTTCTGTTATTATCTCTATGAAGCTCAGTTCAAAGACTAACATTAACCCGAATTATATTTTCAAGATTCAGATCATACACGTTTCATCCCCGTTTGTTGTAAGACCCTCAAAAACACACACACACACACACACACACACACACACACATACAAATGCACTGTGTGGGTAGAACACAGAACTGTGTGAAGTTGTTAAACCTGGTGATGCAATACATATGTTACACACTGGGCTTTAAAATGCTGACAGTCACGTCGCATCTCACAGTGAACACCCACAGTGTCCATCAAAAACACACATATATCAAGGCCCTTTAGTGAAGTTATTGTTGTTTATTGACAGAATATGCAAAACGCGTAAAAATCGGCACAACTCAGGACTTTTTAATATTAAAACAGGTGGTACGTACACTTACCACCGTGTATTAAAGGCCTAAACACTGCAAAATAGTTGGTTATCACGTCCAGCGGCGGCGCTGTTGTCATTGAAGATCTTAAGACAAGCGTAGAATGAGATGAGTACACAGTAACGACCGACAATAAGGTGAGACACTGAAAGGAGAAGGTTATGGTCTATTTCATGGTATTAAGCTGGCAGCCGCACAGACAAAACGAGCCAGGTCTAAACGGCAGTTGCGATAAACCCAAGGGATGGGAATGAGAACTAATTCCTCTGCTACTATATCAGACACGTCTAAATGGCTGCCGTTTAAATTACTTCGTTGGCCTGCAAAACTGGGAACCGATAGGTTGTCCCAAAACGTCGGTAACCAACTACCAACCTTACGTGGCGCTACACCCAGAAAAGCGAAGACCTCAAGTTCATAGCAGCGGAAACCTGCAATCTCACATAGCTCTCAGCGACATACAAAAGACGAATTGGCAACGACCACGAGATATGGCATTTTTACTTGTTATTACAGCGTACCTAAGGAATGTTATGTTTTGCTGATCGTGCATCCTGGTACAACTCTGGGCAAATGACCAACCTGATGTACAATTACGTTATATAATAGTTTATTATTATAATTCTTTACATGTTTCGAGCAACTCTATGCTCATCATCAGGAGGTCAAATTGTATTAATACAGCATCTGGTATAGTGTTCTCTGATAAGTGACCGTCCGGTGTGCACCTGCACACCGGACGGTCATTTACAGAGAGTACTATACCAGATATGGGCCGAGTAGCTCAGTCGGTATAGCGACTGACTACAGGATAGACGGTCCGGGATCGAATCCCGGTGGGGACGAGATTTTCCGCCCGTCCAGACCGGCCCTGAGGCCCACCCAGCCTCCTGTAAAATGGGTACCGGGTCTTTCCCGGGGGTAAAGTGCTGCCGGAACGTGTTGCTGACCACTCACCCCCTTCTAGTGCCGCGGTCATGGAAGGGTAGAGCTATACCTTTACCCATCCTCTGGGCCACACCGGGCCTGTAATGGGATCACTTTACCTTTTCTATACCAGATGCTGTATCAATACAATTTGACCTCCTGATGATGAGCAAAGAGTAGCTCGAAACATGTAGAAGAGCATAATAATAAACGTATTATATAACGTAATTGTGCATCAAGTTGGTCGTTTATCCAGAAATGTACCTAAAAGAGTTATGTAAATGTGACAATACAAGGTAGGGAATTTAATGACACAATTTTGTGACAGTACAGAATGTCTTCTGGTAAAATTGAAGCTTTGGCAAACGCGAATAAAAGTAAAAATTTGGTGCATTTTGAAACACGCAACGAATTTCATTTACATTCGTCAAACAAGTTAAATTGTCAATTGCAAAGTACTGAATTGCTGCGAACCGACATTTAAACCCGATTTCAGTGATGCAAATTTAGGGAAATGAAATTGTCACGCTAAGTGCGCCGTATAGTTTTAATTCGATAGAGCGGACGAATATGCACAAAGTGCACTGACACAATTCTAATGTGATTCAGTTCTGAAGCAAAAATACAGTAACTGCTGATTACCAGGTTTCATACTTACATACATGCCAATAGATTTCCAAAGTCATAAAATTTGCTTACCAAATATGTGCGATATTTGATGGCACATATTTGTGTGAACAATTGTTTTCACTCACGAAAAGAAACAACAGCTCCAAAAAGCCAGGACTAACAGACAAACATTTGCCATCATTGATTGCAGTGGCAACAATGAGCAGTTTAAAACTGACATTACTAACACACGCGTGAATTTAAAATAAAATCATATCTCTGGAAAATGTCCCGATAGATGTGAGACATCAGAGTAGTACACGACCGGATAATCTAATTTAGACTCTTAGACGTAAGGCAAAACCTAACAAAATAGTATTATTTTATATAAGAAACCGGTAGCATGGTATCTTTAGGATAGTAACCTTTCTATTTGTTTTTAAAATTTTGCAGCCAAACGTCGAATTTCTTAACTCACTGCTGCCCGCAAGCAAACATCAGTTTCAGCGACCAGAACTAAGATATAAAACCTTACCCCCACCCCGAATCGCTCACTAAATCAACGTAACACATACAACAGCGCAGTTATCAACAATTAACGACACAGAACAATGTTCCTTGTACGTTATATAAATTGGGGCACGATAATATCTGGTCTAAAACCTTATGGAGGATTTGTGACATTCGACACTTCTACTAGGGTTTAGCGGACTGCTGGACCTCTACCGCGGCGGATGATTTGCATACCCACGTCAGAGCGTAGACCCCTACACAAACACCTCGCTGACACAAACAGGGTAAGCCATGTCAAGTACGGCCGGTTCAAAATTAAGCCAGCACATATCCTAAAGCTTTAAAAGAGTAGCTAATATACATACAGTCAGCTTTAAAAATAACAATGTTATGCATTTTGTAACAGACACGCTTAATGTGGTTTTTGAGGTAGAATATTAATTTTTACGTAGCCTACTATTTACATGAATATTAAGTTCGAATGAATAAATTAGTCTTCTTCATTTTGTAACAAATATTCATCACGTCATTTCGTGTCAAGTTCCTGACGTTCTTTCCCTTTCTCTTCCGCACTTGCATCACTGTTGTCCCTGTTGCCTTCTGCTACACTCCTGTTGCCAAACTGACTCCAAATAACGCAATCCATCTAGAAATGCGACGTGAAGTGACTCTCACGAGGAGAGAACAGACATTTGTGTCAAAAGATTTACCAATATCCGTTAAGCTGGGATTTCACGATCAGAGTCAGTAGCAGAGGCATCCGGACGACGTCAACATACGGCTTTTTCCCCCCGGACATGTTCTCTTTTCAGGACACAAAATTCACGCCTGGGAAGATTTTATAAGGGCAAACGTGTTCGGGTTTTTGACAAGGATCTTGCCACTAAGGGAAATAATAATTACGATTCATTAAGGCTGACGAGCGAAAAACTGTACTTCATAGGATACACACATGCGAATTAGAGAACTTCTTCTTAGTACGGTTCTACAACTCTTAGTGTAGAGTTTTGGCCTTCCCAACCAATTCCTTCCATCTTCTTCTATCCTGGACAAGAGTCTTCCAATTTGGCACTTTTAACCTCTGTATATCTTTTTTAACATCATCCTCCCAGCGTATTTTTGCTCCCCCCATTGGCCTCTTTGAAATGGCTTTCCAGACGTGTATTGCTTTGTCCATTCTTGTTTCTTGCATTCTTTCAATATGACCATATGGAATTAGAAAACTATAATTCGCATACTCCGTAGCTAAATGTAATTAAATCTTGCTATTTCGCTTCTTTAGTCCATCCTGACTGGCGTTCTCCAGCAGTATCATTACGCATCCTCCTCATCTTCGAATGTCCTCCAGTCCCTTCAGCACTCGTACTGCAGTAAAAAACAGTGCACGGTGAGGAGTTGTGTGGTTTAGGTAATGTCGATAATAGAATTGCTGGGAAGAAGGAGTAATTCAAAGTCCCGCGACAATTTCACATGGCTGTTTAATAAGTACTAATGTACATGTCATCTTATTTCAACCTTATGCTAAGTATTCGTTGTTATTCCCTGAAAAACAAACACTCTTGTTTGCACATCCCGGTATGAAGAATACAGCCGTCGAGTTCGATCGAACACTTTAGTGCCGCTCTTCTACTATGTTTGTTTTGCTGGGAAAAGCACATGGGCGGGGTCGGAGTCGGGGTCATTTGTTGCCTTAACTCTGAAGTTTCTGTTCCTTACAAAGTGTGGACCAGCTATCAACGCTAATTGTATGCTGTGATGAGAGAACGCTTTGAGAATCCCGAATAAGTCTGCCGCTTATTAGCTTTAGTTTTTGCTGTATGGAATTTTAATTCATTCTGACTGTGATCTGCCGATGTTCGTTCCCTACAACTGCCACAGCGTAAATGCAAATTTATGGATAAGGGTAAACAAATATTGGTGTTTTCGGAATGGCCGTAACGAATTCGATGCTGAACATACAGCTTGTCTAGCAAGAACATTAGTATTAGTTGCTAACAAATGATTATGGACTTGCAGACACATGTAGAATCAGCAAAACACAAAAAGAATACTCAAAGTGAAATCAGTTCTTCAATGACAACAGCGTACGCCTTGCAACAGGCTCATGAATGAAGACGAACTTTTGTCTTTCATTGTGGCAAAGCAGCACAACAGTTACAAAGCAGCGGACTGCACCAGCGGTCAAATGAACTTTTTCCAGGGCCAAGCTCAGTCTGGAAACTTTCAAGTGCGCACACAGAAACCGAGACAATTTAGAGATGAAGTCGCGTATGAGAATCCATGAAAGATATCCCTTTTTCTTTTTTAAGTGCTGCTGATGCAAGTGACCATTTCACTAAAAAGATTTTTCCAATAGGGATTCAATATTCTGCGTGTAAAAAAGATGGACTGCAAACTAAAATAACAGACACCAAATGAAAGAAGTGAAACACCACACACCATAGCAAAATATCTTTATGGGACACTTAATGGGACTGACACTGTTGGAAAGTGCATGACATTTCCGGGTAATAATTGTAAAATACTGTTGACGAGCGTAGCATGCCTCTTCACGCATAGTGCCTTTGTTAAGTTGAAGAATTCAACAAAGAGATCTAAACTGGTCAGAGTTCTGCAGTTCATATCTTAAATCATTCTTTGCAACATGGGATGGAATATTTACGTCTGATATGCAGTCCACTGTCTAGAGAGTTTGTAACCGCTAGTACCTTTCTGCACACACTGGAAGAACTGAATCGCTGAAGACTATCGCAGTTTCTTGGACACTGAATATAAACTTATGTTGCATCACTGTGAGATAAGATGGCTGTTGTTTTGTCCAACACGAACAATTGCTACAAATGTCTCCAGCACTGAAGTCTTCTTTCCTCTCTCAACCAAGACCTGCTGTTGTAATTAGAAGATTTTTAAACCAGTTTCAATAAAATATGTTCGTGGTACATTCACTCTTTCATGAGCACTTTTCACGTAAGCGCAGGGCTACGGCAGAGGAAAGGAACATCTATAATTGAAATGCATTCAGTTCTCGCACTGTACAAACATCAAATGTAAAAGGACTGCTTCAACAATAGGATGTCACAGATGATTGAAGACGGCTGTGCAACGGAGTGAAATAGTTGTGTCAGCGCAGTGAAGAACTTTAAACTCCAAGTTTAGACTAATTAAATATGCGGATGAAACAGTATGATGATTTGTAGGCTTGTCATTTTTTAAGTGGTGAAAATCGTGGGCGATTTTCAGCATGTGCTTCAGTGTGTAATCTCAAACGTCTTTGTATTCAAGACAAAAAGTGCTTTGCTGATTTTATCACCTTTCAATATATGTAACAGGCAAAGAAAAAAATTCAGAGTTCTCCTTTCTCTTATCCTACGAAAAAATGGGCAGTAGATAATAGTAAGATACTAGCGCTGCCAACCACCCTGAACTACTGAATTTGGCCCCATCATTTTGCCATTCCTGCATATAATGTGAATGTGGATCAGCCAGTTTCTTTTTCCAATGCAGAGTCAATGGATGAAAGAGAGTACAAGACAGTCTGCAGAATCAAAAACAGGAATTCCAACTGTCCAATTTAGTTGTAAGAATGTATCCTGTGAACAATTTTATACCCATACCAGTGGTATACCTGCACTTTAGAAGAAAATCGTTTCAGCAGAAAAATATTTGTTGCAGAAATCACATTAAACAAAATGTTATGTGAAGAGTGTCCTACATGCAGAATTATCAGGGTTATTTTAAAGCAAATAACCAATTAATGAAATATGTTTTCTCTTTTGACGAGAAAAATGTTAATCTGGCCTCCAGTGCTGTTATTTTTGTTCCACCATCTGTTTTTTAGACAAGAGGTCCTCAACTCTTCGCATATATATTTACGTCCCTTGTTTCCAAATTTATTATACATTCGTAACTTGATATAAACAGTAAAAGTTATGTTTATTTATTAAACAATTTTTTTATTTCATCTCTTTCCACTCAAAGTCTAGGAGTGTGACGCATTACAGCCGAATTCCATGTGATAACTTCATATTCTGTAACACAAATAGGAGCTTAATTCCATGATATGTTCAAATAAATATTTGTATGGCAATTCTATTGTATCAGTCTGTACACCAGTAGTTACAAATATTCGTTGAGCCACAGACAATATGGAAAGAATTAAATCCGTATCGATTTCCAAGCCAAGTTATGTTTTGCAGCGTGTATTTTTCTCCAGAGCGTGAAAAATAAAATAGTATAAATATTAATTCAAGAAATGTTGAAATTCGTAGTTTCATTTTTAGTTTGTTATCTTCTGGGCAATACAAGGAGGAACTACGTATCTACGATCCGTTGGCACCAATATGTCACACCAGACGGCGACATAACCTACAGTACAACAATATGAAACTTCACAGCCGTGAGAACTTCGCACCCTGTATGCACATAGAATTGCTTGTAAGTATTTATATTTCTAATTTATTGACCAACAAACTACCGCGCAAAGCACGGGTTGCTCACCATTGGTCTGCAACAGAAATAACCTCTAACCGTAATCCATATGATCCGAAAGACAAATTAAATTACACGAACATTTGAGCCCGTCAGTTCCTGAAGTTCTCTTGGGAAACGACGTGCAATCTCCGGTTCTTCCTTCGCCGTCTCGAGTACGCGGCTCTTGTCAGCAGTGTGAAGTGTTGTGTCACATGACGCCATCTTCACATTTCAGCTCCTCCACCAGCGTGTATTTTCTATCGTTTATATCCTCGGTGGACCGAAAGCAGCATACATTCTGTTCGTACCGGACAATCTCATAAACAAGCCTGTAAGACTGCATCTAATTTTAGGGTGTAACCGAAGGACAAGCATGTCGACATTTTCTATAATAGAAAGCTTTGTTTGAGCTGCTGTCCTTTCTAACAAACAATTTTTACCTTTCTTTTACACTTCCAAGTTAACAAAAAATGTGTTAGTCTTGATAAGTCAGGTTGTGGCTTCAGCACGTCCTAAGCTATTTAAGATGAACACTGGGTTAGGAATACAATTTTAAAAATAAATTCCAAGAATAAAGTACGAATCTTAAAAGGCACAAACACAATACAGACATTTGTAGTGGGATCCAGGTGTTGCTTCTCGTATAATATTGAAAGGTTTTTAACTCCGTAACTCGAAAGTACATTGAAGTTCTAAGTCACAAATGCGGCTCCAACTGATGAAGGAATATGTAAGAACATGTTGGCTCGTAGGAGAATTAGCGGAAGTGCTAATGGTAACAAGAAATCGAAATAAGTTGCCCTGGACAAGATTCCGAACTCTGACGGTAGGAATATGACGTCTAAGACACACGTCCTAACTTCGGAATGCCGCACATCTTCAATCATTCAAACACTTCGGCTCACCTCATATTATCGGTTAGCGAAAACAGAGTATGAGTCAAAATCACTACACACAGCTTAGAAGATGAGTCACTACATCAACAGGAGCACATTGCTCATACTTAAGTTACAATAAGTGTTGTTGCAACATAAGTAAGTGTAATTAAATGTTTATAGAATGAGTCGGTTGGTGGGCCGGGATAGCGTTTTCGGTATAGCGACTCGCTACGGGTTGGAGGGTCCGGGGATCAAATCGTGGTGTAGGCGAGATTTTCCGCACCAATCCAAACCGGCCCTGGGGCCCACCCAGCCACCTATACAATGAGAACCGCGTCATTCCGGAGGTTAAAGCGGCCGTGGCGTGGTGTTAACCACCACCGCATCTAGCGCCGAAGCTAACAACGAAGTAGAACTATACCCTTGAAGCCTTCATGGCTTCTTAGAGGGCAAACTGTTACTTTACTCTTTTTTCTTGTGATTTATGGTGGTCACACAATGTTGTTAGGGTAGTGAGTACAGCGGTTAGTGCATGGCTTTAACCACCAACCTACATCTAGAGCCGAGTTTAAAGAAAGAGTAGAGATGCTCCCCCTTTGAGCCGTCACGGTCTGTTCTAGGGTGAGCTTTACCTTTTAAAGAGGCGGATGCAACATTAACACAAAGCTGCAACCTGAAAGATTTCCGTTTGATAATACAATGCCGTGTATCATGAATACAACATGCATAGGTACTTTCAAATTAACCCTGTATAATGAGCTCTTAAGCCTACAAAGGGAAGGTAGCACTGACGCAAGGGGCATTCAGCACACAGCACGGGACCACGACAGAACGGACAGGTGGCGCGTACAGATAACAGGTGGCCGAGACACTGACTGAACACGGGAAAAAACAAATGAAAATAGTTTATTCCTCTGTTTTCTTTGCGGGAGACCGTTATCGCTAAGGACACGAAAGTTGTTACTTCTCCGTCTTTTAACCAGCAAACAATAAAGTCACATGCCAGCTGAGTTGTCATCGACGTGAATATTTAATCGATTATAGCAGGCACCAGGATCGTCAGGGAATTACAACCTCTTCAGTAGAAGGCGTCATCTTCAGGTCTGCACCCGAACACAAAATAAGGGACTGCAAGTACGAAGTCATATCTGCACAGGATGACATGGGACACTGTCCAACAAAAGTTCTGGACGGATTTCTTCCGAAGTTGGTATGAAAGTCGTTGTAATGAGATCCGCGATATTCTGGGATTTTACGCGGCCTAGAATGGCAGTTTCTTGTCGACATTTTGGGACAATCTATCGGTCCCATCTTCAAGGGTCAAGCCAGTCCTAAAACGTCGGTACAGAGCTGCCAACCTGCGCCGATTTACATCCCATTGAAGACGTCGAGCGATGGTTATTTCGAAAATCACACGAAAAAAAACACTGTGTGATAAAAATATGAGTTTTATTCATGTTGCAGCGGGTGGTACGTATAGTTTCTGCTAAGGTTTGTTAGGTCAAAAATTTAAAGACCAAGATGCACCAAGTAATAAATAAACCCTACATGCAACAAACAACCATCGACCTGTTTGTGAAACATCCTGTCTCTGCCATTTCCGTTACGGTAACAAACAAAAACTACGACTGTTGACTAATTTCAATAAATAACAATGGATTCTGCAGCAGTTTCCAGTGAATATGCGAAGACAAGGCTACCTCACAGACTCGATCAATCCCGGATATAACAATCAGTCATTTTTTTTCAGAAGGCACTTGCAAGGAACAAGAGCGCATGGCATTCGATGGGATTAAGGTACAAACGCGGTACATGCAGTAACATATGAACTGATGTCGTGTTTCTGTGAGAAGTCAACATAAACATCAACGCAAGTTTTAAAAGTCGGGACGAAGCACTTCACAAACACTGTGTTCTCTAAGTGGAATAGATTTTTGTTTGTTTTTGGCGCGAACCACCAACCCCCCCTTCCCGATGGGCAAGGCCTCCTCATTCACAAAGTTTCTAGATCACATACAACGACGCACCACAGTCGGTAAGACTCCTCAGAACGAGTGATCAGCTCGTCGCAGAGACCTCTACCTGACAACACACAAGACTCACAACAGACAAACATCCGTGCCCCGGTGGGATTCAAACCCACAATCTCAGCAGGCGAGCGGCCGCAGACCTATACCTAAGACCGCGCGGTTACTGGGATCGGCCGAGTAGATCTTGCCATGGAGATATTATAAGCACGCAACCATTAACGTGAGTCTGAAACTTCAATCCACCAAAATTCTGTGTCATTTCATGTTTCCTACATAAGAGGCCTATGCCAAGTCTATCTCGTTACTCTGTTATTGTACCAACACCCCTATTCTCAGTGATAAGAAACGCGGCCTAATGAGCTTGAGAGAGTCCTGGGAAACGTGCGTCCTCAACACAGACCACAGAATGCCTCACGACTGCGACCAGTGTCAACATCTCATCCAAATGCATCCCTTGTACTCAAGCAGCGTTCAGTGTGGTTGCTTTCCTTTATGAGACTAATTATGTCGGAGTGTTGAGCATCTGTTGCGCTGTGGTGTATAAAACGGATAGCGCAAGGAAAATTGTGGGTGCTATTGGCAATTAATGAAGGTAAGAGACACTTCCAGGTGATATATGGCATCGCGTACAGTAGGCACTAAGTGATCACCACGAGTGTCCGAGGTTTTCTCACAGACGTGCAGTAGTGCAGAATATCACATGCTTTGAGTACGCACTTGGATTTGCGCAAATTTAAAAGAAAAGGCCTTAGTAATATACGGGCCACAATCAGTGCTACTTTTACAAAACATTTACTTATTTCATATTACATGACATGATAAATAAAATATACGTAATATATACAATGTGCGGGGTGCAGCGAAACTCATTGGACACTCGACGTTTAAAACACGTTACATCTAGCGGAAAGTGACTTCAGCGCTATCCTGTGTGTTACATATATTCCATACACTTTAATATTCTAGTTTTAAATTTTTCTATGTGCTGAGCCTGAGGAGAAAGCCACGCTTTACCCACACTCGTTACAGCTGTTCCTAAGCTTGTAATTTTATTACATTCATGCAGTTTCCACTGCTGGTTTTATCCTACTTCTGCTTACTATTTTCATAAAAAGTATTAATGGACTGATGATTTTTAATCCCGCACTACGCCTTCCTGCAGTACAGGAGTTGGTGCGTCATGTCGATCAGTTCATCTCCCAACGGAGGACTCCACTTAGGTGTGCAGGAAATTGTTTTCCCAGAACAAGGAAGAACAAGAAACTGAGTAACATCATACGACTGTATATAAATAAGGCCGATGTCTCACCAGACCAAAGACCATCTCCTTATGCCAGAAGCAATGAGTCTCCTGCAGGTGGTCAAGATCCTCCTAAAGCAGAATCTTCATGGGACACTGTCCATGATAAGCATAACGTTTAGGAGGCTAATTTTTCTTAGATCTTTAGGTTAGAATCCGAAATCACTTGCGCAATATTCAGCTGGGGTTACACGTAAGAGTAATGTTCTCGACAGCCATTCTCAATTACTCTCGACAGTTATTCTCAGTTACTCTCAACAGTCATTCTGAGTCACTCTCAGACATTTTCGACAGTCATTCTCAATTACTCTCGACATTCATTCTCAATTAGTCTCGACAGCCATTATCAGTTATTCTCGACAGTAATTCTCAGTTACTCTCGACAGAAATTCTCAGTTATTCTCGACAGTCACTCTCAGTTACTTTCGACAGGCATTCTCAGTTACTCTCGACAGTCATTCTCAGTTACTCTCGACAGTATTTCTCAGTTACTCTCGACATTAATTCTCACTTAATCTCGACAGTCATTCTCAGTCACTCTCTATAAATAATTCTCAGTTACTCTCGACAGTAATTCTCAGTTACTCTGGAAAGTCATTCACAGTTATTCTCGATAGTCATTCTCAGTTACTCTCGAAAGTCATTTTCAGTTATTCTCGAAAGTCATTCCCAGTTACTCTAGAAAGTATTTCTCAGTTACTCTCGACAGTAATTCTCACGCACTCTCGACAGTCATTCTCAAGTACTCCCTAAAATAATCCTCAGTTATTTACGACAGTAATTCAGTTACTCTGGAAAGTCATTCTCAGTTACTGTCAATAGTTATTCTCGGTTACTCTCGACAGTCATTTTCAGTTATTCTCGAAAGCCATTCCCAGTTACTCTAGAAAGTATTTCTCAGTTACTCTCGACAGTAATTCTCACGCACTCTTGACAGTAATTCTCACTCTCGACAGTCATTCTTAGTTATTCTCGACAGTCATTCTCACTTACTCTCGACAGTCATTCTCACTTACTCTCGACAATCATTCTCAGTCACTCTCTAAAATAATTCTCAGTTACTCTCGACAGTCATTCTCAGCCACTCTATAAAATAATTCTCCGTTACTCTCGATAGTAATTTTCAGTTACCCTGGAAGGTCATTCTCTGTTACTCTCGACAGTCATTCTCAACCACTCTCTAAAATGATTCTCAGTTGCTCTCGACAATAATTCAATTACTCTGGAAAGCCATTCTCAGTTACTCTCGTTAGTCATCCTCAGTTACTCTCGACAGTCATTCTCAATTACTCTCGACAGTTATTCTCAGTCACTCTCTAAAATAATTCTCAGTTACTCTCGACAGTCATTCTCAATTGCTCTTCACAGTCATTCTCAGTTAGTCTCGACAGATTGTTTCTCATCTACAAGCGCCTGCGAGAGAAGAAGCCAAAGTCATATTAACCTCACGAATAACTTGTCTCAACGTAATCATCTCAAAGCCTCCTCTCAGAGGCACTATCAAAAAGACCAAAAAGTCAGTTTCGTTGTTCGTAGTTTGACAGCAAATGCATACACAGCCCAGCCAACTCGGGAAGATTTGGACAGATACAGAAACAATATAGTTAATACGTTTCTCCTCTAGAACACACAAAGGTTGTAAATACCACCCTCATTTTTATTTAGACAGTACACGTTATGCGGCACAAGAGCTGCAGAATGCGTCAAAGATCACCGGAAAACTTAAATGAGTGAAGATGTATAAGAATTCAGATGACTGCTGGGCATAATCAAGTCTCAGTTCCACTACGAGCTACCGCTGTGCTTCTAGTTTCAACCCAGTCTTGAATCAAAATCTTCTTTTCAGGCGTTCTTTACGAACTACAACAATGCCTTAATGCAGACCACGTCCGTCCGTACGCCTAACTAGTGTCAGCGACTAAACCGTTTGGCCGTATTTCGTGACATTCTGTAAAGAGGTGATTTACAGAAAGTTGTCCATCAAGGTAAAATTCGTGAAAATAGACTCAGTGACATTCGTACTTTACTTAAGGGAGTCAGTGAGTTTATCCCTGCTCTTTCCATATTTACTAACTGATTTCGGTGAAATTCGGTACAAGAAATTTCCAACTAATACCGTCCAAAATTTGAGTACTTCTCATGATAACCGGCACAGGGAAGGCCATTCTTTAATTCGGGACGCAAATGGAATTTTACTAAACTTTCTATATTTTTCGTCGACTCTCGACAACATGCAGTATAGATGTCCAAAAAGAAGTATTGAGTGGCAGAGGTTCGTGAAAATTGCCGCATAATTTACTCAAAGGCGTAGATCAAATTTTATCGGAAATTTACATATTTATTTTCCGATCTGGGGTGAAATTCAGTCTGTAAATAATGCCTTTCAATATTTGTGTTTGTCGTGAAAACTGGCCAAGGAAGACCGTATTTTCTGATGGCAGTAAAAACGAAATTACAATTAAGCGTGTAGCGAAAAACCATATGGTATTTTTAAATAATCACTTGGTAAAGTCTGTGCACTACAGCGCAATGTATATCATTCAAAATATTCTATCTTTTTAAAAACCAAGCGGTATGCACGACAGCCCAGAATGTTTCTTCCTGAAGACCAACCAAGTCTGGAATATGACCGGACATTTCTGAACTCTCACCTCAGTTCTCTCACGCGTGTTCAGAGACACTGATTCGGCCATCGCTATGTTCGCCTACCATAATTTTCCCTCACAACTAGTAGAAGTTTGCTTGCAAGTCGAAGAGAAAGTTTCGTATTGTGAGATCTGTCGCATGTCCGCTGCTATCTCGAACACTCGTAGACATTCAGCTCGCCAGTAGTTACTCTCACGTCTTACAATTGTTGCTGAATACTCTTGATTAGGTTCGCGACAGTCTGCTATCACATCTACACCCTGGCACAGATCTTATTATGTTCTACTTTTGCCTTTTCGCGTCCGCACACACTTCTACTATCGTCAGATATATCGAATTGCTAAATGATGATGTATTTGATAGCATTGTCCACAACTTGGAAACAGTCTTTGGCCTGAAACGGAAAATGAGAATTGGGTTGTGGGATGTTGGAACGCCTTATGAAAGTGGCAAAGAAGACTTCCAACAAGATACACCTCGAGGATAACGGTGGAAGAAGAAGCCTTACATCATGGGAGAACATAGTCAGGAGTCAAGCGGTTGGCAGTGAATGGTATAGGCTGTAGATGCTAAACGGAGTCATTATGTTCCACCCACAAACGACAGAAAAGGTGATGGCGATGACCTTGCCAACATTTAGCCAACCATTTAGAGCACGGTGCCTAATATGTCCCAAATGTTTTAAAACAAAACCTTGCATTCCACACACCGTATGTGGTTCGTATAAAAATTGCAACAATCGCCGAAGAATTTCCTAACAGCATTAAAGATTGGTCTTTAATATGAAGCATGTTTTCCATGACACAGGAACCGAAATATAGATATCATTTACATAAACGAATTTCAGGATTACAGCAAAAATAGTACTCCAACCTGTGACATAGACCAATTTGAAATCTTAACAGAATCCACTGGCGTAATATTGCAGTATGACAGCGAACCATCGAGTTCGTAAAAAAAAGATAAATTATTAAATACTTGAGCGACTGGCACTTCACAAGAATAAGTCTACTACGCGGAATGAACGTACTGCATGCAGGAAATACTTCAATTACAAATTCTATATAATATTGTGTCAATTAGATCTAAGGGTTTCAAGGGGTTCGCCAATAAGATTTCCCCTTGGGTTATGACACGTACTCTGGTCTGTGGGTATCAACGTTTTGAAGACATTGCTGCCTCTAGTTTTAAGGTTGAAATGACGAGGATAAGCATGCAGCTTCTACCTCTCGCGGCTTTTACTAATTACATCTCCTGTCGTCTTACCAACTTACAGCTTTCAGGAATTTGCGCCTACAAAATTCACCAAGCGACTCCTCAAAGAATATATGAACAAGAATGCCCCTTACAAAAAATTTTATCAAAACACATTTTGTGCAGAAAACGCGATCAATGGGACAAATATGCGGCGTTGCCACACCGAGTTCAGCAATAAACAAAACATCGCCAACAACGGCATTATCAGCGAACACGACGCGTCTATCATTCGACAGCGTTAATTTCACTACTTGTCAAGGAATCTTAAGGTGACTTACACAGGCGCGAACTCACGACAATTCCGTAAAAGCAGGCTAACAGGAATTTTGATTTTTGGCGGGACATGGGAGGGAAACCCGTATCTTACACTGATGCCTTCCACCCTAAAGAATAAGAGGAAGAAGGAGGAGAAAGAGGAGACAGACTTCTCCAAAGCATTGGCACCTACGTGCAAGACGACACGGTGTCACGACCCAGGAGGCCATAATCCGAAAACGCACTACTTTAAAACCAGAAAACTTGTATGAGCTAGCGATATGCAAGATGAATAAGACGTGGTCGTGGTTTGCCTGGAAGCTCTGTCGGCATGGACAGAGAAATGCCTAGGCACAATCGCGCTGACGACAGGTGACAGCAGAATATTTGTGAGTAGTAATAAACAACCGGCGGTTCGACTGTTGTTACTACACTTTTGTGTTTTATTTTATTGTAATATTAGTAACAGACTACATAACACGTCGATTGGAGGAACTTAAATAGATTTGGAAGAAAACGGTCGTAGCCTTGCCGGGTTTTTGCGGGGTAAGACACCCGCATTATGAGATGGACTAGGCATGTGGCGCGTATGGGTGAGGAGAAGGGGGTGTATAGGGTCTTGGTGGGGAAACCGGAGGGAAGGAGACCACTGGGGAGACCTAGGCGTAGATGGGTGGATAATATTAGGATGGATCTCC
>Ga0123355_10007648_pt1 | contig 16222 bp, 4 predicted proteins | sample TergutEmb28metaG_3_FD_89872 | JGI IMG/M metagenome (GOLD analysis project Ga0123355, IMG submission 89872) | Embiratermes neotenicus P1 segment gut microbial communities from Petit-Saut dam, French Guiana - Emb289 P1 | ecosystem: Host-associated > Arthropoda: Insects > Digestive system > Gut ...
CCAACCGGTAAAGCGAGAACCGCCCCAAACGCCACCATTCGGCGAATTCGCATTGCCGGTATAACCACGAACACCAATGATATTAGTTCCGGATTGACTATTCAGACCTGTTCCACCCAAATTCAAATCCAAATCAATGAAATCCTGCTGAGTAGGAACACGCCAACCTTGAGCAGGTGGACAAAGTTGATCAGCAAAACGCATAACAGCACACCAAGTGAAGTAATGACCGGAAAAGTTAGCATTCTCATTAGAATGTCTACAATCTGCATTGAAATTACCGGTGCCCCCACCGGCAATTGTCCCCCTATTATTACAAGCAGTAGCAACCACAGCATCAGACCAAACTTGAGTAGGTCTACCACCGGTGCCAGGAACAGTCCAGGTAGTGGAAGTGGCAAAGCCAGCACCTAAAGGACCTGTACCCCAACCCGGAGTTGCATTGTTACAACCTGTCATCGGCAATGTTACGGTAATCGTACCTGTTATAGGCACAGCAGGATCGCACACACCACCCGAATTGGTGGTAATCGAAAAATTAAACACACCTATAACAGAAGGACTACCCGCAATCCTCGTTGTAGTAGCATTAGGATTAGTTACAGTAATACCCGCAGGCTGAGTAATAGCAACACCGGTAGCATTAGTCCAAGTGATAACAGTACCGGTAGCAGAACCACCAAAAGTAAAATCAATAGGCGTAATAACTGAATTCTGACCAACAGTCTGCGTAGGTTCACCGGTAGTAGTAACATGAGAAAGCGTATGCGGCAGAGCAATGGTCGTCACCGTAGCAGCACCTTGCGTACCCCAACAACCTTCTGCAGACCTTGCACGGAAAAAGTACGTATCGGGGGCTGTAACTGTGTCTGAAGTGGAAGGATTGGCAGTACTTGTACCACTGCTTGTAGTGCCTTGCCAATAAATGACTCCGCCTGTTCCACCGGTGGCAGTCAGAATTGTATATCCGCATCTGACATCCTGAGCAACAGTTACGGCCGCAGGTGTCGCATTCACAGTAATAGAACCCGTAAGCCTAACCGGCAAGCAAGTTCCACCGGCAGGCGTTGAAGTAATAGTAAATCTGTAAATACCGGGCGTGGCAGTATTGGTAACATTTCCTGCAAAAGAGTACCCTCCAATAGAATTCGATCCAAATCCGGTGCCTGCAGGAGAAACAGTTCCGTTCAAAGGACCCTCCCAAGCAATGGTTAAGCCGGTGGCTCCACCAGAAGGTGTAAAGGTAATCAGATCTATTGGCTGACCCTGACATACGCTTTGGACGGTATCGCCACCCGAAAGTGTGATCGCGTGAGGAGGAAGAACCGTAGCAGTTACCGCATGTCTGTCCACCAAGGCACAAACCCCGTTGTAGGCTTGAGCCCAATAGGTGGTCGTGCCGGTAATGCTCGGCGTAGTCCAGTTATCTCCGGAGTTTGTAGTACCCAAAAGCGTTCCACCTGCCGAAGCATCAAACCAGCGAATGCTTGCTGTATTTGGATTAGCCTCAGCAGAAATCTCTACCGTTCCCGCTCCGCAACGCTCGCCCGCAGTAACGGAAGCAACCGTAGGAAATGCAAGTACATTGACCTGAACGGAATTACTGTAAACAACCGCACAAACGCCGCCGTCTCGCAAAATCCGAACTCTGTACCAAAGTGCCGAAGTCGCGCCGTTAGGCACCGTAAATGTGCTGGCCACCTGCCCGACAATAGGGGCAAAAGCAATATTATCGATTGAACTCTCCCATTGGTAGGTGTGTCCCGCAGATGCAGCAACTACCGAAAGGATAATTGCCGTTTGGTTTACACAAATAGTGCCGCCAACGGGCTGTGTGGTGATAGACGGAGGCGTGATAACGGTGATGGTTTGGTAGACATGTACATAACAGTTGGTCTGTGTGTTGGTTGCAGTAAGTCTGTAAGTAGTTGCCGTAGTTGGAATGCCTGAACCTGAAAGGGTAAGGTTTTGCGTGCTTCCAACCGTACTGCCGCCGACAATGCTCCACTGGAACGTTGGGCTTGTTCCCAAGCTTGTACCTGTGAATGTAGGAGCTATAACGATGTCTGTACCTGTAAACGGGTTGCAGATGGTATCACCCGGAGTTACGATTATTGTATCCAATACAGGCGCTCCGCTTGCGCTTGGAACGGTAACAGTAGCGCTGTTTCTACACTCGGTGGCGATATTTCTAATGAAAATCGTGTGCGTACCGGCATCAAGACCTGTAAATGTTCTGCCCGGTCCGAAAGTTGATCCGTCAATAGAATACTCCATTCCCGCAACGTAGGTAATTGTAATAGTACCGTTTGAAGCAGCTCCCAAACAGGCCGTATTGGCTGTAATGCTTTCGGTTGTCGGTGCATCCGGAAGACTGTGGACATTAACCGTAATCACGTTCGAAGCAATAGTGTCGCAAACATTGATACGGTTTCTGCGGAAATAAGTCGTTGTTGTCAGTGCCACCGGCTGCTGGAAGTCTGGTGAGGTCGCACCTGCAATATTTGTGAAATTTATATTGTTGGTTGAACTCTGCCACTGGTACGAAGCACCTGCGGGGTTTCCGCCGCCTGCAGAAGAGGTTGAAGTAAATTCAACCGGCATATCGCCACTACAAATGTTCAGCGTTGCACCTTGTGCCGAGCCGATTACTCCCGGAGAAACAGCAGCAAAAACAGTAATAGTACCGCTTGCCGTAGCAGAACTGCACGCCGGAGCATGGTCTACCGTAGAAACAGTGAAGTTGAACGTACCGCTTACACTCGGAATGCCGCTGATGGTATGGCTGCTTCCGTCAAAGGTAATGCCCGTCGGCATGGACGGTGTCCAAGAAATCGTCGTCTCGGTGGCATCGGTAATCGTATATACGATACTTGTAATCGGAGCATTCAAGCACACGCTTTGAGTTGCCGAACCCGAAGCCAAACTTATCGAAGGGATTGGGTTTACGGTAATTTCAAAATCTCTCTGACAGCTTCCCGCTGAAAGCGTATAGCGAATAGTGGTAGTTCCGGAAGCAACTCCGGTTACAAGTCCTGCTGCATTAACAGAGGCTGTTGCCGAGTTGAGCGAAGACCATGTTCCGCCTGCAGGAGAACTTGAAAGCTGCGTAGTGAGTCCAACGCAAACAGCCGAGTTTCCTGTGATTGCATCAGGTGTCTGGTGGACGATAATAGAACCCGTACGGTAAACCGGCGGGCAAGTTTGGCCTGCAGGAGTTGAAGTAATGGTCCAGATGTAAGTGCCCGGAATTACATTGCCGTCAACAATTCCCGAAATAGAATTAGACGCAAATGTGATTCCCGAAGGCGCACTTGTTGAGGCTCCCGACCAGGCGATTGTTCCGCCTGTGGCTCCACCTGCAAATGTAAAGTCAATCTGATCCATTTCCTGACCTTGACATACGTTTTGGGTGGCAGATCCGCCCGAGTAGTTAATCACGTGAACAGGAAGAACTGCCGCAGTTACCGGAGTTCTGGCTGTCGATGCACAAACACCATTGTAGGCTTCAGCCCAAAACGTGGTTGTGGCTGCAATGCTCGGTGTAGTCCAGTTGTCTCCCGAAGCAGTGATTCCGGTGTTTGGAATACCTGTAGTTAAAGGAGAACCGGTTGCCGAACCGGAAAACCAGCGAATGCTTGCCGTAGGAGGGTCGGCAGTTGCCGAAAGGTTCAGCACTCCCGTTGAACAGCGCTCAGCGCCGGTTGCGGAAGCAACCGTAGGAAGTGCAAGTACATTGACTTGCACCGTATCACTTGAAAGTGGCACACAAACACCGCCGTCTCTCAAAATCAAAACTCTGTACCAAAGTGTCGAAGGCACGTTGTTAGGCACCGTAAATGTGCTGGCCACCTGCCCGACAATAGGGGCAAAAGCAATATTATCGATTGAACTCTCCCATTGGTAGGTATGCCCTGCAGATGCTGCAACCACCGAAAGGGTAATTGCCGTTTGTCCAACACAAATAGTGCCGCCGGTGGGCTGTGTGGTGATAGACGGAGGTGTGATAACGGTGATAGTTTGGTAGACATGTACATGACAATTGGTTTCCATGTTGGTTGCAGTAAGTCTGTAAGTAGTTGTCGTAGTTGGAATGTCTGAACCTGTAAGGGTAAGGTTTTGCGTCGTGCTTGCAAGCGTAGCGCCGCCGACAATGTTCCACTGGAACGTTGGGCTTGCTCCCAAGCTTGAGGTTATGAACTCAGGAGCGATAACGATGTTTGTACCTGCAAACGGGTTGCAAATGGTTGCTCCCGGAGTTACGATTGTTGTGTCCCATACAGGCGCTCCGCTTTCGCTTGGAACGGTAACCTGAGCACTGCTTATACAGTTATTGCCATCTCTAATGAAAATGGTATGCGGGCCGGCATCTAAACCCGAAAATGTTCTGCCCGGGCCGAAGTCTGTTCCGTTAATCGAATAGTTCATTCCGGCTACTAAAGCGATGGTAATGGCGCCATTTGGAGCGGCTCCCGAACAGTCTGTGTTTGCTGTAATGCTTTCGGTAGTCGGTGCAGGAGGAAGAGCGTTAACCGTTACGGTTATTACATTTGAAAACGCACTTCCGCAACCACCACCACTATTGAACACTCTGCGGAAATATCGTGTGTCCGTTCCTCCCAGTGCAGGCGACTGATAGTCAAGCGATGTGGCACCGCTGAGGTTGGAAAATGTTACAAAATTATCGGTCGATATCTGCCATTGGTGTGACGCTCCGGCAGGGCTTCCGCCGCTTCCGGATGCAATAGATGTAAATTGAACGAGCGTATCGCCGGAACAAATAGAGAAACTTGTACTCAGTGAAGACGTAATCGATCCCGGCAAAACAGTATCAAAAACGGTAATGGTACCGGTTACCGTTGCAGGCGAACACGCCGAGGCATGATCGGTAGAAGTAATGGTATAAGTAAATATACCGCTTACGCTTGGCGAACCGCTGATGGTGTGGGTGGCCGTGTTGAAGCTGATACCTGTCGGAATAGACGGAGCCCACGAAATCTGCGTAGTTGTTGCGTTTGTGAGTACATACTGGATATTTAGAATCGTACCGTTCAAACAAACACTTTGACCTGACGCCCCCGGAGAAGTCGGAGCCGGGGTCAGCGTTGCACAGTCATCTACGGTAATTGTAAATAGTCTGTAGCAGCTTCCCGCAGAAAGCATATAGCGAATAGTGGTTGTTCCCGAAGAGACACCGGTTACAAGACCGTCAGCATCAACATCGGCTACTGCCGGGTTGAGCGAAGACCAAGTTCCACCTGCAGGAGAACTTGAAAGCGGCGTAGTTAATCCAACACCAACAGCAGAATTTCCTGTGATTGCCGAAGGGGTCAAATAAACGGTTATCGAACCTGAAGATTGAACCGGCGAACAAATGTTGCCTGCCGCCGCCGTTGAAGTAATCGTCCAGTTGTAAATGCCCGGCGTTGCATCGCCGGCAACAGTTCCCGAGATAGAATCTGAAGCAAATGAAATACCTGAAGGAGCCGTAGTTCCGCCCGAAGGACCCGTCCAGGCGATTGTTCCGCCTGAGGCTCCACCTGTAAATGCAAAGCGAATCGCAGTTATTGCAGCGCCTTGACATACACTTTGATTGGCAGCACCACCCGAAGGTGTGATCACGTGAAGCGGAGAAACTGTCGCCGTTACGGAGGTTCTCGCTGTCGATTCGCACAAGCCGGTGATGTAAGCTTCAGCCCAAAATTCGGTTGTGGTTGCAATGCTCGGTGTAGTCCAGTTATCACCGGAGTTTGTAGTACTCAAAACCGCTCCGCCTGCCGAGGCAGAAAACCAGCGAATGCTTGCAGTAGCAGGGTCGGCAGTTGCCGAAAGGTTCAGTTCTCCCGTTGAACAGCGATGGTCGCCGGTTGCGGAAGCAACCGTAGGGAATTCAAGTACATTGACTCGCACCGTATCGCTTGAGAGCGGAGCACAAACATTTGCAGGATCCATAATCAGAACTCGATACCAAAGTGCCGAAGGCGCACCATTAGGCACCATAAATGCGCTCGATGTTGCCGTAGTAATATTGCTGAACGAAAGGTCATCGCCCGCACTCTGCCATTGATAAGTATGTCCTGAGGCAGATGCTGCAGAAACAGAAAGGGTAACTGCCTGTTGGTCTACGCAAATAGTATCACCGACAGGCTGTGTTGAAATAGTTGCCTGCGGCACTACGGTAATAGTCTGTTCAAAATGAACATAACAACCCGTTTGCGTGTTGGTTGCAGTAAGTCTATAGACTGTTGTGGCCGTTGGAATGGCTAAGCCTGCATTTGTAAAGTTAAGGTCTTGCGAAGTTGCACCCACAATATCGGTAGCCGTACTGCCGTCAACGGTGCTCCACTGGAATGTTGGACCTGTTCCCAAGTTTGTGAATTCAGGAGCAATAATGATGTTTGCACCTGCAAACGGGTTGCAGATGGTTGCTCCAGGAACTACGATTGAGCCGTCCGGAACCGGAGCTCCGCTTGCGCTTGGAACGGTAACAGTAGCGCTGTTTCTACACTGGGTGGCGATGTTTCTAATGAAAATCGTGTGCGTACCGGCATCTAAACCCGAAAACGTTCGACTCAAAGCAAAGGTTGTTCCGTTAATAGAATACTCCATTCCCGCAACGTAGGTAATTACAATAATACCGTTTGAGGCTCCCAAACAGGCCGTGTTCGGTATAATAGTGTCCGTAGTTGGTGTAGGAGGAAGAGCATCTACGGTAACGGTAACCACATTGGAAGCAACCGGATCAGTAGCGCAAGCGTTATTGAACATTCTGCGGAAATATCGTGTTCCCGCTCCTGTGAGCACAGGCGATTGATAGGTCGGTGCAATGGCTCCATCGATGTTGGCAAATGTTACAAAATTATCGGTCGATATCTGCCACTGGTGTGACGAGCCTGCGGGGTTTCCGCCGCTTCCGGGTGTGATAGATGTAAATTCAGCGATCAAGGCGCCGGAACAAACAGTTTGTGAACCCGCAATCTCTCCCGGCAAAACGGCATCAAAAACAGTAATCGTTCCACTTGCAGTGGCAGGATTACATGCTGTTGCGTGGTTCGCCGTAGAAACAGTGAACGTAAACGTACCGCTTACAGTCGGAGTACCGCTGATGGTGTGAGTACCGCCGTCAAAGGTAATGCCCGCAGGCGTAGAAGGTGTCCACGTAATCGCCGTTGCGGTGGCATTAACAGGAGTAAAAATAATGTTCTGAATCGCAGCATTCAAACACACGCTTTGGTTTGGCTGACCCGGAGAACCGGCAGCCAGAGCTATAGAAGGAGCCGGATTTACAGTAATTGCAAAATCTCTGTGGCAGCTTCCAGCTGAAAGCGTATAACGAATAGTAACCGGTCCTCCCGGAGCAACTCCCGTTACAACTCCTGCAGCACTAACATCAGCTATCGCAGAATTGGACGAAGACCAGGTTCCGCCTGCAGGAGAACTTGAAAGCTGCGTGGTGAGTCCGGCGCAGACAGCAGAGTTCCCTGTGATCGCCGCAGGAGTCGGATGAACCGTGATTGCAGTACTTGTTCGCAAGCATCCGTTTGCAAGAGTATAAATCAGAGAAAAAGTTCCCGGAGCAACTCCTGTAAACTGTCCGCTTACGGGGTCAACCGTTGCAACGGATGTATTTGTTGAACTCCATGTCCCACCTGTAGGGGTGGCAGTTGGCGTAGAAATTTCGCCCTGGCAAAGTTCATTGGCATAGCCCAGAGTGGCAACTGTCGGCAATACAGTAATGTGTATCGTATCGAAACAGTGCGCATTGAGCTGGTATCTGACAACAGCCACAGCGCCCGCTGTGCCTGCACCTGCATCAAGTCCGATAATTCGGGTAGTGTCGGCGTTAAACCCTGCAACAGTTGAAGGGCTGATAGACCAGATCCCACCCAAAGGGTTGCCCTGATTTAAAACTATAGAATCTCCCACACAAACCCAGTCCGAAGATGCCGTTGGTCTTTGAGGCTGAGCGTGAACTATCACAACTTGTGATACGCGGCAGCTTGTTGGAAGCTGATATTGAATCGTAGTAGCACCTGTAAGTGTTGTGGATGCGGTTACCTGTCCTGTTGTAGGGTTGATCTCTACCGAATTCCCTCCGATAGTAGACCAAGTTCCGCCGGTGGGCGTAGATATGAGTGTACGAACTTCGCCTTGGCAGAAGTTGGTGTCTCCGGCTATAGGTGTCGGAGCTCCCAATACTTCAAGGTCGAAAAATGTTAGACAGCCGTAGGTATTGGTAAAGATTACACTTGTATGTCCCTCTGAAACTCCCGTAACCGTTACCGGACTTCCGGCAGTTGAAGAAAAAGATATTGCTCCGTCTGAAGTAGGATCAACAGACCAGGTTCCGCCGCCTGCGGTTGCGTTGGAAAGTATTAAATTATCACCCACACAAACCGTACCGTTTCCGGTAATGGCAAGCGGAAGAGGATTTACGGTAACGGTAACCTCCACGCATGCCGTAGGAGTTTGACCACCGCCCTCGCCTCTTATAAAGAACGTAGTAGTAGCGGTCGGACGTACCCAGACTACAGGGTTGTCAACAAGAGGTAAAGTATCAATAAACGTGCCTCCGCAGGAACCCGAATAAAGTACCCATCTGCCCGAGTTTCTAACTGCGCCGGTTAGGCGTATTTGGGTTGAATCTCCTAAACAAATTGCGGGATCATCGGCAGTTAAAGTTGCGCCGTCAATTACAGGTGGTACAAAATGCGTGTTTGTGGCGGTTTCTGTTACCGGAATAGCTGAACATCCGTTTAACACATAGTTAACCGTAAATTGCAAATCACCTGTATTCGGCATTTGAGCGGTTAAAATCGGTCCCGTTGTTGCTGAAATATCATTCCAAACAAAACTGCCTCCGGGTGGAACGGCTGTTGCGGTAAATGTAACCATAGCCCCCGGATTTGCTGATGTAGGACTTACATTGACAGTAACAACAGGTGTAGGGTTTACAGTAACGAAAAATGTATCTGTTACCACACAGAAATCAGGCGTTGTAATGGTAACAGTAAATGTTGTAGAGGTTGAAAGTGCAGGAGTCGTGATAAAAGCTGTGGTTTGCCCTGTACTCCAAAGATAACTTGTTCCTAACGTAGAAGCGGTAAGCATAATGGTTTGTCCGGAACAAATCGTATCAAAACCCGGTTCGGTTATGAACATACTGCAATCGAACACATCGTTTCCGGTAACCGTACTGCTACGGAGCAGAATGTCATGGTCTCCGGCAACCGCAAATCCGTCTTTTGCGCGATTTCCGGCAATAACGGTATTGAAAATTTCGGCATTGGCTTCGACATAAACACCACCGCCATACTCAAGCGCAGTGTTATTCAAAATATACGAGTTGTTTATTCTTGAGCCTGCACTCATCCACACACCACCGCCTCTGTTTTGCGTGGGCGTATTGGCTACTCCGTTTTGAACGGTAAAGCCGTCTAAAACTGCCAATGCTCCCAAATTGACTACACGAAATTGAAGACCGGCATCTAAAACGGTTGGATTTTGAGCATAGTTTCGTTGTCCGAGTTGTGTTTCAGTACCCGTAAAACCGCCAAAAAGTGTCACTTGTTGCGGTACAGCAAGCGTTGCGGAAAGCATGTAAGTACCTTCTCGAACCCAAAGCACCGAGCCGGGCGTTGCGGAAGCAACAGCAGATTCTAACGTTGTAGCATTTGCCCAATCGGCACCCGTACCCGCTCCGGAAACGGTGGGACTTACATGGATTTGAGCAGACATGGCAAAATTTGCCACAAAAAAGATTATTAAAATTAACGACTTTTTCATTATATATTTTTTTTGATTTTTGATTTGGTTAATTTCCTCTACCGGTGGAGGTCAGAAGGTGCAAACATGTTTTTTAACATAGATGAATACAAAAAATCCACTCTCCTTAATCCTCCGCCGAGGAGGAAATTTTCTCATTTTTTTACTTTCATATTTATTGCCAGTTTCGGCGAACACTAGGATCATCCCTGTTCCAAAGCGGAATAAAATAATTTATAGAAACCTCGTGAGAGCCTCTTTGAAACGGACCAATAACGCCAAAATTCATATCAAACGAATAGCCAATGCGTAAACCTTGGATCAGTTCAGCCATAAAAACAAGTGATACGGCACGCTGCCCGGTCATAAAGTTGCTGCCGATAAAAAAGCGATTATCGTAAACTAAGTTCGCGCCAATACTGCCCGATACAGGAACATTTTGTTTGTAGCGTACAAAAAAATGAGGGCGGAGATCCAATTCACGACTGAGCGAAAAATTGTATCCACCCATAAGGAAAAACTGTCTGTTGACCTGTGAGTACCAAGTTTCCCTACCATTCACCACCACATCTACCAGATCAAATCTGGGCATGGTCAAATGACGTACCGAAACACCCAGATAAAAATCTTCGGATTGAAGATAAGCACCCAGATTCATATCAAATCTGTTGGACACCTGCCTGCCTTCGCCATATAGCGGATCTGTGGGGTGCATCACAAAATCAACCATATCCCAATCGGTAACCGAATTAAACAATCCGGCTTGAACACCCAAACTCAAAAAAGTGGCTCTACCCAAAAATATCTTATGAGCATAAGTTACATTGGTCATGTGAACAAATTGAGGTCCCCAAACCTCACGCTGATAAATAAAACCAACAGCGTTGCGCTGGCTCCGAAAAGGAGCATGAACGTTAAAGTTGATTAAACTCGGCGAATGCGGAATACCCATCCATGCTTTGCGAATACTCAAATTTGCAGAAAACAAATCATAAGCACCTGCAAAGCCCGGATTGAAGATAAGTTGATTTCCGGCATATTGAGCCAAAGGTGTACCCGTTTGGGCTTTTGCAATGCCTGCTACTGCAAGAAAAATTATTAAAATTATTGATTTTTTCATTATTTTTGATTTTTGATTGGGCGACCGCAGGGATCGCCCGTACGTTGTTATTGTTTTATCTGCTTCCTGATCCTCTGACGATTATCCAACCTGCGACCGGTGGCGCGCCTTCAGTTTCAACGATATAGTAATAGGTTCCATCCGGTACGAGTCGTTCTCTGCGGTTGTGACCACGCCAAACTCGATCACGGTTGTTGTAATTTTCAATGGTGATGATTTCTTCGCCATAACTGCTGATAATCGTTACACGATTTATCGGGAAAAGTTCGATGTTTTGAATATAGACAAAGTCGTTTAATCCATCGTCGTTAGGTGTGAGAAGTATAGACGGCATCACACGTTCGAATCGGCACGGCAAAATTATATATTGTTGTTGTTCGCAACCTCTCGAATCGGTCACTACTAAACTGTAAATCCCTTTAGGAACACCAAACAAATTTTGACCGTACGAAGTGAAAGTCGAATCCCAAAGGCTTGTCCACTCAAAATAGTAAGGTGGTGTTCCGCCGACGACAGTCACATTTATACTACCGTTTGTACAATATTCGTTGTCGGCAATAATAATTTGAGATGTGATTTGTAGCGGAGTTACAGCCCCAATAGTTACCGAAGCCGATCCGGTAGCGCCCAGAGAATCCGTAACAACTACGCCGTAAGTGCCGGGATTCAGATTTTCAATCAAAGCCGTCGTTGCTCCGTTAGTCCAGGCAAACGTAAACGGCTCAACTCCCCCATCGAGAACCGTAACCATAGCCCAGCCATCACCATGATGGCAACCGTAATCACTTTCGATGTTAAGCGTCAGAGCAGTTGGAGCAGTAACATTGACCGTTACCGTATCAAACAACGTTCCGCAAACCGCAGTTTCCCACCTTGCAACGTAAGTTGTGGTTTGTACCGGCGAAACCAGTAAGTTTGCAACTACATCCGAAGTACCGGCAATAAGCCATTCCGTAGCATTCGGAGTAGCCCAAAGCAAAACGCTCTCCCCCGGATTGATGGTTGTGTCTTTAGGGCCTGCCATGAAATCAGCCGGCGACTCAACTTCAATCGTAATCGTATCTCTAACCTCGCAAACACCCGAAACAAAAACTCCAACATACGTTTGAGCAGCTTGCGGAGTTATAGGCATAGACACATGTGTTCCATCAAGCAACTGCCAACGTGATGCATTTGGAAAGGCGGTCAAATGAATAGTTGTTCCGCCACAGATTGGAGCCTGTGGAAGTATTTCGAAAGTCGGCAAGGGCTGAACAGTCAGTATTAAATCAACAAAAACATCGCCACAAATCGGATCCCACGCATGAGCGCGGAAAACATCGCTTGTCATGGCTGTAATTGTTGGGTCGTGTGGCAGGTTTTGATTGTCGGAAAGACGCTCCCATACAACAAAAGCCGGATCTATATTGGTTTGCAAATGCACCTGTGTTCCCTCGCAAACCGTTAAAGCATATTGACGAAAAGCAACAAAATCTGCAAAAGGCAAGGTCAGGTCGGGCGGATTTACAGTAATGGAAACCTCTCTTCGAACAACACAACCCGTAGCGATATCCGTTCGCTGTGCGGTATAAATGGTTGTCGCATTAGCGGGTGGAGTAACGGTGATGTTTCCTGCACCCAACGGATTGTTGTTGCCATCAAACCACTGATCAGCAGGCGGCGTTGAATAAAGCAGTATAACTGATCCAACACAAAGTGCTGCATCAGCCCTAACATCTAATTGAATCTCCGGAACAGTCAAAACAAGAGTGTCGGTATCGCAAACTTCGTTGTTTTGATTAAAACCGACCAACACCAAAGTTGTGGTTTGGGTCGGACGAATAATTGAACCGGTCGGAAGTTGAGTTGTTGTCCCTGCTAAAAACCATCGAGCTTCTACAGTTGCTTCGTTTATCAATAAACGGTAAGGATCGCCGCTGCAAATTGTACTGTCTGCGTGTGTGAGCACTCTACAAGGCAACCCACTAACAATGATTGATACCGGTGCTATGACTGTATCCGCACACACACCATTGGTTGCAACGGCAAAAAACTGCATAGATGTCGTGATGTTGGTAATGGTTGTATTTAACACAGCTGTTTCCATATCGCTTTCAAACCAAAATACTGTTCCGATAGATTCTATAACATGTAAGGCAACATCCTCGCCCGAAACAATCGTTGTATCATTCATCGCTACAAGCATAGGTCTTAAATCAACATCTAAGCGGACAACATTCGATGTGTCATTACAGCAAAGGCCGAAGACAATGACCCGGTAGTAGCCGGTATCCGCCATAGAAACATTCGGTATGGCAAGAGTTGGAGCGGTGCGGCCGACAAGATTCTCACCATTGCGCTGCCACTGAAAAGCAAGTGTTCCGGGTTCGCCGTCGGCTTCAACAGTGAGCAAAACATCCCCGCCCTCACAAACACGACCTGACAAAAAAGGTTGAGTAGTAATTACCGTCGGACGAACAGGAAATTCAAATGCACCAATATCCAAATCTTCACAAGACACACGAGGATTATTGTCCAAATCAAGCGTATCAGAAGCGTTCAAAAACACTCTGCTGCCGGCATCAAAAGCCCAACTACCCATATCAATCCTAAAACCGCTCGAAAACGGCGTTCCCATAAATTGATGGACATTGTTGTTACCAAGGGGTAAAACCGAATCCGAAAGTGAGTAGCTTACAGCAACTCCGGAAGAAACCGGCACTGATTCCGCATTTTGAAAAATAATCGTGTTTCTTACCTGAGAATTTGTGCCTACACGAACAGCTGTTTGCGAATACGCAAACGGGGGGACTGAAAACAGTAGCAGTAAGCAAACTGCTATAATTGGTAATTTTTTCATTGTTTATTTGGGTAGTTTGATATTACTAGTTTGATAATTTAGTAGTTTAATATGAAGTGTCAGCAATGAACTCTACAACTATTTCTACTCTGCGAAGCGAAGGCAGAATCACGTCTTGAAGTTCGGGGTAAATCGCAAGCATGCTGCGTAGTTCTTCTTCACGATGATTACGATCTATGTTTGTTTCGAACACGCGAAGGATTGCTTCTCTATCCCGAATATCTGACGCCCTAATTGCTGTCAAAAATCCGTTCCAATCTTCGCCCATATATTCAACAATTATAGGAAAGTCTTGTTTGATGTCTCTCGCTGTAACTCTTCTTTCGCCTCTTGGTAAATTTCTGTTATGTTCTCTTACCATATCGTCAACGGCCCGGGCGTATTGTTCTCTAAAAAATCTTTCGCCGGCTCTTGCTCGCTCCGTTCCTAATCTTGCGTTGCGAGCTTCACCGCCTTCGGGAGATGCCCACCCTAAAATTCTAACCGATGCGATTTTTTGTCCGGTTCTTAAAAATTCGTCATTTATTTCCCTTGCTAATCTTAATTTTTCTTCGCGGTTTCTACCATAGTTTATGTTTACGTTCGATAAATCTCTTTCAAAGAAAAGAACGGATTTGACAAAAATATGTCCTGTTTCCGTGCAAATATTGCTGCCTAACGAAAGTCCAACATCGGCCAAATTCGTTTCTCGTGATTCGGCATCAGCTAAGTTAACTTCTTGCGGTACTATTCTTACACCGGAAGCAATCGTTATTTCTTCTGTTGCACCGGCATTTCTAAAAGTCATAGCCTCCACCGCCGTTGCCGGGACATTTCCCCTTGCCCGACGTGCCGGAAATACTACCGGATGTACAACCAAACGAGCCTCTTTAAGTTCGGGCGTAAACGGCACTTCATCGGTGTAGGCGAATCTCCCGCCTATTCTTAAAATAGTCCCTCCTTGCAAATCTGTTACAGATTCCCCTATCAAAACTATAGGCCTAAGTAATACACTTCCGCCTTCGTGTTGTAATTCGGGCTGAAAGACCATACCGGCTCTTCTGTGAAAATAATTCGGAGCAAATTCTCCTGTGATTCTAATTTGCAGCACATCGCCATCGGTTACCATCGGATCAGGAGTTTGAACATATCGAACATCTGTCGGATGGTTATTTATCATGTTGTTCAAATTCGTACAACCGGTTGCTAAAGCACTTATGATTGCAAGTGCTGTTAAAATTTTGAAAAAATTATTATTCATCGTTTTGTATTGTTTGATATACTTACCCAGTTATATGGTCAGTGGTTCGTTCAAAAAAAAAGCGTATCAACATCCAGTTAGCGGATACAGCGTAAATGTAAGCCATCGTGCTTATAGTCACGATCCAAAGGACTAACAGTACCAAGATGACCAAATGCCAAACTAATCCCAAAGTTTATGCCTCCTTCCGACAACGACCAATAATCGCCCCACCGATTTTGATACGATAGCATGCCGGTGGGATCGCTGGCACCGCCAAAAGCACCACCCCACCGATTAATATAATTATCTACAATAAATTGCGGGCTGACGCTTCTACTCCTTCCATTGCCTCCCAAGGCATGATCTAAATCCATAAAATCTTGAGCAGTTGGAACTCGCCAAGGATAAGGACAAAGCTCGTCTCTCAACTCATAAACGGCAAGCCAAGAAAACAAGTCGCCCGGAAAGCCCGGATTGGAACGGCAGTCAACATAGAACGTCCATACGCCTCCTTCTTGAGTGCCTCCGTTAAACGTAGTTTTTTGGCAACCGGAAGCCGTAACGGCATCAGACCAAATTTGAGAAAAACCTCTTCTGCCTGTGATTGTCCACGTTCTATCAGTAGCAAAGCTCACTACACCAAGACTTGTCAGCCATCGACCATCAACAACAGTGCCTGTGGGTTGATAAAACATGGTGTCTACAAATAAAATAGTGTCTACATAGGTAATAACTATAATTGGGGGAACATTTTTTTCCGGACTTCGGCGAATAATAATGCTATCTGCATCGGTGATAGTGAATTCAACAACGTTTTGTCCTTGATGGATAACCATCGTGCTGTTTTGTTGTGCAAAAACAACAAGCGACAAAACTATGGCAAAAATAGTAATAGTGATTTTTTTCATTTTATATTTATGTTTATTTTTTATATTTCGAGACCAAGTTTGCTATATTTTGATTTTTGGTTTAGTTATTTTCCCCGTTAGCGAAGGCAGAAAGGCGGTCGAATTTTAAGCTGTGTATTTAAAAAAAACCACCCTTCCTTAGCCTTCGCTAACGGGGAAAATATCGCAATAGAAAAAACGCCCGTCAGATTGCCAAAAACTGACCGGCGAGGCAAAAAGATAAAAATCAGGAAAACGCGCGCTAAAACGGCTAAAAAACGACTTAATCTAAGCGAAAAAACATGGGGGGGGGGGGGGGGGAGAAAAAAAAAAAAAAATAAAAACAAAAAAAAAGAATAAAAGAAAAAAAAAAAAAAAAAAAAAAAAAA
>Ga0123355_10007649_pt1 | contig 16221 bp, 5 predicted proteins | sample TergutEmb28metaG_3_FD_89872 | JGI IMG/M metagenome (GOLD analysis project Ga0123355, IMG submission 89872) | Embiratermes neotenicus P1 segment gut microbial communities from Petit-Saut dam, French Guiana - Emb289 P1 | ecosystem: Host-associated > Arthropoda: Insects > Digestive system > Gut ...
ATGCGGGAATAAATAACGTTATTTATATGGAACTTTATTCGGGACCAAAAATGGCGAATGGTAGATGCGGGAAAACGATCGATACGGGAACGATAGATCGAGGTTCTACTGTATATATATACAGGGTCTGGCAGAAATACCTGAGGAAGAGAGCCTTCACTTAGAACTCCTGAGAACACTGAACGAGAGCGTCAGGCTTTTGTCAGAAGTCCTCGGCAATCAGCAAGCAGAAATGCAATTGCATTAAGGATGTCTGATTGTACGGTGGGCCAAATGTTGCATGAGGACTTAAATTTCCATCCTTACAAAATGGTTATGGTTCAAGCAATAAATGATCAAATTGAAAAACTGTTTGTGAGGTTCTGTTGAATGCTCTGGATAGTGACGACCTTAACCATGTTCTCATGCTGGATAAAGCAAACTTTCATCTTTGTGGCAGTGTCAATTCTCAAAACTGTCGCTACTGGACAACCAAAAACCTTCGCAATATTCACCAGAAACCTTTACATTCTGAAAAGGTTTTTGTTTGGTGTGGTGTAGCATCTTTTGGGGTGATTGGCCCCTATTTCTTTGAAGACAAGGCAGGCAGGGCAGTAACAGTAAATTCAGCCTGCTACACTGAGATGTTTCGCATATTTCTGGAGCTGGAGTTGCAGAGACTTGGTGTTGAAACCCAGACACCCTGGTTTCAGCAAGGTGGGGCTATGCCTCACACTGAGGACTGCAATGCAAGTCCTCAATGAGATGTTCCCAGCTTGCATGATCTCACAAAGAGGGAATACTGAATGGCCTGCAAGATCGCCCGATGTCAACGCCTGCGACTTCTCCCTCTGGGGATATCTCAAAAGCAAGGTGTACAAAAAGAAACCAGGACAACAGTGGACTTGAAACAGAGCATCAAGGATGAAGTAGCAGGAATTTCTCCCACCATGCTGCAACGAATGATGCAGAACTTCCAGCAACACTTGTGGGAATGTGTTGACAAGGGATGCCACCTCACAAACATTATATTCAGGAAGTGAATATTGTAATTAAAATGCTTTGAGATAAAGACAATTTTAGTAATAAATTTACGTAAAAAGATAGTATACTTTTCATTTTATTTTCACTTAAAAATCATCAGGTTTTTGTGCCGGACCCTGTACTTGGACATGAAATTATATCATAATGCCATATATATACTCGGACATGACATGTACCATAATACTATGTATATACTTGGACATGACATTGTACCATAATGCCTGTATTCTACATCTGGCTTCCTGATTATGGATCCTCATGGCCCGAGGCACGTAGTAGAGCTTTTGTGAAATTAAAATAATAGCAAGAGTGCATTCAATTATTTTAATAGTAATAACTGTATCACATTGCACAGTACAAACAATGTAAAATTTCGTACAGTTTTGACATTTTGTGACTGGTTCTAATGAGTTTGGTTGAGACCACTTGGCTGCAAGTCAGGTCCCCCCACTGTCCTGCTATTGCTGTCAATTACAGCTGAGGCAAGTACTTTCATTAAGTGAGGTCGGTATGTTCATTTTTTGGAGTGAGACTCTTCATTAATCATTTAAGGAATTTTATGCTTCAAAAAGTGTTTGTGTTTTATTAAAATTGGTTTCCATGCTTTTTATACTATTGGCCACTACTATATATTTTATTGCTTGTATTTCATAACTTTTTGGAGCCAAGTAGATGCTTTACATTGAAAATGAACAGTGGAATTCATGATTCTAATATTTGTGACAGTTTTATTTGGCCTAAGTAATCATTAAATATCATCCTGCCATAACCTGAAGGTAAGGAATGATGGAAATTATATTAGAGGTATTAACTGTTCATGAGTAATTTCCAGATGCAATTACCATACAGTGCTACAGTATATATTTGTTACAGTATATATTTGCCACTAAACTTCACTAGCATATAGAATACTACTAGCAGTAAGCTTTAGATACACTACATGGCAACTTTAGAATTTAATAGACAGTAATTTGTGATTTGAAAATTGACAATAAAATATACACATAAAGGGTTACAATTTGGCCTTCACTAAATTTTTGTACATTCATTGTGGAAGACACAAGGCATGCAGATTGGCAGGTAAAATTCTTATTTCCGGATATGTGACACTGAATGACATGGTCAAGCAATTGGCACTCCTTTGTATTAGGGAGGCTGTGGGTTCAAGCTCCATTGATTTAGTATCCTGACCAATGTGATTTGTGGCTTTCCTTGAGTCTTTTCAGGCAAATGCTGAAGAAATACTTCAAATAAGGCCATGACATCTTCCTTCCAGATCCATTTCATTTCATAATTTTGCAAATCATCCTACTTATTGGCACTGTATAGTCTGATGTATTGATGGTGTCATGAAGTAGACTGAATAAATATATAGGAAATGGTGTGCAACAGTTTTGAACAGAATAGCAAGTAGCAAGCATTGTGTGGGTGTAAGCTAGACTTATATCTTTTGTGCACCAATTTTGCTTACTTTGCTCCTTCCCTAGATGTTTTTACTTTATGTGAATTATCTAAAAGTACAGTTCTCTCCATGTCTGTCTTCCCCAAAGCCACCCCACAGTCTGCCTCACATTCTATCCTTCTATCACCTTTCAACACATACATACACATACATGTCATAAACTGTACAGTGTGTGTTTCAGTACGCTGCCATATTCATCAGTGCCATATTTGCTAACAGTGCTTGTACAAGTGCTTGGCAAGAATACTGTGAAACAGCTGGGCCATCTGAGTATCCATTGTCTAAACTGTATACCATTTACTTGTTTACAAAATATGTTGTTAGACCTGGGAACATATTTTGTAAATGAGATTTTAATTTTTAGTAATCTAAATGTTCTACAGTTCAGATAGTGGGTATTGCAATGACCCAGTTCTTCAACAGCATTTTGCCAAACACATGTAGAACCTTTGCTAGCATCGAGGAAACTAGTGATGGTGTTGAAAGTGCACCAAAACCATTCATATATTTTGACATTTGTTGTCATGCAGTTAATAGGGTATTAAATTTTACTGATACTGATGCTGATCTTGAAAGGTATTTCTTTGTACTTGTAATTACTTTTTGTTTCTTGTTCTTCTGGTTTTTCCATCTGTTCTTAAATTTTCATCTCAGCTGCCATTTTTCAATTGCCTACCATAATTTTTGTCCTTGTAGCTGATATGTTCTTTGATATGGGAATGCAGTAACTATTAAAAGACATATTTTTTTTTCCTCTCTTAGGCATTTTCATTTTTGTGATTACTTCTTTTACGATTTTGCTTGTCACTGTTCATTTTGATATATTTTATTTGGTTCCAATGTAGGTGTAATCTGTATATGTATACACATGTGTGTAGATTCATTATTTTATGTGACAACTGTCATGTCCTGTTAGCTTGTCTATCACAGTAACAGAGCTTACTCTGCCAACTGATGATGTGCACAGCATTTTAGAGGCTGGAAGTCACAGACAGTAGGTTTTGGAAACAGTAAGGACCCTGTACAACAGTTTTTGACCTTTCAATGTCTTGTCCTTAATTTGCTACTGTCATTCCCAGGTACTTGAATGTCTCCAAAATACAGCGATCTGCTGCATAATTACACATAATATTTCACATTTTTTGTTTTAGTATACAATTGGCAGGGGCAAGGAGAATGTTATTCAGTGTCTCAGCCTGCATGTCTCCAGACAACATTGCAAAATTCTACAGAGAGGTGAAAATCTTACAGTTGTTGATTTGGCAGTAAGTATCTTAGTTCGTATGTGTTATTAAACATTTTTTAATGCCTTTACTACTTCTGTACTTGGAAAACCAATTTAGAGGTTCTGTGGTTTGCTGTAAGGTGTTTTGAATAATGTGTAAAGAATTGAAGTTCTTAACAATACAGATTTACGTAAACAGGGACATTATTTTGTCTAACAGCCAGCACTTACCACTTCCTGTCAGTTTGCTAAACTTATACAATTATTGATATACAATTAACGTGCTTTTTATATATGACGCTTGTCTGCAAGCTGAAGGAAAACATTTCTAGCACTTTGCTATGAATGTGGTGAGTAAAAACCTAGTATAAACTGCAGGGCATTGAGCTAAAATGCTTGGACCCTGGCTCATGACAAATTGGAACAGCAGTGAGCACTGTGTGCCCAGTGTCAGTTGAAGAAGCCTGAATGAAGTAGTGGTGAGAACTGTCAAATAAAATAATGTCCTTGTACAAGCAAGAAACCGTAGCGATTGAGCTGATGTAATCGACTTTATGAAATTGTAACAAGAAATAGGACTATAAGCACTAAATTTGGTTGATTCAGAAGTCTATATCTGCAGTATGTTTAAGTCAGTTGGACTGTGAGTGATGTGTAAGAGTTGTAGTTATTGACTGGAAGGATATCGCACATTATGCAAATCAGAGGAGGTTAAACTGGTAAACTGCATAAAAGGATGCTGAAGAGTGCATGCAGAAGTGACCACGTAATGTGGGACTCATTTTTAAGTGTACTTTTCTACTGAATGCTTTGTTTTATGTGTGATTTCAGGCTTACGTTGCGAAATAACTGAGAACCGCACTCTTCTGGGTTACTACGCACCAAGTAGTGGCTGTGTAATAACTCAGAAGAACATGGTGCTGAATGCTTTGTTACTTGAAATGTAGTGCATACAATTTAGGAGAAACATTATCAGTTCTCATCAGAATGATTTTTTCTATATCTTTTTTTAATCATTAGAGCAAACACATCACTTTTAACACTATGCATTTATCTACTAGTGTTCAAAATGTTGTGTTTGCTGTGATAATAAAAGAAGTTATCAATTAATAGACAAAATGGGATTATGATACAAAAAAAATTCTAAGTCTTACAAATTCTACAAATACAAATTTCAGGTTTTTCCAGCAGTATTTCTGAGGATGCAGGGTTTTTGGGTTATGACACTGTCATTTGGTAAATGTTTCCCAATGTTTTGATGGCACATGGTGCCTTTGAAACGCTAGGAACCAATCACAGACTGACACAATGTCAAATCTCTGAACACCTGAATCATTATATAAATTCTGCTATATGAAAGTTACATTATATTTCAAAACTGTTACTATTTATGTCATATGGTGTAGCATACATTACATGTATTTTATGTAAATATTGTATTTTCTGTGCTTCTCCACAAAGGTAAATGTATGAAGTTACTTATGAGTGTGCCATGAAAAGTTATGGAAGAGTGGTGGTATAGCTGCACTCTATTGTAATAACCTGAGCATAACTTGTAGGTGAGTGGTCAGCTTCGTGTCTCCACTACTTTACACCCATGGAAAGGGCCCCTGAAACCTGCTGAATGGGATGCAATGTAGCCCTCAGAACTGATCTGGATGCTATGGAGAAGAGAAAATCTCTTTTGTCCCTACTGGGAATCAAACAGTGATCCAGAGTGTAGCCCAGTCACAATACAGAGTGACCTATTTCATTTCCCCTTTCCATCTCTCCATAATGGAGAGATGGAAAGGGGAAATGAAATAGGTCACTCTGTATTGTATAGTTTGCCAGTGAATTGTCTGCCTATTCTCAATCCTTTCTGTCCCTCTAAGAATGTTTGTGCTTAAATCTGTGAAGAATTTACTGTATGTTGTAAGCTAAATTTAATGCAGTTCTCCCATGGCTATTTCACACTGAAAGCAATTTTCTTTTGATCTCTGCCCAATTGAGGTGACGTAAGTCATGAAAGTCCTGTCTCGGCCCCACTCAGTGAATTGTGTTTTCCAGAGTGGACCCTATGGGGCCCCACAATGACAGCTTCTTGGTTCCGTGTCCCAGTCTGTTTACTCTCTCATATTAGTGTTTTCTTCTTATAGAGTTCAAATGGGACATATGTCAACAAATCTCGAATTCTTACTGAGTGGGAGTTCCAATTACAAGAAGGGGATCTGATTGGTATTGGTGTTAGTGAGACAGCGAGCTCGGATTGCTATGTGTACCAACTTAGTAAGGTAATGCTGCAGTTGCCGTTTAGTTGTCTATATATATATATATATGGCAAAATTTAGGATCTTTGCTGTGTATGTTGACACTTTTAATTTTCGTAGTTCTTGTTAGATATAAATGTCTCATTATATTTCCTGTAAAAGTAGTTGGCCCAAAGAAAATATTCTTTGTAATACACTACAGTAATTTTTATTAACTTTTCCCATTATACACACATTGTGAAATAAAATGGTGGATAAAAGAGCTACATGTGTTTCCATTGTATATTTCCAAAGGAACCAATAGTTCTTTACTGTGTTGAATAATGAGAAATAATAGTAGAAATTTATATTCACTAACACTGAAAAATATAAACAACATTCCATTGAAACAGTACCAGTGTTTTTAAATTATGTATTTGGTTTGTAGCATACACAAGGTTAAAAAGCCATATTGCTCATGCTAGTTTAACGTTTAGAAGTCTTGTAAAAGCTTGCTAATATGAAAATAATAAGAAATGTTGGAAGGATACAATACAATACAATACATCTTGTGATTTCTGTCCATCATATGTTACAAAAATGTTAAAGAGTTGTGTGAGAGAATTTTGGTGACCAGATTACTTTATAGTTATCTTAGGGGTAAAGGGGCATGCTAGCAAGAGTGTGCTGTGCAAGTCCCACCAAGTATTTTGTATCTTTTAGTGACAATCTGTGAATGTCCTCCTGGCAGAGAGAATGTTTAATAAAGAGGCGTAATGCTGCCTCGCTGTTCAGAGGCAAATGCAGCCATGCCAGCTGTAGCTGTGTATAGTGGTAGGGAGCTCTGGTCTGTACTGTAGGAACAAACCATTGTAAGGTAATACAGTTGACATATAAAACTGACCAAAACAAGCCACCAAAGACACAACATTTGCAAAGAATACCCTGCAGTGTGTTGAATGTGCATGATCAGATATGGCTATTGACAGTTGCAAAACACACATTATATTTACCCGAATATAAGAAATAATTTTTTTCCTTATTCATCACCTGTAAAATAGAAGGGTATTATAGATATTTTCCTGAAAACTTAAGATTGTTAAGAAGTGTTATCATATCGTCAGGGTCATCTTATATTTGGGTAAATGCAGTGTGCAAACGTACCAACACTGGTGTCATTATTTGTCATGAGTATAACAGCACCTTGAAACATGAGAGAGTAGGCAATACACAGTCACATGAATTTGAAATGTTAGAATGCTGGTCTTCTGTAATGTGATGATATGTTGTTTTGTGCATGGTTTCCAACATATTGGAGGATTGTAGTGTCTTCAGCTGGAAGGTTCAAGCTATCCAAGAAGAATTTCTTCCTGAACTTCTTGCTTCTGAAGGCATGTTCACTTGCTCAAAAATTTGAATAGTTTAAGATTCCAGTCATCTTGGATGTGGCACTGTGTCATTGTGCCAGAGCTTTCTTCTTGGACTGCTTGACCCTAAAGGTTAAGACTGTATGGTCCTTTGAAAGTTCATGAACTGCTCACCAACAATATGGTGTCACAATTCAGCAGACCTGCATCCTCACTAACACCACTGTGAGAATCTCAAATTTTGCTAATAAACCTTATCTTAAAATTTTATTTTCTTACAGAAGCTTGTACCCCAATTCTGTACCTTGCCAGATTCAAGTACAGGTGCTCATGGAATGGTTATCATTACGGATTCTGATTCAGAAAGTGGTGACCAGGATAGCAGGGAGGCTGAAGCAAAGGCCAGCAAGAAGCAACCTGTGAAGACGGAATGTTGTATCAATCCAATAGTTCCAAGGCTGGGAGATGCCACAGTGAACCTGGAAACATCTTCCAGTGTATCTGTGATAAATTCTTATTTGTCTTCTGACAGTGGGAAAAGAGAAAGGAAGAGACAGTATGAAGAGCCTGAAGATGTCCAGAGTAAGGAATTGGACACAAAAACAAAAGCAAATGAAGATAGTCATATTTTACCAGTATCGTGTTCTGTTGATGTTGGTTACGTTTCTAATTGCGAACGAGTGCCAAAATCTAAGCCAGGTGTACCTGTAGATGATAAAGACGTAACATGTGACTTACACAGCAGTGCAACCTTTAGAGAAGAAAACATAGAATGTTTAAACGAGCCTGTAAAGAAGAAACACAAACAGACTGACCAAAGTGTAGGTGGAACACATGTATCAAGACTGAGTGTAGTTTCCAAAGAATGCAAAGGAAATAAATCTTTTATGGTGACTGGTGGTGGTGGATTTGGAAGACATGAGAAGTCGCGTCCATTGACTGGATCTCCGGTACTTGCCGTTAGTAACACTATTAGCAGTCATGTTGATGGTGATGATATTCAATTACCTGTGCAGCACCCAGGCATTTCATATGGTGATAAAAACAAATCTAAGTTGAGAATCTCACCTGTTAAGTGTCATGATAAATGCGCAGAAAGGTCACAAGTTTTAGAACATCTTCCTCTTGAAGCTGAAAATTCACCAATAGAAATTAGTATTTCTGATGATAAGGAACAATTGGTGGCTAAAAAGGAGCAGAAAAAGCCAAAGAGGTGGCATATCATTTCTGTATTTTCTTCTTCAGACGAGGATGTTGAAATAGACGGTTGTCAGCAACAGTTGGAGTCGCCTGAACAGACCATGGGAAACGGAAGGTCTGGCGTTCAGGTACTGAAAGGAGATAGTTCCAATTCTGATTGTAGACAGTTTGAGAAAATTAGCACAGGATCCATAGATGAAGTTTGCACAAGAAGCCAGAAGTCACATACACCAGTCCAAAATAGTGTTAGTTCTGTGAGTGAATACAAAGGCAAAAGCATAGCAGAGGTCAGCAAAAATGCAGATGGTTCAGGTTCTGTGGAAGAGAGAACTCTCAGTGAGGAATTGTTTGTCCAAATATGCCAAAACAAATCAATTTTGAAATCAGAAAGGCTTGTTGAGAATATGTGTCAATCAGATGATTCGGGTGTATCAAAGCTTGCAAATGATTCCTTAAGTTACACGCTTGTTGAAGATGTAATTATTGTAAGTGATGACAATGATGAAGAATTCCCATCATCACAAATATTCGATGATCAGAAGCCTTCCACAGAGTTAGTGAAAGCTGAAGGCAAGGATGCAGCCCACGAAGATCAAGTATTTCATAAGGATGAAGATATAGACGAATTGGTGCTTGTAGATGATGACTCAGATTTTGATGATATTTGGTTCAAGAAACTCTCACAGCAAGACCTTGAACCTGAACCAGTCTCAGAATTACCGCCACAACAATTGCCAGTAGAGACAAGAAGAAGTGACATGGGTCCAAATGAAGGGTCTGTGAAGGATACCAGTCAACCACAAGTTGCTGTCGATGGTGAAGGGATAGAGAAGGTGGCAGGTAATTTGTTGAAAACAAGTCATGAGATTAAAGACAAGTATAAAGAACAAGTTAGCAAGCATACAAATAATGCAAAGACATTGATAATTGATGCACCACCATTGCCACCACGACGAGCTTTTCAGCGAGGCATTTCTGCAGAAGCAGCAACACGTTTGTACCAGGATCAAATGGATATTTGCCAGCAAGTTGTGAAACCTAGAAACATTGTCAGTAATGCTACTGGTAAGAAAAAAACTGATTCAACGAAAAAGAAAGTCAAACCCCGTTTATCCATAGTTGATGATCCACGTAACCTCACTGCAAAACAAAAGAAGCAAATTGCAGATAAACGTAGGGAAAAGCTCAAAGCCATTTCTGAGAAGGAGAAGATGGTTGTTGCGGCTTCAAGAAAAGGTTCTCTGAAATCGCGCGCGGAAGTGAGAATAAAAGTGACTAACAAAAATAGAGGAGCTTTTTTGGTGGAAGGGGCTGAGTCCACAAGTGGTAGTGCACAAGTTTCAAATGTAGTTGATACATCAGTTTTATCATCTACCACTAAAAATAGTGCTCCACAGCCCAAGAGACGTGAGGCAAGATCATCTTCTGCCCCAATAATAAGTGTTAAAGCTCTTCCAAAAATTCCTAGACTATCTGAGCGGCCTTCATCTATTAGTGTCACTGAGCCAGAGGTGCCTTCCAGTGCAAAGGTAGAAACCACCTCATTGGACAGGTTTCCAATACCTACGAGTTCCTTTCTGACTGTCCCTATTTTAAAAACATTTGTGCCCACAAAAAACCCAAAAGAAAAAAAGAGAGTGTCTTTTAAGAGTGGTAGTGAAATGGTGCAGATGTGTGTCATACCAGTGGCTGAGGATTCACGCCTTCTGCCCGTTGCGCGTAAAAAAGACGCTCCAACCCCGAGAAAGGCTGTCACTCAACAGCTGCAACAAAAGGGTCCAGATTTGGAGGACGTTTTGTATCATATATTGTGTTGGAATCCAAAGTGGCTGACGGTGAGCCATAAGTGTATTCATATCATTAGAATTAGATTGATATGTGGGCATTCAATGCTCCCACTTTATCCATTACCTCGTAACACTTTCAGGATGGTTGTAATACACTTAAGTTGAACTGAAGGTGCTGTTACAGCTGGGTGTCATACAACTCCTTTAAGACTATGATTCTGCTGCATCCATTCTGACTGACTGACTGCTGTTTATGAGTAAAACATCTTGAAGTATTTTCTTGTATTTCTGTGTCCAAAAATGTGCATGTATCTTACTTTTCCCACCTGTAATTCTCTGAAGGATGTACCATTATGTTGTGGTTTCCTAAGTTGCAGGCTTGGCTATGTACCAGTGTCTTACAGCAAATATACTGATATGGTTATGTGTTTACAAGTTAGAAAATCACAGTGTTCAGGTATGGCACATGCAGGTTTACGTATGCATGTCCATATCTGGGCATGCAACTGTGACCTCAGCTGTCAGGTGCCCCAGGGCATTCTGGTGCCCACCATGAATGAGTTAAACAAATACACAAATAGTCTTCCGGTAGGAATTGGATGCAGTGTGTGCAGTCAGCATACACATCTGAGCTTCTGGTTTGTGCTGTCATCTCCATAATGGTACCTTGTGAGAGGGAAGATGCAGGACCAGTGAGGGGTCATCATCAGGAACAGGGTGTAAGCCATTTTTGGGCTTTTTTCATTTATGTGGGTGTTGGCCTCTTCCCATCTTTTCCTTGGTTGACCTACATTTCTTCTGCCAGCCAAAATGAATTTGTAAAGTAACTTGGGAAAGCATGTGTCATTCATTTGTAATACGTGTTGTGTCCACTTTCATCTGTCATCCAAAGTGAGGGACATGTGATTTTAATTGTACCATTGTTTTGTGTAAGTTTGCAATACATTTCAGTAAAACTGGTCTAAATGACCTTCTTTGCAGGAGATACCTCATGTCGTTGACACTCCTGTTTATTCAAAAACCACAAGAAGTCAGCATATGATGGTCTTTGTAGAGTGAAGTAACTTCAGTATTTGTGTTCACAGTCAGTTTGGATTGGCCGAAGAGTGTACAGATCGTGTGTACAGTGCTCTTAATTATTGTAAACTGCACTCAGATTCAGTAACAGGTGAATGGAGAAAAGTGCATAACAAGGAACTTCAAAATTTTTACTCTTTATAAAATATTGTTTGGGTGATGAAATGAAGCCATATGAGATGGGTGTGCATGTGGCATATTTAAAGGAGAAGAAACATACACACAGGTTTAGATGGGGAAGCCTCAGGGATAGAGACCAAGTGAAAGATCTAGGCATAGATGGGAAGATAATATCAATATAGATCTTAAAGAAATAAGATGGGAGGACATGGACTGGATTGATCTGGCTTAGGATAGGGACAAGTGGCAGTCTGTTGTGAACATGGTAATGAAAGTTTGCACTTATCAAATGTGAGGTATTTCTTGTGTATGTGATGGTCCATTAGACTCTCAAGGCCCCTTCTGTACGGAGTTGGTTACACTCAGCTTTACATCTCATGATGTTTGGTTCGAGCCATCATAAGTTTCCACAGTGCTGCCGGCAGTAGCAGTTAATATTGTATTGAAGTCATCCAGCACATTACACCGCTGTCTAGCTTATTCTTTAAACTCCCTTCTCTTCTACACCAGCCAAGAGAAAGCTAAAAGTAAAGTCCCTGTGTATGACACAAAGGCATGTAGGGGAATGAACTTCACCCTTTCTTAACCTCAGCACTGGACGGAAGTCAGTGTCAGCTTTATGCGTGCCCAGGGAAAGAGCCGCCAGTACCCACTGCATAGGAGGCTGCGTGGGCCCTTGAACCAATCTGGACACTTTGGAAAAATGAAAAATCTGCTGTCCCTGCCAGGAATTGAACCCCAGATTGTCAAGCCTGTAGCCTAGTTGGTGTACCAACTACCTGTGTCCTGAAACTTTCCACCATATTTGTTTTGTAAATTCTAGTAATATGTTGGAGTGAGGTGGTTTCTCAAAGCACTGTCGAGGATGCAGGGTGCTTCAAAACATCAGTGACTAAACATCACATTCTGGAAGATTTACTCCCGCAGTATGATAGTATCATACTTTCCTCAGTGGAAAGAGAACCATATTTGTCTGTAAACCACCTGGTTTCAGTGATGTTTTGTTTGTAATGCATGCTGCAGCCAGGTAGCATAGTTGATATAGTGACCATGCTGTGGGCCAGATCAGCAATTTGACTCCTGGCAGGGGCAGGAGACTTTTGTCTTCTGTACGATGTCCATATTTGCCCTAGGCCCCAACCAGTCCAAGTAGCTTGGTGTGAAGTGGCCAGGGTATCAGTTTGACCACTTAGGTCCATCTAGTGCTAAGGTTGACAATGAATAGACCTACATGTGTGTTCTGTCTGTATGGCTTCATGGCATCGACATGGACAGCTTTATCGTGCTTACACATCGCAATGACACTTTGGAGTTCTGGCACTTTGGCAGGGGGGAGCTGCAGGACAGTATCATCTCTCCTATTCCTCGCATGTATATCACTGTTTGTGATGTTAAGAGAGGAGCTAATGCTGTGCTGTGAGGTCACAGTGGCAGAACTATAACTTGTCATGTTGTTGTGCATGGGTGTAGGATTTGATTTGCCACATTAACGGAAGAACATACATAGAGGGAGCTCAAGAGGAGGATGCTGAGGAAGAAATTTGGGCCCAATACTGAGGAAGGAACAGGAGACTTGAGAAAATTGTATTATGGGGAACTTTATGATATGTACTCTGTACCTAATATTGTTTGGGTGATTGTATCATGGAGATGGGTGGAGTATTTGACATGTGTGGGGGAAGAAATAAATTTATGCAGGGATTTGGTTGGGATGCAGGAAGGACAGAGACCACTTTGAAGATGTTATAGTGGATCTTAAAGAAATAGGATGGGATGACATGGAATGGATTAATCTGGCTCAGGATACAGGTAGGTGGTGGGATGTGTGCATGGTAATGAACTTACAGATCCCATAAATTGTGGAGAATCCTGTATGTTTCCTCAAATGTTATCACAGCTTTCATGCCTACAGAACATATTATCAATCTGCTTCCAGATGGATGTAATTATCTTGGGGCATATAAAAGTTAAACAGTAAAGCTGCCCCTGTCCACACCATGAAGGCATATGGGAGAGTGGAAGTATAGCTCCACTCATTCTTAACCATGGCACTAGTCACTATGCTGACAGAGCTATCATAATTTTGTGTTTTGTTGACCGTACACCTTATTACAATCTTTGTAAATAACCAACTTGATGCACAATTTTTTTTTTTCTTATATTTGTTTATTCCAATTCTCTACATGTTTCGAGCAACCGTGTGGTATACAGGTATAGATCTATACCTGCATACCACATGGTCACCTACATAGAGTGACATATACCAGAGGTCGTATTGATACAATTGACTCTCCTGATGATGAGCATTTGGTTGCTCAAAACATGTAGAGAATTGGAATGAACAAATATAAGAAAAAGAACTGCATCAAGTTGGTTACTTATAAAGATCGAGCTATCATAGTTTCCCTGGGAAGTGTAATGTGGCAGAAATAAATTGGAAGTAAAATGCAGACTGCTGTAGCTAAAAACTTTTGAGTATATTTTATTCCAACCATGGTCATGCCAACACAATTTACAGATCAACATATTTTCCAACCAGTGCACTTTGTGATACGTTGTACATAACACATATAAAAACTCCATGTTTTGCAACCAGGTGTCATCCTCAGGGAGTTACTGTAGCAAAGATGTACAAACCAACCTGCTAGTATGTTGTGTATTGTATACAGTTTGTATTGCAACAACTAGTGTTTTAATTAAATTTGTAACTATGAACAAAACATAAATTAGCAGGTTTGCTTGTATACTGTACAACTTCCTGAGGATGGCACCTGGGTGCCAAAACATGTAGGAGTTTTTATGTGTGCTATGTACATTGTATCATGGAGTGCATTGTTCGGAAATGCATTGATTGTAGAAACGTGAATGGTAAAAGTAACATACAATTTATAGATCTTCAGGTTACTAGTTTTGGCTTTTCAGTGAAGCCATCATCAAATCTATTCATTATCAAGATTCATGAAAAAAAAAACTTATAACTGCGTGTGGGATTGATATTTCATTCACTTACAACATATGTAATAAAAATTTACGTTCAAATACACAAAAGTTATATAAAATTGTATGACGAGTATTAAAATTTCCGTTTTAAATACAGATGGCAGGCAGTTTATGTTGACACATCAGGCACAGTACAGTCTTGTGTGTTCATGGCAATGGAACCAGCAGGTATACTGAAGTGAGTCGATTCGGTGTTCATTACATTTCTGTTTTAATGTGCATAATACTCCATGAATTTTTCTAAAACAATATTTATCCTCTTCCTGTTAGTTTCTTGTGGACATTGGAGTGTGTAAATATAGAATTTAAGTAAATTAAATTAGTTTGATAAATCTTATCAATTTTTAGTAAATAATTTTAATAAAAAGGAATACAGGCAGTTTTTACAAATGTACTTACTTGTTTTTGGAACTTTGGGAACTTGTTTGCTTTGTATTTCTATGCCTCTAGAAGGCCAGTGTAAAATAAACATTCATGGATCAATGTTGGTGTGTGTGTGTGCGCGCACACGTGTGTGCGCTGTATCAGGTACGTCTGCCTACTGTGAAATTAGTTACTGATTATGGAGATGTATGTTGGCTGGGTGACTAGTCAAGCAGTTTTCTGTGTTCAGTACTACTTTGAAAATTTTGTTATGGGAGACTGTAGTCTTTTCATTTAGTTTATTTCATTTTTTGCTTTCTCTGTATATACAAATTTTTCTGTTGTGTCCATATGTGTCCCTTGTTTTAATAAAACATCTCATTTTTGTCACATCAACCATCTTCCCAAAGGCATGACCATTCTCCCAGATATGCTGGGCAAATTTTCAGTTGGTATTGTTATTTCTAAATGTTCTTTGTATCGTATTTCAAAATTACTACCTGTCTGGCCTGTATGTTTCTTCCCATAGTCTAAAACAGTTAGTTGATAAATGCCACTGTAGTGGAATTTGTTCTCTTCAATAACTGGGGGCTTTGGAGTCAGGAGTTTGTTAGAGTATTTGTTAAAGCTATGTGTAAGTTGGTTCTTTTGAAGACTCTAGTAATGTAATGCTTTTCATTTCTACAGAAAGAAAAAGTAAACAATCTTTGACTTTGTTCTTGATATTCATTGTCTTCTGTAACATAAATACATTTATTTTGTTTTTATAGAAATTTCTTAATCAACTGAAGTGGAAAGGAATTATTATACAATATGAGAAAAATTCATGGAGTATTATGCACATTAAAACAAATGTAATGAACACCGAATCAACTCACTTCGCTATACCTGTTGGTTCCAGTGCCATGAACACACAAGAGTGTACTGTGCCTGATGTGTCAACATAAACTGCCTGCCATCTGTATTTAAAACGGAAATTTTAATACTCGTCATACAATTTTATACAACTTATATATTTGAACATAAATTTTGTTACAAATGTTGTAAGGGAATGAAATATCAATCCCACATGCAGTTATAAGTTTTTTATATGGCTTATCATATTGAGTAGGTCTGATGATGGCTTAATTGAAAAGCTGAAACTAGTATGTGTGTGTGTGTGTGTGTGTGTGTGTATATATATATATATATATATATATATACAGGGTGTCCCAGGAGGAATGTGCGAGACTTCGGGAGAGTGTTTCTTATGTTAAACTATACTGATATAACCCAAAACACCTATATCCAAAGTTGAACGGTTACGGAGATAATGGCCAGAGAAGTTTGAAACTTTGACAGCTGTTACTCACTTATTGATTACCAAATA
>Ga0123355_10007650_pt1 | contig 16219 bp, 21 predicted proteins | sample TergutEmb28metaG_3_FD_89872 | JGI IMG/M metagenome (GOLD analysis project Ga0123355, IMG submission 89872) | Embiratermes neotenicus P1 segment gut microbial communities from Petit-Saut dam, French Guiana - Emb289 P1 | ecosystem: Host-associated > Arthropoda: Insects > Digestive system > Gut ...
GAGGGCGTGCTTCGTATAAGAATTTTCTTGATGTGTATCCCGCTCGTAAAAAACAAACTAAGTCAACAAACTAATTCAATGACTGAAACACTTCACAGTACGTGATCCTGTAGCCAAAACACACGCGCACTTTATTTCGACCGTCTCAATATATATCACTGCAAAGAGGAACTAAGTATCAACTGTCTGCATATGTAAAATGTCAATCCTAGATTTTCTCAAATTCCAGTGTTATATTTCGGTTCAGTTTCTGCCCTCTTCGATGATTGCCTGAAATCTAAGATAAACAGGATGCATAAATTCGCCCCTACAGATAAATATAGGTAATTCCTGGCAGTTCAGTGAGATAATGATTTTCGCTTAACGTACCACAAGTGAAAACTTTATTCGCAAACTCAGCGGGGGTTGGGGGAGGGTACAATTCCAAATGGAGTTTGAAATATAGGAATAAACAGACTGATCTGTAAATATTAAAGCGTTAAACCAGCTGAAAAAATATAGCATTTCAATGCGTTAACACTTGTTCCAACTTCATACTAATAAGTCTGACTGAATGTTAATTTCTGAGTCAGCACTCTCCATTGTCTGTGCGTAAGAGAACCGGGTTCCTGTCTCCAAACCGGATATCTGAAATGGTTTGGGACAGCGAGAGTGAAGAAGCAGGGGAATCGAGTGACTGCATCATTTATTTAGGCAATGGAATTTTATACATTTTTAGACAACCGCTTATATATCTCTGGTTTAGTTACTCTTAACTTCACGGACTAAGAAAATATATAGACTCGATTCCTTCTAGTGGGAAAGTATATTGGAAATGGTGGCGTTAGTCGGTAGACCCAAGCAGAACTCAACAAAGTTTGGTCAGTCTCGGTTCGTGACGGGACACAGCTAAAATGTAGCGTGTGAACTGCGATTGGTGTGAAGAAAAAGTTGGTAGTGAAGTTTTCAGAAATTATGGGTTGCGTGTGAAGTAAGATATGTTTCTGTCATTGTCAGGCAAAGACATTACTCCACAAATCTTCACGCTGAAATTTCCTGTGCATACATCAGGCCCGAAACAGAAACATAAGTAAAATATGTTGAGAATTATAAAACTTTTAAATTAACTTCCTGCGTGTAGGCACTAAATATTTCTACGGAATCAGTGGCGTACCCAGGACTTTTGTTGGGGGGAGGGATTCAACAAATTCAGTTGAGAGGACAGAGAGAATGGGGATCTGTGGGCGGTAGCCCACTAGTCAGAGGTTTTGGAGGCAGCTGTAATTTGGTACAAGAAATTTCATTTATTATAGTAAAATTTTCTTAATTTTTTGATACTTTAAAATTATTTATGATGACAGCCACTTTATTCGTCATTGCTAATGTAAAACAATTGCGAACCGACGGTAGTTTTAGAATATTACTGACTTTTTCCGAACAACTTGGGGTGTTGGCGTAATAAAATCAGGAATTTTTAACATTTTTCACAGTCGGGTTGGGTTTGGCACGATTTTGGAGGGTCTTCCGAATTTCGGGGGGGATTGAACACCCCAACACTCTCCCCCCGGTAACCCACTGTACTGAAATTTTCTTGAACTGAAATATTTCTGATTTATTCGCAACAGTGCAGATTATTGAATTGTTTCATCACCTTCGGTTAACAATTTATATACGTCTATAGGAACCACGCGCAACAATTTAAAGGGCCGGCTAATATAAACACCGTACGGTGGGCACGAAAACTAAATTCATTGCCGTAGTATAAAGGTTAACCGTTTCCAAGAAAATTATCGGGACTATAGGATATTTGTGTATCAAGGTCTCGGGTGTGACGACATAATGTACGAAAGTCAAGTCGACACTTCCAAACATCTTAACCTACTCTACGACGATGTCGAAAGACCTTATCATGTGATAACTTACCTTACAGGTGCAATGGCGAAAAGGTTCATATGTAATACATGTCATAAATCTTGTAGGCGCAATATAACACACGTTTTTGACCAGACGTGTAGCGACTGTATGGCGAGCTTTCCGTGCACATTCTCCGACGTTCGCATCCCCTGCGACGGATGCAACAGACATTTTAGAAGTCCGACGTGTTTCGCTAAACATAAGCAGACACCGCAAAGAGAAAATCCGTATGCGAACGTAAAAGATGTTGTGCGACGTTTGGCCTGCTCGTGACGGACGCAAGACATGAATGTAACAAGGTTTTTTGTGCTAACTGTAAGCAGATTACTGACGTGGGTCTCTTGTGCTATATGAGACCGTTAAAGGAAGTGCTGCCCGACACTAGTGATAAGGTACTATACGTATTTTACGACTTAAGACAACGCAAAATACGAAGTACTCTGACAAAGCCACACTGCACGTACCTGAACTCGTCTGCGTTCAGCAGTTCTGTTCGCAGTGCGAATATGCGGAAGACTGTGGAGAGGGCGTGCGATGCGGTCAGAGGAAGCACTCGTTCTGGGAGGATCCTGTGGGGGAGCTGTTATTATACCTGCGACAGCCCCGCCCATGGGCCAATGAGATCGTCGCGGTTGAGCAAAACGCCAAGGCCTTTGACTTTCATTTCATTCTGAACTGGGCGATATTGCTGAAATGGAAACCGGAACTGATTATGAGCGGACTAAAGTTCATGTGCATGAATATGGAGCACCTGGTCTTTCTGGACAGCGTGTCCTTCCTTCCATGCGCATTGCGTAAACTGCCCGATGCGTTCGGACTGTCGGCCTCCAATTTATGTTACACGCATTAATTTATTACCGAGGAAAACCTAAACAATATAGGACCCATCCCCGACATTTCGTATTATGGAGTGGACGTAATGCGGGTAGATGAGAGGAAAGAATTTCTCGTCTGGTACGAGAGTCAGAGATCCCATCTTTTCGACAACCGACACGTCCTGGATTCGTACTGTAAAGATGACGTCACCGTATTAAGGCATGAGTGTCGTTTGTTTAGGCACGAGTACATGCAGATCAGGCACATCGACGTTTTTGTGGATAATATTAAAATAGCGTCCGCATGCAATAAGGTCTTGCGCAAACGGATTCTGAAGCCCGACACTATAGGACTTATTCCGACGGGAGGGTACACCTGTAATAACAGGTATAGTAGAAAGGCCCAAATGTGGCTGTTACATTTGGAAGAGACTGACGGAGTGCTGATAATGCATTGTCGTAACGGGCGTGAGTACAGGCTGCCGGGATTATCTAACTTAAGCGTGGATGTTTACTGCCCCGAGAATAATACAATTTGCGAATATTTTGGCAGTTTTTGGCACGGGCATAAATGCCAACCGTTCCGCGATGTCGCCACTCTGAGCGTTGATACACTGGAAGAACGGTATGAACGCACAATGTCGCGTTTAGAGCAAATAATACGAGCGGGATATCAGGTCAGGGTTCAGTGGGAATGCGAATTTGAGGAGATACCCGACCTGCTCACGCATCCTCTAGTGAGACAGACTCCGCTGTGTACCCTCGATGCTCTGTACGGGGCAGGACGGAGGCTATGCGTCTCCACTATAAAGTGAGCGAAAACGAGACTATCCAATATGTGGATGTCATGATTCTCTACCCACAAGTATGCAAGTATTTCAAGTTTCCCGTCGGAAACCACACCGTCCATGTGTGAGACGAGTGCAAGGACGAGGAAATCTGCAGTCTTATGGATGGGCTGCTAAAGTGTACTATCGTTCCGCCCCCGAAATTGTACCATCCGGCCCTTCCGTATAGATGCAACAATAACCTCATGATATATCTGTGTAGAACATGCGTTCAAACATGCTCTACTGGAGAATGCACGCATACAGAGGATGAGGATCGGGCCTTCACTGGTACATGGGTAATGGATGAGGTAAGGTTGGCCGTAGAAAAGGGGTACCGTATACTCGAAATATATTAGGTTTACGAATATCAGGTCAATCATTACAACCCCGAAATTGGCGAGGGTGGGCATTTCGTGGACTACATAAACACCTTTCTGAAATTGAAAACCGAGGCGAGCGGCTATCCCGGCTGGGTTCGAAGCCCTGCTGACGAAGAGCTGTATATTGAGACGTTTTTTTAAGAATGAGGGCATAAGACTAGATAGGGAGTGCATCAAATCTAACGCCGCAATACGGTGTCTGGCCAAACTCTACCTCAATTCCATGTGGGGAAAATTGACGGAGAAGAATGACAGGACGCAGACAAAAGTTATTTTGGAGCCCAAAGACCTGTACAGTTTTCTGCCCACGCCCGGCATCGAGGTGACGAATCTGGCATTTCCAAACGATGACGGAGTTTGGATTTCGTGGAAACATGCTGCTGAGGAACACGTGCACAACTTGCGTCAGAAGAATGAAGTCCTAAGCCCTTACGTCACTACAGGTGCCAGGATTCATCTGTATCGCTACGTCGACCGGTTGGGCGAGAGTGCGATCTACTGCGATACAGATTCTGACATCTACATTCACCCCAAAGACGAACCTAATCTCTATGAAACGGGGGACAAATTGGTCGACATTACCCCCGAAATGCGGTCCACAGAATACGTCTCCGAATTTGTGAGTGGTGGTCCTAAGAATTTCGCATACAAGGTAATTGATACCGTGAGAGGACGGGCGGCTACTGTCTGTAAAGTCCGAGGCATAACCCTAAATTGCAACGCTAAACATTTGTTGAATTTCGATGTCATCAAGGCCATGATTCTGGGGACGAGGGAACCTACAGTGACTGTACATACTGAGAAGAAAATTAAGCGTAAGAGGAATGGAGGGGGTACTGTGGCCATAGACACTGAACCCGAAGACAAGATGTACCGAATCTCGTTCTTCAAACGCCGACGTTTAGGTGACAATTCGTCGGTCCCCTTCGGGTATAAATAGGGCAAGTGACGGGGCAAAGTAGCGTTTTAACCTCCCGACCATCCATGAGTGATGAACTGAAATTTAGGCATCCATTCTCGTGTATTGTGGGTGGACCTAGCGGTTCCGGTACGTCGTCTTTAGTCATAAGCTACCTCCAGAACCTCGACTACCTCTGCACAGAGCCGACATTTGCCGGTTGGATAGTGTAGTGTTACGGCAAGAAGAGTAATGTGCCCTCCCGTCACCATTTGTCTGCGAACGAAGGCGTGCCGGAAGTTTTGGCAGTGCAAACGGCGAACCGTGCCTTCTGATCCTTGACGATTTGTTAACTGACGTCTATTCAAAGCAAGTGTGTGAACGTTTTACGCGAGGTAGCCATCACAGGAATATAAGCGTTATTTTGGTCACTCAGAATCTGTTTCATCAGGGCCGGTTCTGTAGGGATATCTCGTTAAATGCTCATTATATAGTGGCATTTAAAAACGCCAGAGATAAGAACAGTTTATGTACTTGGCCGGTCAAGTGTACCCCGAAGATAGTTTGGGTCTGTATAACGCTTACTTGAATGCGACACAAGAAACTTACGGCTACCTGCTCTTGGATCTGACCCAAAATACGAACGACGGTCTGAGGTTTCGTACAAACATATTCCCTAATGATACAACTCCACTCACCGTCTATTCGTAAGTAGGCCATGAAGCGAGTGAAGACGAATTATCACACTCTTCAGGTGCTGAAGACAGCTGACCTGAAATTGCACAAACCTATCATTTCATGTGAAACAAAGAATTGGTACATTGTGTAAGCGAGTTTATCTTGAACATTCTGAACGGCAATATAAAGCTGACAGATTGTGACACGCGCAAACTACAAAAACACAAGGCGACGCTTCGCAAGGTCTCCGAAAAGCGCGTGCCTCTTACCACCAAAAAGAAACTTATTGTACAACGCGGGGGATTCCTGCAGCCTCTATTGTGTACCATCCTACCGAAGCTCGCTAGACTCATTGTACGAAATCATATTACGTAAGATGTACCTCATTCCTGCCGACCGTTTGCGGACTCACATTTCATGACCCTGGAACCGGCGTTTTCGATACGTAAACAGAAGACTCCTGTGAAGAAACGTAAACATCATGCTGAAGCCGTTAAAATATGTAAACATCATCCTATGAGCAGTGGCTTAAGGTGTGTCAAAAGATGGACGAAGCAGATCATAGAAAAAAGACCGAAAGTAATATATTTGCAGATTTTTAAGTCGAGTGATGCCTGCAGGCCAAGCTAGCAAAGTTTCCCCTCCTCCTCATCCGCCTATGCCTCCAAAGCTACGCCGTGGGACGCTGACGGAAATAACGGCGGTATCAGTTACCGCTTACCGCCTTACGTCGCCTACGAAAGAGTGCACGTATGAACCCTCGAAAGAAGAACGAGTGGAGGATGATGATCATGATGATGAGTACGATGACGATGATATTTTCGTCGAGGATGAAGCTCCGGATTACGGTAGGGAAAATGTGGGTCATGTAGCTATTCTCTACATGATGCCTTACGTGTACAAGAGAAGTTTTCTCGACACGCAATATGGCGTCCGTAAGCACGGTGATATGTTTATGATAGGTGATTCTCCAATAATGGTCGATACCTTTGGTGATATCACGATTAAGAACCGAGTATTTAAGGGATCGAAGGGTTTGTGGGAACTGTTGAAGCGCAAGAAAGTGAGTACAGAATTTACTACCAAAGACGATCTGAAGTCATATACGAAAATATTGACGATGACCAATGTTCATTTGACTAAATATCAGCCCGACGGTAACATTAATATAACAGGAGGAAAAACATTTCCGGATATCATTGTTCCCCTTTTTGCGAAACCGAAGGGACGTGGGGACGAATCCGTGTTACGCCGTAAGTGGACAAAGTGTTAATGGCTAAAATTAGGATCTATACTACGATGAAGGTAGTCCTGTGGGTTTCTCGACTTTACCGAAACTTCGGGGGGGCGGAGGTGACTGAATCGAAGACGAAGAATGGTAAACAGCAATCTGTCGGCTTTACAAAGGCATGGTTAGAAGAATAAGATGCATATACACTACACAGACCAGTGAGGAAACGTTTCGCTCGTAATCCCTATACAGTGACTAATGTAAGGGACGTGTGGGAATGCGATTTATTGGATCTACATTCCTACGCAAAATACAATGACAATTTCAGATACATTCTATCCGTCGTTGATGTATTCACGAAATTTCTCTATCTGTTCCCTGTGAAGACAAAGAGTAGACCTGCAGTCACTTCGGCCTTCCTCTGCATATTTGACGATAAGCCGAAATTAACTTCGCGGCGACCCGTATGGGTACGGACGTATAAGGGCAAGGAATTTCTCAATAATGACATTCAGGACATGTTACGCGACGAAGGCATTCAGTTTCAGGTGTGCAGGAACCCCGATGTGAAATGTGTGGTCGTGTAACGTGTTCAACGCTTGATTCGTGACAGACTGTACAAATACTTTACGTATAAAAATACTTTCGGCAATATCTACGTCCTGCCGAAATATGTCCGGGACTACAACGACACGGTTAACTCGACGAATGGGTTGGCGCCCTCGCGTGTAAGGGTTTCTGACGTCCTCGCCATATGGAAGAGGATGAGCCGTCGTCTCATTCGCGTGGCTAAAGTCAAATTTCGCGTAGGGCAGCACGTGCGTATTAGTAGTGAGAAGATGAAGTTTGCCAAGGGCGGCGAACAGAATTTGTCCACCGAAGTATTTCGCATTACGAAATTTATAGAGAGGCAGCCACGAACCGTCTACGAGCTGGAGGATTTAAACAAGACGCCGATATAGGGACAATTTTACGCGGAGGAACTCACACCCGATCGCATCTCCAAAGAGACCACTTACAAGATAGATAAAATACTGGACAAGCGAGTGAGACGTGGCATTAAAGAGTATCCCGTCCGGTGGAAAGGTTACAGTAAGGACATTGACGCGTGGATCCCGGCATCTAGCGCAAAGAGTACTGCTTCGCGGGACATCTACGACCTTAATACACATGCAGATTTCACTGTGAAACTAGCCCAACTTATAGACCTGGGTTCGACCTCCAAGTGGGAAGTGGGCGTCTGCGAAATTTCGTGTTCTTCATCACCCGAAGGAGCAAGCCCTCTCCTACTCTACTGTAATCTGATATCTCCGCAATTCCTGGGCGACAGCACCGTCCGCTGCATACGGACGTTTCGGCTCTACCCAACCCTATGTACCGGCACAAGTTTCAGAACGTGCAATAAGTGCGTGTGGAGCAGCGCAGATTTCAGGACATTCGAATCGAGTTCGTGACGAGCGAGGGTCTCCACATCCCTTTTGAGGATAGCACTATGCCTACGAAAGTGGTGCAATATTTTCTCAAGAATTACCAGTGGTAGATCTATATAAAACATGTCGTAGGCATCCATAATATTACATTTATTACGGTGCAGCCCTTAGAGACGTACTATCTCAATCAGGCGAGTCAAGTTCTTTCCTCTGCTCCGGGGATCGGCCCTATCTGCTCGACTGCACTCTACCTTCATCGAGGGCATGGGATCGGCAGTGTCTTTGGTACTCTCTTCCGTTTCGTGCGGCTTCTCCTGTGGACCGTGGTTCGGACAGTTGGTAAGATCATCACTCATATAGTAAAAAATAAATCACCGGACGTGAGTGCCGAAGATATCAAATCTAAACATGTCGGCGATGTCGTCACCGAGTCCACACGTCGTTTAGTCAGCAAATTGCGTGTCTACCGCAGAGTTAGCTTCCATTAGTAACGTGTTGGACATCATCGCGCACAAACCCGTACAGCCGTCTGTGCTGGGGACTATTGAGACCGCGTACAAACTACCGCCCCAGTCGATCAAAATGATCCGGAATTCTTAATACCTGCCGACAAGGACAACTACATACACGTACGTCTGTATCTCTACATCCGCGGGAAACTAGTCTCGGGTTCGGGGAATGATGTGGAATTTTCGGACCACACTGGCTTCGTCAATAATCTCCTCCACTCGCTCTTCAGTCAATGTACCGTCGTTCTCAATGGCACCACAATCACGCAATCCACCGAACACTATAATTATCGCTTGTATCTAGAGACTCTCATGATCTACGGCACTGATGCTGCAGTCACACATCTCACCAACGCCTACTGGTATCGTGACAATGGCGACATGATGCCTTGTGATCCTACTACGGCGGCTGTGACTGCCGTGACTAACCGAGTTTTCATCACTCGCTGGGACAGACTTAGTGCCAGTAAAGGGTTGCAGCTTTTCGGTCGTTTGCACAGCGATCTGTTTAATGTCCCGCTCGTCCTTCTGCCGGGCGTAAGTCTACAGATCAGATTGACGTAGGCCCGACCCTCCTTCTACATGGCGAAAATGGAGGCCGCTTCAAAGACCACTTTCAAAATTTTGGAAGCCCACTTATTGGTGAAGCGCGTGAAACCTGACCCCTTCACACATTTGGCTCATATTTCTACTCTGAATACGGGGGCTCTCGCACACTATAACATGAGTAGAGTCGAACTCGAGACTTTCACATGCTCTGCCGGATCAAAATCCCTATTCATCGACAACGCCGTCTTGGGCCACGTCCCGAAACATCTCCTCTTCACCATGGTTAAGAATGCCGATTTCATAGGCACAATTAACAAGAACCCCTACAAATTTCGCTATTCCGATATCAGCGATTTTTCGCTTGTTGTCAACGGAAAACAGTACCCTAACGAGGGCCTATCTCTTTGCATGGATCATGAAAAAAACCTCAGTAATGGGTTATAGGACTTTGTTCGAAGGGTCTGGCATCCATCACTCGAACGCCGTACATCAGAAAACACACGATATTTTTGTAAACGGCTATTACATGCTACTCTTTGATCTCACTCCCGACCAGGGCGCATCTGAGGCCCACACGTCCCACCCCGAACAGGGCAATAACAGGGTGGAGTTGAAATTCGCCAAACCATTAACCGAGGCGATCACGTGCCTGCTGTACCTAGAATTTTACAATACCGTCCTCATTAATTCGGAGCGTAACGTCACGACCGACTAATAAATGATGGACACCTTGCAGATACTGTGCACATTGCGCAATGTAAATTCCTTCCTTGACGTCTACGCCTCCGATCTCCTGCCACGTTCAATCACGAAAACTTGCACCGCCATAGTCTATGCCGATCCCCATACAGAGGGAGGTTCACACTGACTAGCCTACACTTCCGCCCCAAATCGTCGTATGCTTAATACTTTGATTCGTACGGCATCATACCGTTCGTGCCCGACATCCTGTTCTTCGTAACACGTAACTGTACGACCTGGGACCATAACAAGAGAACCCTCCAAAGCCTGACTAGTGACGTCTGTGGCAAGTACTGCTGTCTGTTCGCCCTTTACATGGAACAGAGCTACACTCCCCAGCATTGGTGGCACTCATCTTTGATGCAGCAGACCGCCAGGTGGAGGAGAATTTCACTATCGAATTCGGGGCCAAAATGCCTCGTGGCGGCTGGGGTCAATGCTGCCGTAGCTGCCTATAAAAGGTAGGTATTTTATCGATTCTTATCATTCCTAATCTAACATGGCTGGGAGTAGTCGAGAGGGTGTTATCGATTACGAGTTCTTGCGAGGGCGGCAGAATGAGACGGCCGTCAATGAACTCTGCTTGGCTAGTGCCCGCGCTTCTGAGACGCTTCGTTTCAAACCGCCCTACAAGATGGCGGATTATAGCTTGACAGAGAAAGGTATAAATTGGATCGACGGCCATATAGAGTATAGGGAGTTGCACATGGTAATCAATGAGGCCGTGGCAGGTTTCGCCCACATCTACGCCTACGGCGTCTCAAAATGCACGTTCATCGCAGGACTGACTGGACGACCGATCCATAACTTAGAGGATGTCAATTGCCTCCGCCAGACTATTTCAATCACGGGCGCTGGTGAAACCTGCCCTGTCACAAGTTTCCCAAATTCTCTTGCGCAACCAAAACCGCGCATTCCCTCTACGGCTGGTTGATGTTCTATCTGCAGAAGAAAGATTTCGTCCAATGCCCTGCCGATATGACACGTCATACTGCCGATTTTGTTGCAGCCCTATAAACCGGTTGTGCACATCGCCCACCCAGTCACTCTACGATGGCAACTAGACGAAAAGCGGTCCCCCTCCTCCGACAGTGTTGCTGCAGGCTCCAAACGGATGATGTTACATCAGATACCGCAGTAGCAGCTGCCCTCAAACATCTGTACCTACTGGCCTGCTAATCCAGCCTTCGATCCCAAACGGGTCCTGCTCCGGCGCATGTTCTTCATCAACGAGAACAAGACCAAGTACGTGTCTGTCGCCTTCTATCCTGCACGCGATTATCAACCCTTGGTTGAATTCGGCGCCATTCGGGGGAGGGTCCAATCCCTCATTCTCGCCGACGAACAAGTCGCTGCTTTGGCGGACTGTCTGCCCGCTATACGTGACTCCATGTGTGTCGGCGGGGACCGTGTCGTCATCAAGTGCGAGAGTAGCAACTTTCGTATGCACACCCCTCGGAGGCACGGAGCGGCCAGCCTGTTTGTGGGCACGGAATACATAAGCCTGAAATAACCTGACGTGGACTATCTGCTGCGAGTTTTCCCGATCCTACAGCAACAATTGCGTGATTATATTATCGCCTTGCCGGACGTGTTGTCTTACGTGACATCGTCCTTAGCTTCGACATCTTTTATTCAACAACAAGCTAATGCCAGCACAAACATAGATTACCCACACCTGTACTAGGAGCTGGTAACTTTTGTGTAACTTACTTTATCACATTGCTTATAATAAACAGCACTTTGTAGCTGAATATTGTTTCATTTATTACACTAACCTATCCTGGCACCATTCCCTGCAGGGCGTGTGTTGGAGCAGCATCTCGGACGAAATCGCCACGATACCTACACGGGAAACACATCTCTCTCAGTGGCTGGAGGGGAAGGGCGTGGCTCAAAGAGCTTTATTCGACAGAATAAATTTCAAGATCTGCGTCAATTTCAATTGGTCTGCATGGACTTAGAAGTTCCAAACCCAATTTTTTTATTTAATATGCGAAACACAATTTAAGATGCTGAGGATTTTAATGAAGGGGGCTGCATACAGCAAGTACAAATGTACACTTCTCTGGTTTTATATATTCTAAATCATAGTAGGGCGAGAGTCGTCGTCCATGCATACGTAGCGGCCACAGCACCGGTTAGTCTCGCCCCCTTTTTCGTCCAGAAAATGCCGTACGTATACAATTTTATTGCCTAGGGTTTGCGAAGGCAGTACTACTATTGCATAATTGGTGCAATAGAAGTCAAACGTGGTCCAAGCATAATATGTTAAATCTATATTAGACCGCGGACCACAGGGTAAGACATTTCTTATAAACACTACTGTTAGTATAATTTCTTCACGTCCGTACCCGATATAATAGATCACCACTCTACCAGGCACGTACCATTGTGGAACTAATTCAAACTCCACGCCACCCAATGCAAAGGTAGGTGACGGTTGCTATTGTAACAGCTTGGCAATTTCGTATGACAACATTTGAGGCCTTGCAATGTTATGGGCGAGTAAATTAGTGCGTGATGCTAATTTACCCGCTCTATACATGACATACTCGCCGACAATTGTGCAACAGAGCCCCATCGAATGGCATAGCCATAATATAACCTCGGCAATTCGAACCTCACCTATAGGCTCATATTCGTTTAACCACGTCACATTACCCGCTAAGCCCTGAATGGTATCATGGGTGTCGGTAAAGCTAGTGCTGCCCTCGAATTTTTGCCAAGCCATTACCCTAAAACAGTGCAGAGATCTTACTTATATTCTGCCATTTCCCTCGGATACACACATACGTGCATCTACTACTCGTTACACATACCTGTATTATTCAGCTGTGTCACGGTGAGTGAGCGGTAGCAGCATACTCGGCGGATGTTTCAGCAGTGGTGATTTTACAGCAGTGGTACATTTGAAGGCGTTGTGTTACAGCAGTTGCAGTTGCAGAGGTGTGAACAAAAGTACCTTAAGGATACCACTCATAAAGTATTTATACCCAAGCATTTGTCACAGTCCCACCCCACACGCGCGCTCATGTCAGTTTCCAATCCTTTGTTCCATCGTACGTGTAGGAATTTGCTTAGCGTTAAGTTGATATAGTTACGCACGAACGTAGTGTCAGCACTGTACTCAGGGGTGGCAGGAACCCACCCCTTCATAACTCCCATCCAGGCTAAACATATTTCTACACGTACACACTCTGGCTATGAACTTTTCAGCACCTATGTCGATGAAGAGGCTGAGAACTTTTCTACACATACACTCGGGGCTATGAACTTTTTAACACCTGCAGCGAACCACTTCCTACATCTATGTAACTGTTCCAGCTTCTGTTACTTTGGACAGCTTCCACAACTTGCTAATACATGTATGCCGACTCCGCATTACATTATCCGCATGACTTCACCGGGACTCCTCTGTTAATCTCTAGTCCTCCGCTGCCGCCGCACAGCACGACACCACCTGCTCACTCCTCTGATGCGTCAGGTCTCCTACTGATAGACTACACGTGCCTGTAATTAAGCTTATGGATCTAGAATATATTACTTTCCAAGACCCTTCTTACATTCACGCCGGTAACTCACGATCTAATTTACTCTTGAATACATAATCGTACCTACACTTAACCACGCTATATACCAACCTTCGCGGCGGCAATACGTCACGGCGAAACCTACCTTAACATACATGTCCCTCACTTCAACAAACTATACGTTCAGACAATTTTAATCGCACTTTTTCATACACTCTGGCTCCCAAGACTTTTCCGCACCTTACCCACGCTCTTTACCAAACTTCACGGCGGCAATACGTCACGGCGAACCCTAACTTAACATACTTATCGCTCACCTATACGTACAGGCATTCTTAACCGCACTTATTTCATACACCGGCAAACTATTCTCACAGCGGCACTTCCTCAGTGTTTAGGGATGCCCTTGCTTTTTAATATTATACATCATCTTGACCCATTCTTTTTAACATTATACACACCTGCCGCCCACTTGTTTGGGCCAACTGAGGGCTTCCTTTACCAATTCCCACGGCGGCACCTGAGGGCTGGGAGGGCCGGAAGTCACATCCATTTTAATATTATCCTACACCTAGTGTTGTAGGGAGGGCCTGGAGGCTCCCAACAAAAAATACCAATCCCCACAGCGGCACCTATTTCATATTATACTACATCTGAGGGTGAAGCCAAGGCTCCACCAACACATACCTAGCCACACAGAGGCACCATGCCTTTTCAGTAACATCCTGAAACGTAGGCGTAATATATAAACAGGGCGTGCAAAAAAATCTCCTTTTTAATTTTATCATACTGGGTGTTCTACAACAACATACACCAGCCTGACAAAACACTTATTTAAACTAGGCGAATTCCATGCATACATCTTCCCTTTTTAATCATATACACTCCTTCCTGACAAAATACGTACTTAACTAGTCATAAGCCTTACTACCGGACGCCATCTTGAATCGATCCATTTAATAATATGGGCTAAGGCTAAATGGGTACCACTTCTGTAGGTTGTGAGTGTTGGTTTTGTAAGGTGGAGATCTGTATGTTGTGAGTGTTGTGTGTTGAAAGGTAGAGGTCTGTATGTTGTGAGTGTTGTGTGTTGTAAGGTAGAGGTCTCTATGTTGTCAGTGTTGTGTGTTGTAAGGTAGATGTCTGTATGTTGTGAGTGTTGTGTGTTGTAAGGTAGAGGTCTGTATGTTGTGAGTGTTGTGTGTTGTAAGTTAGAGGTCTATGTGTTGTGAGTGTTGTGTGTTGTAAGATTGAGGTCTGTACGTTGTGAGTGTTGTGTGTTGTAAGGTAGAGTTCTGTATGTTGTGAGTGTTGTGTGTTGTAAGGTAGAGTTCTGTATGTTGTGAGTGTTGTGTGTTGTAAGGTAGAGTTCCCTGTGACAGGCTGATTACTCGTCCAGAGGGGTTGTGTGTGATCTACTAATCTTGTGAATAAGAGACCCTGGCCCACTGAGGACTCTCGCGCCAAAATCAAACAAAGAAATGTGTAATAATATGCCATACATAACGTCTGCAATCTATTAGAAAAACCCAATATAGTTCTCGCATAATATTAGTATTAGCATAAAATGTAAATTGTAAATGAACCCCATTGCAGACCTGGAGATTTTGGCCCTGAGGATTCCACGAGGTTGAGGCTACCAGATTTCGAGACAGTCGGAACATGAAATTGGGAAGGTTGTCACACTTAAGCACTGTCCACCTTTACCCACAAGGAAATATCCCTGGTATTCATTTATGTTAAAGTGTGAGTCGACCCCAGGGTCACAGTGTGGCCAGAAGGTACATGTCAATGAAAATGTAAAAATGACGCCAACGGGAATAAAACCCGCAACATGACGGCTTGTAGCAAGTGAGATGTACAATGTACAAGAAGTGAGAAGATCATAGATGTAATTAATTTTATTATAAACTGCTTTAAGCTTTGACTGTACTGGCTTAATTTGGTACTGTCACGCTAAAACCTGTAGGAGTGAAGTGGCCGTAACGCCATGTACTGTTTCGTGTAATTATTTCGTACAATAATATCTACTGCATAATATTAACGAACTGTGTGATGTGTTAGGGCACACCTGCTCCACCCATAGGTGATAGGCAACAGGTTGCCCAAAACACGATGTTAGTTTGCCTGCAGAGATTAAAATTTGCTTTCGTAAAAATGTGATAAATATAATTACACCCTAGAATAGGTTGTGAATTTCAAATTTCTTTATGTATTTTTCCCAATACTGTAAGTATATTTTGCTTGCATGTGACGTGTATAAACATACACAAGTAAAATTACACCTATAATCACACGTTCACATGGTACTGATTCCTGTTAGAGACCAAGATTACACCAGAGCCTTAGTGAGGCTGGGAGCGATAGGTCAATAAAAATTCCTGTCACACATTCGGGAATCAAACCCGCGACCTTCCTGTTTGCAGTGCAGTTCCTCAACCAACCGCGTGCTCTGTGTCCTGCCGTCCCAGTTTTAGACATGTTCACAAAATTGTGAAAAGCGACTGTTAGCTTCACCATGTCTGTCCGCTTGTCCCTAAATTCTACACGGAACAACTCGGCTCCCAATGGGCGGATTTTCATGAAACTTGATATTTTTATATTGTTCAAAAATCTGTCGAGAGAATTAGAGTTTAATTAAAATCTGACAATAATGGATACTTCACATGAAGACAAATATACATTTATGACAATATCTGCGCGAATTCTTATTAGAATGAGAAGGTTTCGGA
>Ga0123355_10007651_pt1 | contig 16218 bp, 11 predicted proteins | sample TergutEmb28metaG_3_FD_89872 | JGI IMG/M metagenome (GOLD analysis project Ga0123355, IMG submission 89872) | Embiratermes neotenicus P1 segment gut microbial communities from Petit-Saut dam, French Guiana - Emb289 P1 | ecosystem: Host-associated > Arthropoda: Insects > Digestive system > Gut ...
AAAGTAGCTTCATCAGTGAATAGTATTAATGGAAGCAATTGGCGATTAGTATGTAACCAATGACAAAATTCTAGACGCATGGCACTGTCCCCTGGGTGTAGATTTTGCACAGGCTGTGGGTGAAATGGGTACAAGCCGTCTTCAGGCAATGTTCGCCATACACGTGTTCGTGAAACTCCGATACGTGCTGAAAGCCTTCGCGTGCTAGTAATAGGGCTACGCTGTACCATATCAAGAATGTTTTCCTGTTCCTCCATGTTTTGTTTACGTGCCCGTTCAGATGAAACATGGGCACTGGGAAGCGTACCGCATTCACGCAATGTATTGAACACCTTGTAAAACATTCTACGTTCCGGAATTCTGCGCTTAGGAAACCGTTGACGGTGTTCTTCAACAGCAGCAGTGGCGCTACCATTGCAGAAGCCATAAACATACTTCATATCAGCATATTCGGCATTTGTGAAGATATGTGGCATTTTTCACAACACTCCAACAATGTCACTATCAACAGTCACAACAGCCAACTGACGCTTCACACAGATTCACATGCTTCAGACAGTGGCGCAGCACGGCGGAAGGGAAGGACAATACTGGGCACCCAAGCCAAGTACAGTCAAATGTCTCTATTTCGGAAACCGTTCGGAATAGGACACATGTTTATATAATAATTTTTTCTTAGAATGACCGATACTATGACCTCCCAGAATATTAACTTTTCCTCCTGGGGCACCCTGTATACAAACTTATGTATTTCACATTCATATAACACAATCTGTAAACATATGGGATCCCACAATGCATTGATATATAGATTGCTCTTGGATCTGTTTTCCTAGAGGGCCTGAAGATGACTAATAAAGGTCGAAACATGTCACCCTGATAATATACTATTTTTATTGTGTATAAAATAAAGTGTTGTGTTATTGACTGACACGTTGTGTTTATATGTTATAACACTTCGGGATGGAAAATATTAAAATTAAATTTTCTAGGACTTTTTCCAAGTTGTGGTTGCTTAGTTGCATAACGTGTTACTGTAGAGAAGGGTTGAATGTTCGATTTAATTTGGTGATTTTAATATTAGCTTATCTGTAAACACCAAAATACCTAGCCTAAAAATATAGAAATCATGAAGAAGCCTCATCGTTAAAGAAATTGAATTTCTAAAAACAGAGCCTTGGATTAAAGCAACAACATATTCGTTGTATATGCGTGGAAACCTTTCTGTAACATCTACAGCCTAAACTTAACAAATTCACAGACGCGCCTGATGTCTCTACATATCAACGTAAACCAACTGTCGTTAATTTTTCCTGCACAGGAGACTGCAAACAGACGCGAACATACAGCTAGAGCGGGTGCGTCAACAGCCATGACTTTTTACCCAAGGTTATATCCGTAACCACCACTCGACAGTTATACACAGTTTCATCCATTGTATGTAAAGATACTAGTGTGAAGAGAGAGTTAGTCTGTCGAGAACCGGGCAGGCAGTGGGAGGATGAAGACAAGTCTCTCCAAAATCCCCAACGTGTGACTCGATGATGAATATTTGTTCTCAACACCGTGTTCCTGTGTGAACTGAATTTTACTCTTTCTTTCTGCCACATAAGTGCAATTACAGGCAATGTTGAAATTGAAAAACTTCATTTTCGTAAGTAAAAACTAGCTTGAAATTTCGATTTTGTCTAAATATGACCGCAACGTTACTGCAAAAAGTAGAAGTGATTTGATGCTATTCAGTCAAAAATGTGGGATGTGTGGAAGTTTTCCTTCATTATAATGTCAAAACAGCAAAATAAAATATAGTTATTCCTGTGCAAGATAAGGGGGCAAATACAAGAAAGCTTACGACCCATTTAATATTAACGTTTGCCCCAGATTGAGGTCAGCTTAAACTACCGGCTGCCTTGAATCTGTGAAAGGCACCCTCGGTGTTTGTTATGTTGGAGTCTGGGTGGGCTCAAAACCAGGTTTGGAAGTTTTGCAGGAGAGGAAAATTTTCTGACCCCCCTGATAGTCGAACTACGGACTTTACAATCCATATCCCAGTCACTATACTGACTAAGATCGAAAAAATCTAAAAGATATGAATTTAAAATTTATATTCTTCATCTGTTGTTTGAAATATGAAATAAAATTGTTCCAGTTGGACAAGCATGGGAGATAACGGTAAATGTAAAGGCAAATTTCACCCTAGAACAGACCACGAAAGCACGGAGGGGGAGCAGATGTATAGCTCTACTCTTCCTTCAGCCTCGGCACTAGATGGGGTGGGTGGTCAACGCCACGCCCTGGCCGCTTTTCCCACAAGGAAAGACCCGGTAGGCACTGTATAGGAGGCTGGGTGGGCCCCAGGGTCGGTCTGGACGGATGCGGAAAATTTCACCCCTCCCCCCCTGGGATTGAATCCCCGGACCGTTCAGTCCGCAGCGAGTCGCTATCCCGGTCCCCCAAGCATGGGAGACTTGTGAAGTCCAGAGAGGAAAAGAGACATTTGTGAGCCATAAGCCTAGATTGGCAGGATGATTTGAAAATGGCTGTTAGCAGGACATGAAGTGAATTCAGGTGGGTTGGGACAGGTCGTAGTGCCGCATTGCTCTCAACAATGTAATGACGTTACTTACCCAAGAATGACTGAATTATTGAGTTAGTCGTGGGCAAAAGAGCTGAGTGTCCACACAGCATTTCATTTAAAGCTATTCTTTCCGGCATACAGAAATGGCTGGTACTTGATATATTTACGTATTTGATATTAGAAGCCGCCTTGAGACTTTCTGAATGATAAGATTGTTTGCCATCCTTCAGACTACTCTATTGTAACAGGTCAACTGTTCCAAAAGAGCCACAATCCATCGCCTATAATCTTCAAAAACGCTTGCAAATTACCTACCCTAATGCTCCAAATTTTAGCATGGTGTGAGAGAAATGAAGTGCCGCATTGTTCTGGCACACAAACAGTCTGAATTGAAATTAAATATTCTGAGGTGTGGCGTCACGCTTCCTGCTAGATATAGGTCTATATGAACATTCTGGGCGTACCTGCTCCTTCCGAATTTATGCTTACTTGTCCTGATAATGGAGGTTTATGATTTCCTGAAATATTGGTATCTACCAAACACTACTGCCTAATCTTAACTTTACCAGCCGTTCAAACCTCATCTGTTACACATCTCTGAATGATATACTACACTTCCCTTTGTAGGGACCGCATGACTTGCCATCAGAGCTCCCGAACATTGTAAATAACTGCAGTCTGCATGGCGTGGTAGATAAACATAGTGACTGTGGAGTTTGCAGTTAACCTTGACAGTTGTTTGTACCGGGACAGCCGACCGTCCTCGGCTTGTGATCAATAACGGGTGTATTCCAGTCAAAAAGACATCGATCAGAACTGCAGTTTCTCTTTGTCTATGTAGCGCCCTTTGTGGTTAGAGATGAGAATAAATTTATCTGAAGGGTTGTTATAAACGAAATACCTTCAAATGGCGACCAGCAGAAAGTAGGTGATGCAGAGATAGAGACTCGTGTTTTTTGACAGGGTCTATGTGTTTACCTCTGACCATCGTCGCGAGTGTTAAGAGAATGTACCCACGCTGTTCGGGCAAACTGCCTGGTCTTGAGTAAAGGATATTACTGATTTCATTTCAGGAAGGCCAAGCAGCGTTTATCTCTTACAAAAACACTCTGTTGGAAATACGTTTATAGCTTCAGTCACTCTACACCAGGCCCGCTTAACCCGTAGGTCGTGCGTAAAGACGAGATAGAACGCCGAAGCTATTTTGAAAACATATGGGCTGCTTGTTTGTAGAGACCTACATTACATTACTATTTACTTTACATTACATTACATTACTATTTACTTTACAAAAATTTGTTACAAACAACAACGTCCTAGCCTAGGTTGTAATTTCCATTTTAAGTAGATTTTTCTTGCTATTACCAGTGTGTTATTTTTGCACATGATATTATCAAATGAAGATATAGGTATAGGTCACCCCATAACAAGGCTTTGCGGGCGTGGGAAGAGGAGGTATATCTCCAGTCTATTCACAACTTCGACACTAGAAGGGGTGGGTGTTCAGCACCACGGCTTGGCTGTTTTACCTCCGGCAAAGACCTGTTACCCATTGTGCAGGAGGCTGGATGGATCACAGAGCCGGTCTGGATGCTCACGGAAAATTTTGCTCACACTATGATTCGATCCCAAGACCGCCCATCCGTAGCAGTCGCTATACCGACTGCGCTATCCGGCCGCCGTGTTGACAAATGCATAGGTGAAATTGTAAAATAGTTATATATATAACTATTCATTCTTCATTTTGCGTATTGAATTTCATACTGCCTAAATACACACCAAATTCTGACCAAGTTGCCTGTGCCACATAGAAGACTGAGCACGCCTGCTGCAGACATTCCTCTAACGAATATAAAACCCTCGGTCAAAATTGTATTCAGCTCAGCCTCTAGTCATCCTGCCTTTTCACCTTCCCACCAACCAGCAAGTTAACTGCTCAAAAAGAGAAGGTTACACAGTACACCTTTACTGCTAATTGCGGCTTCAATATAACCAAATTTCTTAAAATGTTATTCGACTTGTAACTGTTGTACACGAGTCAGTTTAATATTTTCGGACCATACAGAAATTATTTATTGTTTTTACCGTGTTGGTTGAAGACATCTTCTGACAAACTGCAAGTGCATAAAGATTCCTACATTCAATAGAATAAACATTGGGCTACTGAGGAAGGTGTTTTGTTTCTGTCCGTAAATGATACGTTGTTAATAGTCTTGAGCATTTCTACAGTTGACGTTTCGGCAGATACCACAGCTCATTCGCCATCGCATCTGAGCTGCAGACTAGACGTCGGTGAAATATTATTTATTCCCAGCAGGGTCAAGGGATGTTCCTAGCACTTAAAATGTCCACACTGGAGGTCATAGACACCCTTACTCAGTGCGTAATAGGTTTGCTGGTCACTCACCTATATTACAGAGGTTAAGTACTACCGGAGCTGTAACCATATACTGGACGTGCCACCAATCAAACTCAGTTCAGCGGAAAACGGAGCCGCTTTTCCTGAGAGTAAACAGAAAGCCGAGAGTAGCTGACCACTCACCTCTATTGTGGAGGTTTGGAGTCACACCTCCACTATTTCCTATGCCTGTATGACATGCACAGGGACATCTTTATTGCTCTCAAGTCACCGGGCTTTCTCTGAATATGAATATGTTTGTGTCAACACTGAGGGGTTGGTCGAATTCAGATATTTCAGTAATTCAGGCAATGACACTATTCTCCACACATAATGAACTCAAAAACTGAGAACACAAGCCACAATTTACCACATTATCTTCACTATATAAATTATGGACAGAGTAAACCTCGCCCACTTAACCGGTTCAATTTTTCCGCTAATCACTTCAGACTCTATATGAAAGAAATTTCACCACCTTGAAGGTGGAGGCAGCGTGTTCAACCGAAAGGTCTATGTCAACCTACACGACGTAAGAATTCAGATTTCTTCTTACCACCGCCTTTATTTGAAAATATGTATAATGGTCATTTTCTGGAAGTCATGAACTTGCATTAAAAATTTTTAAAATTTGCCAGAATAATTACACGGAAGCCGAAGATTTACCCGCTTCATAGCGACAAAAGTGTAAAATGTTTTTTGTATGAAGACTGGTAAGGGCTTCTTATATGGCTATTTAAAGAGTCCAAAATGAAGGCGTAGTACATAATGATTATATATGTCGAAAGTTCCGCTCTACTGATTGAAAAGTATCTTACGTTAACCCATAAACGTATTGTTACTGATCTGGCTATGCTATTTTTCCGATTCTTACTATCTATCAGTCTGCGTAAATATTTTTATGCCGATCCCTGTGACCGTGCAGTATAAAGCATAGGTCTCCAGCCGCTCGGTTTCTAGGATCGCGGGTTCAACTCTCCTGGAAGGCATGAATTTCCATCTCTGGTGTTTGTTGCGTGTTTTTTAGGTAGCGGCCTGTGCAAGGGGCTAATCGTTTGGAAGAGTCACGCCGTGCATATCTGTAGGGACCTCACAACGCGGTACCCTAGGCTCGATATGGGATACAGCGCCACTGCAAAAATAAAAGCTTTATTCTTTCCCCTAATCTATTACATGTAAGTTAACTTTACTCTGGGCATTTGAATTTTAAGGGCCAATGGTAATTGTATGTCACTTGCTCTTAGGTTAAGAGGCTCTGCATTTTGCTACACACTGTACCTTCGTGTTCAGGATTATTTCATAATGAACACAGTCTTGTCTTTATAATACACACGAAATGCTTCCCCTATCAAATAGATTTGATTTTATGTATATAATTTAGTATAATGGCAGCCCTTAAACCGGTAAACTAAAAGAAAGCTAAACACAGAACTATTATTGAGATTATATTTGTATGAAATTTAAAGGATTGATTTCATTAATTTATTAACTGACTTATGCAATCAAACGTCTTTGAAACTTATTTCTTCATAGCAGAAGACGTTTTACCAGCAACTTAATATGCATTGTAAAGAATGAAGTCAAGAGCCTATTCTTGAATATCTCTACAGCGATACATGTTGGAGTTCTGCACAACTGGAGGCAGCTAATGTTGCAAAGAAGCATTACCCTTAAATTCCGTGGAACGTGCTCTGGTTCTGCTCTGCAGACTATTGGCTGCTGTGAGTCCAAACACGAAGGCAAGCACACTGACAGCCTCTGTTCAAAGTAGAACTTGATTTAGTTGGAGATCTAGTTGACTATAATGATAAAGGTTGTTCATATACCTTATGGCAGTAACTTTTGTTTCGAAAATGAAAGTAAGTAAAAAAAAACAATAACGTTCGTCGTTTCTTTATCCACGAACTAGCAGACGTCATACGCGAGAAAGAGTCGATAAATAAAGTTGATGGATTTCGCCGTTATTCTGTTTATTTTCTGCATGGCGTGACATGACAGCACTATTCTCTGTACAGAAATGTATTTCAGTTGAAGTTACGTCTTGTGTGTTCGTAATAAGTCAGCTCTGAGTCACAGTATAAACTGTCTTTTGCCACGTCATCTGAGAGAAAGCAAAGAGCACGACACACAGAGTGCAGGTTTAGGTTGCTGAATAAATCCAAAGTAAGTTGCTATGTGGACCCAAGCACGATAATGTGATTGATTCCCAGCAGAAAAGTGTTATTGGGATGAATGATTTGTGTAAATAAAAGAGTGGATCCCAAACATGGAACAGTGCATAAGGTCTCAGAGAATTACAGAATTTTCAGTAATGTAATTTATAGCCTTTGTAATTCATTATATTATTTATTTCCTTTTTAGCGGACGTTTGGGTATTGGCTTAAGAAAGAATAGACTTTCCTACGAAAAAGAATTGGACTTATAAGCCTTTACATCCTATTTTTCAAATTGTGCACTTAATACGAACTCGATATCCGTCATTTTCAAAGACCGAATTTGTAGTGGAAAGAAGAATATGTACCGAATCATGTGTTTATGTGCTCCTTTCCTATTTTCCAAATTCGAAATCTTGTAACTGTTCTCTATTCCTAAGAAAAATATCAAGTCTAAAGCTTGTAAGATGTTTTATAATAATTTTGCACTTTGCGCTAATGGTGCTCTGCGAGTCTTGTCATATATTTAAGCCTTTATAAAAGCGTTCAGTTTCCTGAATTAAACTTAGTGATGAAGGAGACATGAGGTGTTAAAGGATGCATTACAATAAGACCATGCTACTTGCCCACTTTATTTTCTTAACCGTGGTAGGTCCAGCGACACAACACAACACGACACAACACAACACAACACAACACAACACTTGTCACATTTAAAAGTCCTGCTGTTTTTTCCGGTAAAGAACTCTTGAGCTCATATGATTTTCGTAATAAATAGTCTTATATTCCTGTTGAAACTTAACCGGTTGCTTCTTCTAAAGAAACGGTTTGTGTTTTTCTGTAAAGTTGGATCTTAAGGTGTATACATAATTTAAAGAAACATCAGCTTTCTAACACTAAACTGTGCCTAGACAAGTCCCTGATCCGGGCAGTCATAAATCCTGCATGTTCAGTCCTGTTCGTGGCCTTCAGCTCCATCCTGAACGTAGAGACAAGTTTATCATAGAACAGCTGTATGCGGACCATAGGAAACGCGTCCTACTTAGGAAGACTAAGGGCCCAGGATAGCTCAGTCAGTATAGTAACTCGCTACAGGCTGGATGGTCCGGGAATTGAATCTCGGTGGGGGCGAGATGTTCCGCACCCGTCCAGAACGGTCCTGGGGCCCATCCAGCCTCCAAAACAATGGGTACTGTGTCTTTCCCGCGGGTAAAGCGGCCAGGACGTGGCGTTGACCACACACCTCCATCTAGCGCCAAGGTTGAAGGAAGAGTAGAGCTACACATCGTCTTCCCCTCTGTGCCTTCATAGCCTGTTCTAGGGTAAATGTTACCTTTACCTTTACCTGTACTCAAGAAGACTACAAGACCACCATCTTTTAAAGTTCTCGACACTTGGTATTTTCACAGATCATTTAGTCTTAGAAGGTACAGGAATTTCGCGAGACCCTTACAGGGACCACGTACGTTCAGCTGGATTAACGGTAGCGTCACACACAACGTAAGACAGAAGCGGCGGTTTAGTACATCAGTAAGCATCTATCACAACAATTTACTGTCGAATATACAACAATGTAATGTAGCAATATTCTAGTTTGCATTCATAATTTGCGCACGAAAACCTGTGTCCTCCGCCTGACACTGTACATTGTACAAGCAAACACACACTTCTGGAACGGAAAATATATAGCAAATAGCCGCCACTTTAAAAACGCAGTGCTATAAGTAGGCACAATGTGAAGAGTCTTAGTTTATACCCGAATGTTGTGCTTAATATCCAATTTAGGTCCGATATTTTGACATAGTTTTGCTGACCTAGGTTTTGATGTCGGGTGTCTGTAGGTGTGTCAGGACGCAAAGCTGGTCCCCCGTGGATTGCAGGCAGTGGGTTGTCCCCTCCCCACCCCCAAGAGACATTTAAAATTAGAAAACCCTTTTTAGGCCCTTTCCTAACAAATCCGATATAAAACTCCGAAGCAAATTTGAAAATTAACGAGATATTCATGTAAGGAATCATACGTGCGTGAGTGCGTGCGTGCGTGCCTTACAGCTACATTTAAGTTTTTAAAACGTGCTACAAAAAGCGACACCCAATCCGAGGCTGTAAATTGAATATTTTATAAATTTTTTCATTTATTAATATTGGTACATCTTCACTACAAATAATATTATAATACAATTGTACGTATACTCTGTGTACTGAATCGTGTCGTCCACAAGCCGACCAAATGTTTCTGAAGTTGGTAGACCACACAAATTTTGAGTACGTGTGCTGCAAGGTTTTGAAAGTTGAAATATTTTCCGTAATCGAAAGGAGGTACAAAATATTCAATCAGGGAAACGGACAATATTTCCACCAGAAATAACACAAAAGAGATTACTTGAGTTAAGGACGAATTATTATGGATATGTGATAGAATATGGACGAAGTTAGGATTCCTTAAGCCTGTCAGAAATAAAGAAGAATAAATAATTAAGGAAGGGCGTGATGAAGAAAGACAAATAGAGGGAATCAGAGAAAGATTGCGTACCAATATGAAGTAACCTGAAGAGATTATGGAACAGCAGCTAGGAAAGAGAATAGGATAAAATGTTATGCATATGGTTTTACTCAGAGATGTAGATAAATATGCTAACAATTTTATGTCTTATGCCTGCACATCTTGGGAGTACCTAAAATATTCTTTGGTGAATCCTTCTAAGCCTAGGCTAGTAATAGCGTGGCTTTTTCACAGAAGGAAGATATTCTTTTCCGAAACACAAGATATTCTCTTCCGAACCAAAAGATATTCTCTTCCGAACCACAAGATATTCTCTTCCGAACCACAAGATATTCTCTTCCGAACCACAAGATATTCTCTTCCGAACCACAAGATTCCAGACAAAAAATTGAAGTCTTAATTTTAATTACTTTATATCATTTACACGTAAGCTTGGGTATTCCAAGTTGCTTTTCCTTTCAAAATTTCCTAACAAAATTTTGTAAGAATTTCACACATACTTTATTCCTCATTTTGTTTGCTCGGAGCATGAAATGCTGCAAAAACTTAAATTATTGCAGCGAGTGTGTACCTTCTTCAAGAGGGCGTAGACAAACAGACAAATGAGAAGTAACTTTAAAAGTATTAATACTGACGTTTAACGATAATTTTAATTTTGATCTCCATATCTGATTTAAGAATTTAATAGTGTGAAAATGTTCATACATCATATTCTAACTTTTACAGATCTGTGACAATATTGAACACCTATACTGATTTATTGCTTAATCAGCAGACAATAATATTATTATCTTTATTATGAATCCATGCAGGTCTACCTAAAATCCTTATGCAGTTGATTATAACCGTAAACCTGATCTCCTTGGTACTATTTGTATAACCGAAAAGTGAAAGAGAATTTTGTATAAAAAGAACAATATGCACACAGAATTGCAGAGTAATTCGTAGGGATTTTGTGATGCCAGTTGCTTAACTTTTCATCAGTCGGGACGGTTCTTTTCCCAGACGATACCAAATCTACTTTATTGAAGATCCCAAGGAGTCCCCCCTCCCCCCGCCCCTCAGAGGGTCAGAGCGGCCGCATGCTTTACGCCTGAAGTTCAGTCTACACGCTGATCAATGCTATTCCTATTTGTCATTTTGAGCTTCAGCAATGCGACTTTTCAGAACTCTGATTTGTATGCTGGCTACGGCACAGTGATTGCAGAACGTGCGCAGATTAATATGCGCAGTGATACTGGACTCACATGCAGCAGGAAAGGACTGCATGGCTTGCGACGAATAATTGAATGTAGTTTTTCTTGTTTACGCAGTACGTAATACGATTTATATTGTTTGTCCTTCTTTAGAACTGTCTGCATTGTACCTGGCCACACGCTGTGTGCACGTGTCGACTGTGTGTGGTGGTCGTAGCCATCAGTTGTTCGAACTACAGTCAATCAAATCTCCCAGATCAGTGTTCCGTAAAACTCATGACTGTCTCGTGATATGCGAATATCCATTTGGTACATCTATATGCATTATGCACTGCCTGTCCGTATTTAGAACTGCCACTGCTGGAAACATTTCTTTGTTAATTAGTTCAAACACTGCTAAGCATGTAACTAACATAAACACTGAAATGCGAACGTGCCTGCAGCTTCAGTTTTACATTCTACAATACTAAATTGCCACTTGTTTTATGGGTTTGAGATGGGATTTTGCACGTTTGTTTAGCAACGTGCTGCAAGAAAACTACTTTTAAGCCAGCCGTGTGTAGTGCCGATATAGTAACAGCCTCTTGCCATATTATTTGGTAAACGTTTACCGACGTTTCGGAGAATCTTGTTGCATCTCTCTTCATGGCAGTGCAATAGTATAAGCGCAGTATGCTATTTCGATACATTGCCAAATAATTATCAAAGAATGTGACGTCATACCTAAAGGTCTTAAACCCGTTCGCATCGTATTGTTCATAGTTTAAAATCTTCTGTAATTTACGATTTCCTGTCTTCTTTATTGGTCTGTATTTTATGCAGAAGAATTTTATCATGCAAAGTGCTTCTGTTGCATGAAATATATTTGCCTTTACGCAGATATATCCGGTAGGAAATTACGTATTCCGGCGCCTTTAAGCTGCTTGGTACATCCTACTCTCGTCCATGCATGCAATACATAAACATATTCATATTCTAGTCTATAAATACCAGTCAAATACGCTGAATTTTACTACGTCTGTTAAATATTTCTGGCCGCACGGATGTGGCAGATGTATCCTGTAACCATCACCGTGTATGGCGAATACGTCCTATCCCACTACTTACGCACTTACTATATGGTGCCGAGTCTTTCTTGAGAAGCTAACCGCTTCTCAGCTACTCAAGAATTTCCCCGCATTTTATGGAACCCGAAGGTTTATTACTGCGTTGACAAAACAGCGCCACCTTTTCCTATCCTAAGCCAGATCAAGAAAGTCCATGACCTCCATCCCACTTCCTAAAGATCCATCTGAATATTATCCTCCCATCTATGCCTGGGTCTTAAAAGTGACATTTTCCCTCAGGTATCGTCACCAAACCCCTGTATGTAACTCTCCTCGTCTCTATATGTGCTACATGTCCCGCCCATCTCATTCATCTCGATTTGTTCACCTCGATAATATTTGGCGAGGAGTACAAGTCATTAAACTTCTCAATACGTAGTTTTCTCCACTCCCCTGTTACCTCGTCCCCCTTAAGCCCAAATATTCTCCTCACCACAACAGGCAAAATTATAGTTTCGTATGTCTCAATCTTTACCGTTTTGGCTAGCAAACTTGAAAACAAAACGTTCCGCACTGAGTGATAGCAAGCATTCCCTGACTTCAATCTGATCTAGATTTCTTCTTGAATAGAGTTTTGTTTCATCAATGTGTTTCCCAAATGGTCCGACTCTTCCACTCTTTCGAAAGAACTAATACTATTCTTTATATTGTGATGTTTTCCTGCGTTCTGATCTCGAGACCTGACTATACACTCAGTTTTATCAACATTTACTTCTAATCCAGTCTCCTGACTAGCAGTTTCTTAAGTGTCTGTGTTTTCGTGGCTATTTACTGTTCCGCCAAATGTATTACCATTAACATAAACCAAAAGCTGATGTGTGCCATATGTGTGCCATACAATTTCAAGCCATTATCCTGTTTTACCTAAACCCACCTAATAGCATAAAGTAAAGCAAAGTGGAAAAGCAATGGCGATAAGATACAAGTATCTCCTTGTTTCAAAACCTTCTTACTAGGAAACATGTCAGACAAATATTTACTTACCGGACTCTGCAACAGGTTTCACTGAGATACAGTTTTATTAACCTTTCTAGTTTAATAGGGATACCAAACTCCCTCCTGGCTGAATTATAAGTTTCCTTGAAGTCTATAAATAACTGCTGCAATGCTTCCTTTTTCCTTACTTTTTTCTCAAGTATTTGACGAATGCAGAATATATGATCATTGTTGGCCTGTTGCGTCGGAATCCACATTGATGATTCCCAGTAATTTCCTAACCCATTAATGCTGCCACATAACAAAACTGACAGACAATATAAACACGATGTCTTTTTTACATGACTCTTAACTTCATGCGAAAAACATTCACATACCGTCATATATATTCATTTAGTAGTCTGTCTTACGACAGGTCCAAAGCCTCTTCCAAATCAAGCTCTCCACATACTGCGATGTAGAGTTTCCTCCTTCAAATGAGAGTATCCTTTCCTTTCCTTAAGGTCATCCAGTAACTTCCTACGTCTTCTTCCTCGTCTTCCTATCGCTTCTATCCCCCTTTTTTTCTTTCCTTCAATAACCTCTTGTAGAAGGCAGTTTCTACGCAAAATGTGACCAATCCAGTTAGCCTTACGTTTACCTATTTCATGTAGGATATTCCTCTGCTCCTTGACTCTAAGCAATACTTCTTCATTTTTCACATGATCGGTCCAACTGATCTTTTCTATCCTTTTTCAGCACCACATTTCAAAACTTTCCAGGTGTTTCTGATCTACTACCCGAAGCGTCCAAGTTTCAGCACCATACAAATCTATGCTCTAAATGTAGCATTTTACTAGTTTCTTCCTCAATTTTAAGGTTTGCTTGCGAACAAGATCAGAACGGCTCCGTCCTGATCTTGCTCGCAAGCTGTCAGCAAAGCTGTATGACATAAACCATTGTTGTGTGTACAGCGAAAACTCCTGATGATTTACAGAAGAACTTTCTGAAACATGTTGAATTTTATTCCAAAAATAAATGTGAGAAATCAGTGCATCTATTTGGCTTCATTATAAGAAATTATCACGAGGCACGGTCACCTGAATGTCAAATTGTGTGAAGTCCTTTTGCCACTTTCCATTTTCACATATGGTGTTGATCAATTTCGTCATTATTTTCAAACCACCTCCTCCCAATTAAGTACATCTCCAGGTACATCGTCATCTCCTGTAGCCTTCTTATTCCTTATTTCCTTGATAGCTTTTTTTCCACTTCACTATGCAAAATATATGGGCCTTTATCGTCTGTATCTACTTCCTCTTCAGGTTCGACTTCTGGGGTTTCCGGCCGATTAAGTCGATCGTATAGTTCTGTAATATAATTCTCCCAAAGTTTCAGCACTTGAGTTTGATCTATTATCCTATTCCTTGGGAGTCTTCGATGCCAATATTTTGAATCCCTCGGGTCTCCTTCCAGCCTACTTCTTTTGTCTTCATGTACATCACATCATAATGTCCAGTTGTTTGATATTCAATAATCTCGTTACCTATATTCTCAAGATATTCTTTTTGGCATTTTCTGTGGCTCTTTTTAATTGGTTCCCCAACCTCCTGTAGTTCTTCCTGCCTTCTTCAGTGTTGACATTCTTCCATTTCCTTCTTTCATCCATTTTACTGATCATTTCCTGTGTATTCCATGGTTTCCTTTTTCTCTTTATACATGAACGTGTATATATATATTTATTTATATATATATATATACATATATACATATATATACATATAAATGAAGTGAAAGGAAAGAAGTTACTTATTAGTAACGTGCAGTCTGAAACTGCGTTTGCCTGAACCGCATTGCTCTGTACATCACGGATGCTTTGCAATGTATGGAAATTATTAATTACATACATACCAAGTAAAGAACAAAAATGTCTTTGAAATGTTGTGATTAGTTAAATTCACAATAACCACCCACCACATCCATCATCTTCCTGTTCTTGTTCTTCCTCTGGCTGTTCTCCTCTCTGCTGCTTGGGCCTGTCGGTCCGTTCCGAGGCTAATCCAAACTACTGTCTTCATCTTTTCTAGGTCTTCCCACCGGATGACGTCCTGCCGGTCGGTTAATTCATGGCCACATATTATGTTAGATAGTGTCAATATCTGCTTCATGCTGAGTAAAATGGGTCAGCTTAGGTCGTCAGATAATTGATGTTATAATGGCATGTTTATTTCTATGTTCACTCTATTGGCATTAAAACTGAGATCGAGCTGGGCCGTTCTGGGTGTTACAATAGATACTGAACTACTGCTTGTGAATGAACGTACCCACACATTGCCTGTCTCACTGTTTCTTGACTGCGATTGCATGAACTCTTGTGTACGGAAAAAAAAAAAAAAACATACGCAGATATGAATGTTTAAATTGGTAGGTTCACGATGTGGAGAGGAATACCGTACATTCATTTCTTATAACACTGGGTAACAAAATTTAACTTTTTTTTCGGCCCACGAATTTCAGTAAATGAAATTAGTAATACTTATTTATGTTGAATTTAGTTTTGTGTACAGAATTTTTCTGTCAGGCAGAGTTTCAAAGATACAGAGGACTCTATTTGTGCAAAATAGTACTTTGGGTACTAATGAAACAGGCAGAAAATTACCTCTAAAATGTAGAGGCCTATGACTTTCGCCAGTATTTGGCTTCAGGTACATCCCTCTTCAGTGTCCAGCAATGGTCTGCCAACATACTTGAGGTCCACTTGCCTTGGTACTGCTTTTTCATAGCCATAATGTCTTGGTGAAAGCTTTCGTAGTGTTCGTCACTGACTTCGCCGAGATTTTCTGGAAAAAAATCCAAGTGGGACCCCAGAAAGTGGATTTTCAGACTCATATTGCAACCCATAGCTTTGTACGAAGTCAACAGGTCCTGCACAACATCCTGATATTTCACTGCTTTGTGATTTCCTAAGAAGTCCTTGCAAATCCTCTTAAAAGACAACCATACATTTCTTTCAGTCTCATTCAGGTTTTCATCGAACTGTTTGTCTTACATCAGTTCCCTGATCTGGGGTACTATAAATCTCCCTTCCTTGATTTTTGCGTCACTCACATTTGGAAACTTATTTCTCAGACATTCGAATCCACGACCGGTTTTATCCATAACCTTCACAAAGTTCTTCATGAGGCCCACCTTTATGTGCAAAGGGGGCAGAAAGTTTTCTCCAGGAGAACAAGAGGAGGACTGACGACATTTTTCTCCCCTGGCATCACTGATGTTCGTTTAGGCCACAGTTTATTTACATAGTGATTCTTCTTGTCCCGGCTGTCCCACTCGCACAGGAAACAGCAGTATTTTGTGTACCCGAGTTGCATT